>Ga0209535_1002778_pt1 | contig 11354 bp, 6 predicted proteins | sample LinPmetageLP28_FD_184041 | JGI IMG/M metagenome (GOLD analysis project Ga0209535, IMG submission 184041) | Marine viral communities from the Pacific Ocean - LP-28 (SPAdes) (version 2) | ecosystem: Environmental > Aquatic > Marine > Oceanic | place: Pacific Ocean | collected 2009-08-22
CAAGCGCCGTTAAAAACATCAACAGCAACATCTGCTGACAACGTAATATCAGGTCGCGAAGGTTCAATAACTGGTTCATTAAATCTAGCAACACAAGAATTTGTATTGTTAATGAACGGGTATGGTAATACTGATGTTAGTAAAACAACACACATTACTGCATCTTTTGACATGACGTCCCCAAATTATTTTGCAAACATTCTCAATACAAATCCTTTTAAAATAGAAGAAGAAGGCCATTTGCTTTATGGTCATTATGATGTTTATCCTGACTTAGCAGTTGTTACAGGTAGCGGAGCTTTAAAAGCCGGTGTATACGCTAACCCAGAAAAAACAAAAGAAGATATTGCACTTTTACTCACATCTTCGTTAGCTAGAAACGCCGGATCATCAACAGTTCCAAACTATGAAGACTTTGGAGACAGATTTACTCACGCTTCTTCGCCCTTCATTATTTCGCAAAATTTTGCTGGTACACCAAAAGATCTATTTAGAATTCACATGTTGTCAGCTGGTGCTGGTGTTTCAAATAAATTTAAATTCTCAATTGAAAATATAAGAAAATCATCATCGACAACAAATCTATACGGAACGTTTGACTTAATTGTAAGACAGTTTACTGATACGGATGAAGAACCAAGAGTTGTAGAATCTTTTAGAGGTCTTAGCCTGGATCCTATGTCAGATCGTTACATTGCAAGAGTAATTGGTGATCAAGATATTAAATATAACTTTGACGTTGCAGAAGCAAGCCAAAAATTAATTGTCGAGGGTAATCACCCAGTAAGATCTAGATACATTAGAGTTGAAGTTGCTGCTGATGTTGCTTCAGGTATAGGCGAAAATACAGCACTGCCGCTTGGTTTTAGAGGCCCTAATCACCTAGTTACAAGTGGATCATTACTTGCTAATGAACCAGACAATGCTTACATGGTGTCGACAATTGTCCAATCAATTGTTGAGCCTCCAGTACCATATAGAAAAACAATTGCTGTTGGCACTGGTATACAGAAAAAATCAGACACTCGATTGTATTGGGGTGTCAACACTGTCAGGCAGACCAGCGCAACACAACCAAACTTAGCCAGTTTATTTGATAAATCTTTCAACACCTACTCAAAGCACTTCCCTTCACACAGAACAGACAGTCCAAACTTTTCTGTTGGAAACAACGCTGGTACAGCTGATTCGAATGGCGCCATACTAGATAGCGATAGATTCAATAATAACAAATTTAGTTTAGAAAATATTTTAGTAAGGACCGGAGCCGATGGACTAGCTGATCCTGAACAATGGCTAAGCGCATCATTTTTAAGAAGAAATGCTTCTGTAGGTGATATTAATCATGGAACAAAAGTAAGAGGCTTTTCAGTTGATGATCTTGGTAAAGTTGCCAACACAAGGTATGCAAAATTCACATTCTTTGCCCAAGGTGGTTTTGATGGCGTTAACATGTTTGATGAAGAAAAAAGTAAACTTTCAAACACAGCAGTGAAAAGAGAAATGGATGACACTTCTTCGTCAGGTGTTAGTGATAACACAGTTGCTTCATACAGGAAAGCACTCAACATCATGAATTCAAAAGATGATGTAGATATTCAAGTACTAGCTGTTCCAGGAATTAGACATTCTTCTGTCACAGACTATGCTATTCAGAAAATTGAAGATCGATTCGACGCGATATACATAATGGATATTGAGGAACGCGATCAAGTTAACACAGTGATTACTTCATCAGTTCAAAAACCACACGTGTCAAATACAGTGACATCTTTTAAAAATAGAGCTTTAGACACATCATTTGCTGCAGCATATTTTCCGGATGTCGTCGTTACTGACCCAAGCACACAAACATTAGTACAAGTTCCGCCATCAGTTGCAGTCTTAGGTGCTTATTCGCTTAACGATCGAGTTGCTCACCCATGGTTTGCACCTGCAGGATTTACAAGAGGCGCACTAAACACTGTTGAGATGCCTTCTGTAAAACTGAATAGGACAAACCTTGATGATCTTTACGAAGCAGATATCAATCCAATCGCAGAGTTTCCAGGTGTAGGTATTACTATTTGGGGCCAAAAGACTTTACAAGCCGATAATTCTGCGCTAGATAGAATTAATGTAAGAAGGCTACTGATTGACGTACGTAGGAAGATTAGAAACATTGCTAATTCACTATTATTCGAACCGAACAGAGAAGAGACACTTGAAAGATTTACATCACTCGTCAATCCAATTTTACAGCGTGTACAAGAACAAAGTGGTGTTGAAAGATTTAAAGCAGTTATTGATACATCGACAACAACACAGGCTGATGTAGAAAACAACACAATTCGTGGAAAAATATTCTTACAACCAACACGTTCTGTTGAGTTTGTAGCGCTAGATTTTGTAGTAACAAATGCTGGTTCAAATATTTAGTGAATAGATATATAGTATAGATTAAGGAGATTAAAATGGCAGAAACACTTTCAGTCACAGATATGTTACCAAACAAGTTTGAACCAAAAAGAGGTTATCGATGGGTCCTAGCGATTGAAGGCATAGACTCATTTTTAGTAACATCAACAAAGCGCCCTGATGTGTCGATAGGTTCTCAAGAAATTAAGTTTATTAATAGCTATCGTATGATATCTGATGGTAAAATTAAATGGGGTAGTATCAACGTTGAACTTCACGACCCTATTGCTCCTTCAGGGGCACAACAAGTAATGGAATGGATAAGGACACACTACGAGTCTGTTTCAGGTCGAGCAGGTTATGCTGATTTTTATAAAAGAGATATACAACTAAAGATGTTAGATCCGATAGGGACAGTTGTTGAATTGTGGGATATTAAAGGTGCAATTATAACAAGCGCGACTTTTGGTAATTTAAGCTATGATGCCACTGATTTAATGAAAGTTAGTTTGACACTTGAAGTTGATAATTGTGTAATGCAGTTCTGATTAAATTATATTAACAATGAATAGAAACTCCTGTAGAATATACAGGAGTTTTTTTTTGGAGAAATTTATGGATAACAATATACCAACGTCAAATGTGATGAAAGATACATTCGGATGGGAAGTACCACAAGAATTAGTACCTATTCCTTCTGAAGGGAAAATATACAGCCCAGATAGTACATTATATGGTAAGAAAACTGTACAAATAAAAGCAATGACAGCAAAAGAAGAAGATATTCTTACTAGTCAAGCTTTTTTAAAAGAAGGTACAGTAATTCAAAATCTTATTAAGTCTTGTTTAATTGACAAAACATTTGAAATTGATGATCTAATAAATGGCGATAGAAATGCCATACTAGTATCAATTCGAATAACTGGATATGGTGGTGACTATGATGTTAATCATAAGTGTGCAAATTGCAACACAAAAAATGACATTACTGTTGATTTAAGCTCATTAGGTATAAGAAGATTAAAAGAAATGCCTATTGAAGAAGGTAAAAACTTATTTAGTTATAAACTTCCTGTTACTAAAAAAACTGTTATTTTTAAGTTTTTGACAGGAAGAGACGAACAAGAAGAAGAAATTCGACAAAAAAGAATGGAATCATTAAATATTAGACAAGATAGCTCTGTCACAAGATTTTTAGAGCAAATAATTGTGTCAGTTGACGGGATATCAGACAAAAATAAAATACATCATTTTGTCAAAAATATGCCTGCGCTAGATTCTAGAAAGCTAAGAATGTACGCTAAGGGTCAAGAGCCGGGAATAGACATGTCGTGGAAGTATAACTGTGCTAATTGTGATCATGAAAATAATTTCACAATACCTATCACCCACGAGTTTTTTTGGCCCAGTATATAGTTGGAGAGAAAATATACTCGAGGAATTCTTTGCTCTCCAAATGCACCTCAACATGTCATATTCCGAGGTGCACAGGTTACCAATTCGTTACAGAAGATGGTTCTTGCGTAGATTAACGAGGCATTTTGACGAAAAAAATAAGTTACACGAGGAATTGCGATCAAACTCAACAAACAAAAATAATAGTTTAGATGACTTCAATAAGTTTCAAAGTCAAATTGATAAGAAGTTTTTGTAATAGATAATTATTATGTAGAGGTGTGGATATGGCAGCAGGCGATAATACCCCGTTGGGTGAAGTAACTTTAGGTGAATTTACAAAAGCAATATCTGATGCTGTTGCAACCGGTATGAGTTCTACCGGTACAGTAGATGACAAAAAGGATCTCAAGTTTGACAGCTTAGGTAACGAAATACCTGGCAGTAAAGATGTTGGGCGTAAAAAATCAATTGAGTCGCTCGAGAAAAACATGAGTTCGTTTCTTAAGAGCGCCGGCGTTTCGACTGATAAATTGTTTGAAAAGACTGGAAAGACATTAACTCAATTAGCAGCAGAGCAGTATGACTATCAACAAAAAAGAGCTGATGCTAATAAAGCAGAATTAGCATACATTTATGATGCTAGAAAGCAAATTGGTGGTATATCTATAATTCCTGATGAGCAAGGACAAATTGCTGAAGGTATTACTAAGAAAGTACTTGATCAAGCAGAGGCTATGTTTAAACGAGGTACTGATGCTTATGAGTCAACCGTTAAGTTTCAAGGCGCACTTGCTAATTTTAAAGTAAGCGACCTCTTTGAAGACGGTGCCGAAGGGTTCATGACAGCTTACACGGAGTTAATGAGTCGATTTGTGACAGACATGCCTGGGATGGCAGCAGACCTAACAGACGATATGGCTGAAACACTCCTAGGTTTCCAAAAATCACTTTCAATTTCTGAGCAGGACATGTCTGATATTCTAAAAAGACAGTATGCATTCACAGGAGAAGCCAATGCGGATGTTCTAGGCGAAATTGCTAACGTGTCTAAGGTGTTAGCTGACCAGGTAGGTACAGGTGCAAACAAATTAAAGAAAGAGATTGTAGCGATTATCACTGACGTTGATAGATTTGGTAATATTGGCGTCGATGCAGCTGGTAGGATTTCTGCTGCACTGGCGCAAACAGGTGTGGACTTCAATACTTTTGTCAGGCTCACAGATCAGTTTATGCGTTTTGACTCTGCAGCTGATAAAATGGGTGAACTTTCTGCACTTTTTGGCATACAAATGGACGCTATGGAGATGACATATCTTGCTAATGAAGATCAAGAAGAATTCTTATTTAGAATGCGCGAAGAAATAATGGATGCTGGTATTGATGTAGAAAACATGTCAAATGCTCGAGCGAGAGCGCTAGCTGGTCAACTTAACATGAATGTATCACAAATGAAAATGTTTTTGCGCGAAGGAGAGTTAGCAGTGGATCAGGCAGAAATGACAGCAACCACTGACGCTACTGAGAGTATGGACGGCTTAACAACTGCTGCAGGGCAATTTGGTGACGTCTTTGCTAGCTCTTCCAAAGATGCAATGACTGCGTTTAAAGAATCGATCATACCCTCTATTATGGAATCAAAAGCAGGATTAATGGAAGCACACAAAGCCTCAGCTGAACTTGGAAAAGAAATGAGAAAGTTTGAGTTTGATGAAGATTCAACAATAAAAATGCAAGAGAGTATACAGGCTGCTACTGAAACAAGAATTGCTGCTATTGATTTACAAACCATTGCTGCCACAAAGTCACTTGAGATGGTCAATACTGCTTTATCTACAGGTGTAAAAATTTCCGGTGACGTAGTAAAAGGTGCAGCAAAATTAGGCGGTAAAGGTGTTGATCTAGTAGCTGGCAAGGCGCAAGGTCTAGAAGGCGGCGTAATAAGATCTCAAAGAAGAGAAATTTCAAAAGATGTAGCAGACTTAAATAAGACCATTAGTATCGTTAATCAAAATAATGCAACGAGAGTTGCTAAGATGGAAGAAGGTAATGAATTAGCTATAGCACGAGGTGAAGAAGGTAAGTTTGGCTTTGACCAGGCGACGTTGGATCAAATTAGAGAAGTGCCGGTGAAGATTCAAATAGACTTAGACGGGGATATGCTTGCTGAAACGACAGCAACTGTATATAGAAGAAATGGTCAGGAATTAGTAGTCGTTCCAGTTGGTGAAGGAGGATAAACAATGAGTAACATTAATCAAAATATCAAAGACGAGATATATCAATATGTCGCGCAAATAGAATTATCTCAACAAGAACTTGAACATATCGATACTTATGTAAATGAGTTACTTAATTTTCTTGCACCTGTTATAATCGCACAAGAGACAGTGGCAAGTAAACAAGAATCATTTAATGAAATTAAAAAAATGATTTTAGAAAATTTAGGAGTATAAATTGGCCAGAGAAACACTCAAAGACTTTTTAAACTCTAAAGGTCACGCAACAGATTCCATAACATACGTTAGGAAAGAATCACCCGATGGTTTAGGTGTTGATCCCGGAACAGGAGAACCTCTCGTTGATCTGGTCAATGAAGCGCAAGGTCTTTTAGGTGATTATTTAAAATTCTTAGTTGATAACTCAAGTAACGAATTTAAGATAAAGGGTGGCAATGAAAAAGCTTCTTCTAGTAATCGAGGCGATGATCTTGTTCTGGCTGACTTACAAGGTGCAGAAAACATTTTTGTTGAGCAAGGTACTGTACTTAAGTCTAAATTAAATGAAAATAGTAATAGCGGTAAGTTTGATGCATCTGGTACTGATCTGAACACACTAATTGATAAGGTGGGTAAAAACTTTAGTAACCATGATAAGTTAAAAGAGATACAAGGTCGACCACGCAGCGTATATGGTGAAACATTAACAAACCCTAACGGTGACGAAAATAATATTGTCCAAGCCACGCAAAAAATGTTTTTAGAAAACAATCGATTTGCAAATGTTGGTAACCCAAACAAGCAATCTTTTACGATAAAGCCCCAATCTATTGAACAATTTGAAAAACCGAACAAGACCAATAATTCAGGTACACTTAATTTGCAAAAAAAGTTTGGTGTTTATGACCAAAATAGTGAAGGTATTACAGACATTGATAAAATTAAACAAATTGGTGCATCATTACTCCTAAAGTCATCCGGGTTTTCTTACGGATCAACACCTGGCGATACAGAAGCAACCTATGAATTTTTAGAAGATATCAATAATGCTTCTGCCCAAAACTTTAACACGAATAGCGGCTTTACAAAACTTAATTTTAGTAACATGCGTTCAAAAAATGCCAAAGGTTTTCCAGAAACTGACTTCGGAGACTCAATTAGAAGTGACCGCGGAGAATTTATTGAGCCGGGAACTGAAGGTGTGGATGAAAATGCTAATAGCACAACAACATTTGGGACGACATACAATACTGGTTTTAGATTCCAGGGAAATACTATAAAATTACACAAAATACAAGCAGCAATATCAATGATTGCTCTTAAAAATGTAGGAAGTAGATTTTGGAATAGCTTTATTGATAAGCTTAGACAAGAGGACAGAATAGATCTAACAGCTTCAACTGAAGCTTTTGTGAAAGAAAAAAATAGCGGTGATGTTCTGACGTATATGTTAGGTAAATCAAGACAATTAGGATCTTTACAGTTAGATAATTTTATTTTTGGTTCTTTACTTACAAACACAACCTATTCTTACGGTGACGCTGTGGATAGAGGCTTGGAAATTTTATTTGGAAGTGATCGTGACAACGCTGAAAAAGTTGCTAATCAAAACTTGCTATCACAATCACCAGGTTTCTGGATCGCTGTTGCCAGATCTGCACTTAAATCTTTTGACAGTGTATATCAAAAATATTCTGGTGAAGATTTAAATCAAGGTTTGTCGACAAAAGAACTGTTTGCTGTTTATAAAGATTTAATTGACTCGAATAAATTTATTAGATTTTTTAATGTTTTAGCAGTCATGGGCGATATTAGTTTAGCATCGACAGATGGTGTTAAAACGGATCTGTCAGACAAGAACTTTAAAAGATCAAGAGACGTAGACGCAATACCAGACACACTATCAATTCCTGGTAAGTCTAGAAAAAATAATGGTTTTAACAAAAATGAACTCTCTTGGAGTAGTAATACAACACCTTCAATGTATATTTTACCTGCTAATATCATAAGAGCAGCTAGTTTATTGAATAATACAGTACAGGGAGAAAACCCAGCTAGGGGTATGTTAGGTTCAAAATTAGCGTCCAACACCTATATGGGTATAGATGTAGATGGATCCTTTAATAGAATACCAAATGAAGTAGTAAAAGTCTTAGAAGATCAATTAGATTCTGAGTATGTGCCTTTTTACTTGCAAGATTTAAGAACTAATGAAATTATTTCTTTTCATGCTTTTTTAGATCAATTAACAGATTCAATTAATCCAAACTTTACTTCTGTTAGTGCTTACGGTCGCGCAGATGCAGTACAAATATACCAAAGTACTTCTAGAAGTTTACAAGTAGGATTTACACTTTTTGCGACTAATAGAGAAGATTTTGATTCTATGTGGTACAAGATAAATAAATTTGTTACATTACTATACCCACAATATACTCCCGGATCAATGGTTTCTAACGGCGCCGGATCAAAATTTTATCAGCCTTTTAGTCAAGTAGTAGGAGCTTCACCAATAGTAAGATTAAGGGTTGGTGACGTAATTAAATCAAATTATTCTAGGTTTGGATTAGCTCGCACATTTGGAATTGGCGATGAAAATGTAAATGCTAAAATCAATCAAACGCCGACACTAGGTTCGTTAGTATCAAGCGTTGGCCCTTTAAGTAATCTTTATAATGGGTTTACTAACGTTATTCTTAAAGTTTGGCTAGGATCATTTGGCTCGCCTCACTCTATTATTAACGCGGCAGCAGGCGCAGTTCCATCTGGTGCGGGTGGATTAGCAAAAATGCTAAAATCTAGTGCGTCTGCAGGCTTGATTAGCGCTGCTTCTAATATTTTAGTTAATGGTTTTGCTAATCCACTGGCAGTTGATAATATAATTTTGCAATTAACTGACCCTAATCAGAGCATACCAGGCGATGATCAAACATCAAAGCTTCTTTCTTTTTTAGCAGACAAAACGTTAACTACTGGTTACGGAGTAGGTGAGTTCAATAACGGAACTGACATATTTACTTTTAGACAAATGATATTAAAACCGAACATGATAAACGGATATTTTTCTTCTGAAACAGGTAAAAAATATTTACTACCTCGAAGAATAAAAGTAAGAATCATGAAAAAAGGTCCAATGTCCAGCTTATCAGATCAGGCTGGATTGCCTCATACAATAGGCTACTTAGTAAAAGTTGTTGATCCTGCCGCTCCGATCGAGCTTTCAGAAGAAAATAATCAACAACATCTTGTTGTAAGACACGCGGATATATTGCCAGACCCTAAAGAGCTATTTAATAATTCTGTAATTGGCTCTGCTTTGTTTGCATCAGATCCAATAGCAGCATTAGGTGACTTAGGACTAAATTCACTAATGAATGAATACACTTTAAATAGTGGTATACCAAACGAGATTAACGATTTTATCAGATCACAGTATTTGCGCGATGAAGCTTTATTTATGCAGCCGGAATTAAATCCGTATGTTCGTGCTATTGAAACAACAAAAGGTCGCGGCTTAGCCGGTGTGATAAAGGGTATCACGTTTAACTGGTTAGATAAGTTTCCATGGGAAGTTGATTATAATGCGCGCGCGCCGATGGGAGTAAAGATATCATTTAGTTTTGATGTTATCCATGATTTACCACCTGGATTAGATCACAGCGGGTACAACAAGGCCCCACTTTATAATGTTGGGGAAGTTATGAGAAACATATCAGGTGATGTGTACAGTGATAACGGTAAATCTGCAGAATTAAAATTTAGAAATGAAGGCGGAAAGGCAGCTCGCGTAAAAGGTCAAAATAACGGTTAGGAGTAATAAATGGCATTATCAAGATACTCATTTTCAGTACAGCGAAAAGATTCGAATGATCAAAAGATTGTAGGGATTTCTAGTGCTTGTTATCAAATTTATAGAGCAATTGAGAACGGTACTTTAAGTTATAGTGTGCATGTACTTGAACAAGGAGAGCGCTTAGACTATCTAGCTGGTATAAACTATGGTGATTCTAGCTTTTGGTGGATACTTGCCGGTGCAAGTGGTGTTGGATACGCATTACAAGTACCTCCAGGTACAATAATAAGAATACCTAATAGTATTTCTGAAGTCTTTGGAGTTATTCTGTGATTGGAAAAGGTAAATTAGATTCTATAAGTAACTACAACTTAAGTTATGAAAATTTTTTAGAAGCAATTAACGAATTTGATGGTTATATTCTTGGTTCATCCTACAATGATATATTTTTATTTTCTGATAGTAGAAATATACAAAAAGAATATAGATCAGCACTAGAAGAAGTAGGTGATGAAAAAGATCCCGCTTTAGAAAATTTTATAAAAAATGTTGCGTCTAGAATTTTAGATAGAACAACAGGTACTTACTTTTTTAGTGATATGTTTGGTGGTAAGATGCATGATAAAACTTTTTCATACATAACTAATTACGGAAATAACTCTAATTTAGACAGTCTAGGAAAATTTTTACACATCTTCCCGCCCGTTAAAGGATCAAATAGAAATGGTTTAAAAGCCTTTAAAAACAATGCATTTGTTGATTGTGTTCCTAAGCTCATATTTCCTGGAAAAGACTTTGAAGAACAAGTTCACATGGGTGATCATATTTGTCATTTTAGTGAACCAACAGGAAAAAGAACAATTGCAACAGGTTCAGATGGTAAAGTCATTTTTACAAAGAATCAAAACGGAACACAAGTAAAAGAGTACACCACAGATATATCACCAGGCGGTGAGAGAAAACACCCGGAAGTTAATAGCACAAACGGATCTCAGCATGGTGATAGATTTACGACGCCTAACTTGTGCGGAATTGTTGTGAGGCATCCTAAAGCTAGCCTTTCTGGAAGAAATAAATCACACTTACCGATATTTTTTAACGCAATATCTCCTTTGGAAATGTCAAAATGTGTACCATATATCAACATACAAGTCATGACAATTAACTACGGAAACAAAAAAAATAGAATCGGTAACTTAAATCAAGTAGCTTACTTAAGATTTGTAAAGAATAAAGATTCAGGTGATTTTGTTTTGTCAGACGACGCTAATTTTGGCAAAGTTACACCTGTACAAGAATCAGAGACAATAACAGAAAAACTAGTCCGTGAAAATGATTATGATTATAGCTTTATGGATGTTTTCACAACACCACAAACCTTTAGTAATGCAAAAATTAACAAAGAAAACGGTAGTTTTGGGATGGGTAAGAATGGTAACATAAACGACCCTGTGCTAGATCCAATCATGCCGTTTATGTCGTTAAAAAGTTTAAATGTTAACATTACAGGTGCTGGTTACGGAATTATGTCATCTAAGCGAGCAAACTTA
>Ga0209535_1002781_pt1 | contig 11340 bp, 11 predicted proteins | sample LinPmetageLP28_FD_184041 | JGI IMG/M metagenome (GOLD analysis project Ga0209535, IMG submission 184041) | Marine viral communities from the Pacific Ocean - LP-28 (SPAdes) (version 2) | ecosystem: Environmental > Aquatic > Marine > Oceanic | place: Pacific Ocean | collected 2009-08-22
GGCTTGTGGGCAATAGCTGGTTCACGTCTTGGTACATATAAAACAATGTTGCAAAAGGATTGGGATTACAAAGACGTGCAGGACTTTGCAAAGTTAGATGCAATTTGGGAAGATGTTAAGCATTTGCCGCCTGCAGAAATAGTCCAACTGAAAGCAGATGATTTAACAAAACAATTAGCATTGCCAATGAATATCTATGCTCCAGACCAAAGCAAATTTTTCAAACATCACTATCGCAGCAACTGGCACAATCAAGACATTATGACTAGAGAAATTGATGTCATTAAGAAACAGGAGGGATGGTGAATGGCTAAGTATTACAATGAGTGTAGATATACTTTTTAGTTCAACCCCTTGGATTGACGGCACACCATGTTTAGCACCAGCGATACTCAAATCAGTAGTAGAACACAATGGGTTTAGTGCAAAAACTATTGATTTGGCCGCGTATGTATACCAGTGTGCTCAAAATCATCCTCATGGTAACCAAATACAAAAATTTTGTCAACAACAATACATTAATTTTGATGTAGGTGCTGATAAGATCCTAGCCGATCTCATTGAAGACTGCACTGAAAAAATTCTAGCACATAATCCTAAGATATTAGGATTCAGCATGTTAAGTCAAGAAAGTCAATTTTTTACAATGTGGTTATCTTATCACATCAAGCATGTTGCACCTGACATAAAAATAATCATTGGCGGAAGTGGAGTGAAAAATTTCATTGCTGGTAGTAACATATTTTACGCACAAGAATTGCGGAATTTGGGTATTATTGATGATTTCATCATGGGCGATGGAGAACATGCAATGGTTGAGTATTTGGCTAACAATCGAGACTTCAACGGCATAAACACCGCAACTTGGGCACAAATAGGTAATCTCGATCAATTTCCTTTTCCTAATTTTGATGATTATAACTTTGACTGGTATAACATTAAATCTATACCGATATGCGATAGTAGAGGATGTGTGCGGAAGTGTGAATTCTGTGATATTATCAAACATTGGACAAACTACAAATACAGAAGTGGCCAAAGTGTATTTCAAGAAATGTTACATCAAATTGAAAAACACAGTATTTACAATTTTAGTTTTTATAACAGTTTGACCAATGGTAATATGAAACAATTTGAAATTATTCTTGATCTTATCTGCGATTACAATCACGGTAAAGTTAGGTCAAAACAAATATCATGGGACGGTTATTTCATTGTACGTGATCAACTTAGACATCCAGAAAGACTTTGGAAAAAATTACAACAGAATAATGCTCATCTCTTGCTTGGAGTTGAAAGTGTTGTGGAACATGTGCGTATAGGATTAGGAAAAAATTTTAAAAACGATGCTATTGATTATCATTTGGAAATGGCAAAAAAATACAATGTCAAAGTATCACTTCTTATGATTGTTGGATATCCAACTGAAACCAAAGCTGACTTCGAGTTTACTAAAAAATGGTTTGTTGAACGAAAACGTTATGCGCCATCCATTAAAAACGTTATTGCAACGTTGGCTGCAATTCTCCCTGGTACAGAATTAGAAAAAAATCTAGCCAATTATGGTGTAGTAAGAGATGAAAACACAATACCTATTATGTGGCAGAACGAAGAAGCAAACATTTCTGAATCTTATCGTTATGAATACCTACTTAGTTTTAAATCCTTGTTAGAGCAAAACGGCTTTTTTGTAAGTGTAGATGATACAACACTGCAGGAAGTCACGTGAATCAAGTCAAATTAAGTATTGAATTTGAAATGGGCTACTGTAACGGTTACATGCACTGTAGAATCTTAAACCATGACGAAGAAATATTTGATATTAAAAATAACGAAGATGAGATTCTTAAACTTGATTTTGCTACAGACTGGCCAACTACTTTAAAATTTCAACTCACCAATAAAGATGTAAACAATGATACGGTTATTGACAAAAACGGCAAAATACTATATAATAAATTTATGAGATTAAAAAAATTTGCAGTGAATAACTTGCCGTTGATCGAACCTAATCTATACAAAATATCTGTATTTGCAGGCAAAAACGAAATTTTTTGGGATAGAAACGATACTGCAACAATTGAACTAACAGAAGATAACCCAACAAGATGGTTATTATCTTTGAATAATGTAATATATTTAAGAGATGCAGAATGACCTCAAACAAAGGCGATGGTGTAGACGAAAATTTTAAAAGTGATTTTCTCAGTGACGCTGAACGTGCCCAACAAAAGTTAGACACAGTATCACCAAGTTTTTGTTTGGCAAAATGGAAACAACTTAGTTTGCATCTCACAACTGGTATGAACAATAGTTGTTATCATCCTCCATTACACAGAGCAGATGCTGAAGCAATAAAATCTAATCCTAGTGCATTGCATAACACTGAACACAAAAAACAACAACGTAAACTTATGTTAGAAGGCACACGCCCGCCGGAGTGTAGTTACTGTTGGGCTATGGAAGACAACAACAAACTAAGCGACAGGCACTATCGTAGTGGAGAGCCGTGGGCTATAAAAGACTTTGAAACTATTAAAAATGCTACGTGGGATCAAGATATTACGCCGAGCTATGTAGAGGTAGACTTTAACAGTGCGTGTAATCTAAGTTGTAGTTACTGTTCGCCACAGTATAGCAGTAGTTGGATGAAGGAAACAAAACGCGAAGGTGCATGGCCAACATCAACACCACACAACGACCCTAGTCACTTTGTAGGTGAACGCAGGCCAATACCAGCAAGAGAATATAATCCATACGTTGAAGCATTCTGGGAATGGTGGCCTAAACTGTATCCAGAACTTGAACATTTTAGAATGACTGGTGGCGAACCAATGATGGATAAGAATACATATCGCGTTTTTGATCATGTGTTAGCAAATCCTAGTTCAAAGCTACACCTAAGCACAACATCAAACTTTAGTGTAGACGAAAAACTTTGGCAAAAATACAAAGCATATGTCACAATGTTATGTGAAAAACCAAACACAGTAGAGCACTTTATGCAGTATGTAAGCCTTGATGGAATGTTCGAACCTGCTGAATATATGCGGCATGGATTAGACTTTAAACTACTATGGGATAGAGTTAATCAGTTTTTAAACGACATTCCTGAACGTAATAGTGTAACCTTTATTATTACAATGAATAATCTTGGTATTACAACACTTAAAAATTTGTTTGCTGGTATACTTGGACTTAGACAAATATATAGTAACACATACCAACGTGTATGGTTTGATACTCCTGTATTGCGTACACCAACTTGGCAAAGTTTACAAATATTACCAGAAAGTTACGTACAAGAATTAGAGCTTTGTAAAACATGGATGGAAGATAATTTGGAGAAACCTGAAACACGTTTTAAAGGATTTAAAGACTATGAAGTAGCCAGATTAGACAGAGATATTGCGTGGATGCGTAATGGTCAAAAACTAGATCCTGAATATATTAAACGTAATAAGGCAGACTTTTATAGATTTTTCAATGAACATGATCGACGTAGGAACACTGACTTTATTAAAACATTTCCTGATATGAAAGAGTGGTGGACTGAGTGTAAATATCTAGCCAATACATAAAAATCCATAATTACATATATGCCTAAACAAAATAACGAATCTGATCTACAATATAAAAAACGAGTGCTTGACCCAAAGAGTGTAAGTTTCTGCGGAGCAAAATGGTACAATGCTACTATTTGGCTAGGCAGTGGCATGACCACCAGTTGCCATCATCCTCTACCTCATAAGGTAAGTGTTGAAGATGTTATTGCTAATCCAAAGGCATTGCACAATACACCACAGAAAAAAGAAGAACGTAGGCAAATGCAGTGTGGTGAACGTCCTAAAGGTTGTGAATACTGTTGGAAAGTTGAAGACATAGGCAGAGACAATATAAGCGATAGAGTATACAAAAGTTTTATCTATGAAGACAATGCATTGCAGGCTGCATATGAGCGTGATCATCAGATGGATGTTAACCTTAAGACACTTGAGATTGCATTTGATAGAACTTGTCAACTTGCATGCAGTTATTGCAATCCAGCATTTAGTACCACATGGGTAAAAGACATAAAGAAAAATGGTTCCTACGAAAATTTAATCAGCGATGGGCGTAATCATTTTACTCATCCACATGATAGTTCGCAGTTGTATACATATAACCAAACCAATCCCTACATTGAAGCATTTTTCAAGTGGTGGGAAAGTGATTTGCATTACACACTAGACGAACTACGTATCACTGGTGGAGAACCAATGATGAGCGGACACCTATGGAAACTACTTGATTGGTTTAAAGAGAACAAAGGTGCAAGTAAAACACGTATTGCTATAAACAGTAACTTGCAGTGTAGTACTGACAATATATACAAACTTTTAGAACGTGCAGACAGTGCTCCACTGGACATATACACGTCAAACGAAAGCCTTGGTGTTCAAAGCGAATATATACGTGACGGACTAGAATGGAGTACATGGACACGGAACATGGAACTGTTGGCAAAAAGCGATAAGTTACGTGGACTTCATAATATGTGTACTATTAATGCACTGTGTTTAGAATCACTTCCAGAGTTCCTAGCATATCTAATGGAAATAAAAAAACAAAACGCCAACAGATTTCCATATACTACACTTAACATACTGCGTTTTCCAAGTTTTCAGTCAGCACTTGCCTTGCCAGATCACTTGAGAACATATCATAAAGAACGTTTACAAGTATGGTTTGATGAACACAAAGATAGTGATCGTTGGCAAGAATTTGAAATAAACCAAGTACAAAGACTAATAGATTATCTTGATGTCGTAAAGACTCCTCACAGTGAAGCATTTGAAACTCCAAAGTTGCATAACGATTTTTGGCATTTTTATAATCAATACGATATACGTCGTAACAAAAACTTTGACAAAACATTTCCAAGCATGAAAGAATGGTACAATGAGTTACGACTATAACAGTAGCGATCCAATAAAAATAAAGTTAGCTGACTTAGAAGCACGTGAACGTTTCTTACTAAGCGAAAGCAAAACATTTTGCATGTATCCTTGGATACATCTACACGCATACCCTACTGGTGAAGCATATCCTTGTTGTCATGCAGAGATGGGAGTCGGACAAGTAGGAAACTGTAAAACAAACACCATAACAGAAATATGGAATAGTGCAGAGCAAAAGAAACTGAGACAGGACATGCTCACTGAAACTGAAAATTCTGCATGCGGACGGTGTTATGAACAAGAAAATTCAGGCTTTTTTTCTGGGCGACAAAGTGCAAACAAGCATCATGGACATCACATTCATAGGACACAAGATACAACCAATGATGGCGAGTACAAAGACTTTGAAATGACCTATTGGGATATACGTTTTTCAAACTTGTGTAATTTAAGTTGCAGAAGTTGCGGACATATATTTTCAAGCAGTTGGTACAAAGATCAAGTTGCACTTGCAGGTCCAGAATGGGCAAAGAACAATAGTGTTTTAAACTATGCCGGGCGATTTAAAACAGACATGATGGAACAATTGATGGAGCATCTCGAGCATGTAGAACAGATCTACTTTGCTGGTGGCGAACCATGCATGATGGATGAACACTACGTAATACTAGAAGAACTAGAACGCAGAGGAAGATTTGACGTACGCCTAATATATAATTCTAATTTTACTCATGTACAGTTAAAAGATCGTTTGGTGTTTGACTATTGGAAAAAATTTGATAGTGTTGCAGTTGGTGCCAGTTTAGACGCAATGGGTCCACGTGCTGAATATATACGCAAAGGCACCAAATGGGATATAGTTGAACAAAACAGACGTAACATGATGGAGATATGTCCTCGTGTTGACTTTTATATTTCACCTACACTAAGCATAATGAATGCTATGCACATTCCAGACTTTCACAGAGATTGGGTAAACAAGGGCTTGTTAAAACCTCAAGATCTAAATGTAAACATACTTCAAGATCCAGATTATTTTAGACTTGATATTGCACCACAAGAATACAAAGATAAGGTTATAGCAAAGTTTGAAAAGCATCTTGAATGGTTACGTCCACTTGATCAACTCAACAGGGCCACAGTTGGATTTGAGAGTGCGATACAGTATATGAAAACCGATAATACACACCTACTTCAAAAGTTTTGGGATAAGACCAATCAACTTGACGGCATACGCAACGAGAATATACTAGATGTAATACCAGAACTCGAGGCTATAAAGTGAAATTACCACACGAAACATTCTGTGTACTTCCTTGGGTAAGTTTAGAAACATCACCAATAGGCACAGTGCGTCCATGTTGTTTAGCAGAAGATGAGATTACAGACAACACAGGCAAAAAATACAGTCTATTGACAACCAATCTCGATGAAATACACCAAAGCAAATACATGGAAAGTCTACGTCAGCAGTTTATCGCTGGTGAGCAACCAGACACTTGTAAGAAATGTTGGAACGAAGAACGCAGTGGTCGTACATCAAAACGTATGCACACTATAAACAGACTTGAACATATAGTTACGGATACTGTATGGACTAGCGATGCAAAACCACTGGTGTTTATAGATTTTAAACTTGGTAATATTTGCAATCTTAAATGCAGAATTTGTGGCTCCTGGAGTTCAAGTTCATATGCAACAGAAGAAGTAAAGTTTCAAGGCAAAGATAGTTTTCATTATCAGATGTTAAAGGATGGTGCATGGCCAAGACGCAATCAGCAGTTTTGGACAGAGATTGATAAACTTATGCACCAAGTAAAGTATTTAGAGTTTACCGGCGGCGAGCCATTTATGATACAAGAACATTTTCAACTTTTACAAAGAATGGTTGACAAAGGCATTGCACACAATGTGGAGATACATTATAATACAAATGGCTCAAAGTTTCCAGAACATGCAGAAAAAATATGGAAGCATTTTAAACTAATAGAAATTGCATTCAGTATTGACGATGTAGATGAGAGATTTGAATATCAAAGAGCAAATGCTATATGGGCAGAAGTAAACACAAACATGGATCGTTTTGAAGCCATGCGTGATAGAAATACTAACATACAGTTACAAGTTTGTTCAACAGTAAATGTGTTTAATGTAATGTACTTAGAAGGATTAGCAAACTGGATTGACAAACGTAGTTTTGATTTTGTCTATTGGAACATGCTACACGAAGCACGATATCACAGTGTAAGTACCTTACCAGAATCTGCTAAAGTAGTTGCAATAGAAAATTTAAAAAATGCAAGAGTGACAGAATACCATAGAAAAGAATTTGACAATATAATAGATTTTATTCAAGGCGGAACAAGTTTAGACGGTGAAGAACTTCGCACAAGTGTTCAACTTGTTGACTGGCGTAGACAACAAGACTTACGCACACATCATCCAGAACTTGCACACGCAATAAATTACGAAGGACCAACAGTATGATATTAGTTGTTATAGCACTGGAAGAAGAATTACCCGGATCATTGCCAAGCGGTTATAAAAAATTGGTTACTGGTGTTGGCAAAGTCAATGCTAGTATTGCATTAACTATGGAATTATACCATAATGATATAGTCGATGCCCCATATAAGAAAATTATAAACTATGGATCAGCAGGTGGTAGTAGGGAAATTAAAGGTAAACTTGTAGGTGTAAGTGCCGTAATAGAACGTGATATGGATTGTACTCCACTTGGATTGCCACTGTATGTTTCACCAGGTGATGAAGAACAGATGATTGTTTGCCAAACCAAGCACGACAGCTTATTTGTTTGTGGTACAGGCGATAGTTTTAGTGTGCCTCATATAAACTATCAAATATGCGAAATGGAAGCATACGCACTTGCAAAGGTTGCAACTGAATTTAATATTCCTTTTGATTGTTACAAGTACATTTCAGACAGTGATGCCGACGGAGAAGACCAAGGCAAGCAATGGAGTGAGAATGTTCACAAAGGTGCAGATCTGTTTAGAAGTACAGTGCTTGTACAACAGGAACAACTTGAACTGTGGTAAACAAACCAGCAACAAAGCCAGAAACATTATGTATGGCTCCTTGGACACATACATATTTGTCACCACAAACAGAACGTAGATTGTGTTGTGCAAGTCGTGAACCAGCACAGAGTTTTAAACAGTATATTGATACTGAATCAGGTACAGGCGAGTACAATCCGGCGACACTTGAAGAATATTGGAACAACGACCATATGCGTAGCGTTAGACGTAGAATGATGGCTGGTGAAAAACTAAGCGAGTGTGAGGTTTGTACAGACAAATTATTGAACACTGATGTATACAGAACTTACTTTTGGCATCTTTTTGAACACAAGTACGATGAATTATGGACAAGTACAGACGACACAGGCTGGACCGCAATGAAGCCAATCAGTTGGGACTATAGATTCTCTAACTTATGTAACTTTAAGTGTAGAACCTGTGGAGACATGTTAAGCAGTGCATGGGAAACAGAACAACGTAAACATAACATGGTTAATCTTGATAATCCTAAAAACAATTGGATGCGTCCAGAAGTACGTAAAGAAATCTCAAAATTTCAAGACACACAAATAGAAAAAGAATTTTCAGATGCAGTTGAAGAACATAGGATAGAAGAAATATATTGGGTAGGTGGAGAACCACTTATGTATGAACAACATTGGCGATACATGAAACGTATAGTTGAACTTGGCGATGGGCCTGGACTATACGCAAGATACAATAGCAATTTAAGCAGAGTAAATTATAAAGGTCAAAATTTATACACAGATATATTACAAAACATACGTGATTGGCAAATGTGTGCCAGTATAGACGGTACTGGCGAGATAGGCGAATATATACGCACTGGGTTAAAATACAATCAGTTTGTTGATAACTTCCGAGAAGGGATTGCAATAGCAACAAACAAACGACAGATGCGTTTAGATTACACACTCACATTACCTGGAATGTTTGATGTTAATAATATGCAGTCATTGGCAGATAAACTAGACGTTGATATACTTGCTAAAACAATTTTTACATTCACACCAGATATAATAATGTCGCCATTGGCACTGCCTCGTAAAATATTAGACCAACTGGTAGACAATATAATTACAGCTAACAATCTTGGCAGGGCGTTGTCTGATGTGCTAACACAATTGAAGAATCGCCCTACAATGGCAGAGCAGTGGCCAGATCAATACGCTGAAGGAATGCGTAAAGGTAAAAGACGAATACTCACATTAGAACAAATACGAAATGACAAATTTACAATGCAAGATATTCTAAGTGCAGATAAAGAAATATTAGACTGGTGGGAAAGTATTGATGCTTGACAGAGTTGAAATACAGTTACGCGGCAACAACGGTTTATTACCGGTGTACTTTGATGTATATGATAATACACTTGCATATAAATGGCTGAGTGCATTCAACAACATTCTGAATGAAGGTTTACATCTTGAAAAAAACTATTGCTTTATGGGTTTTCCTGATTGTGAACGCAATCTTGATGTGATTGTAACGCAGATAAATCAAACTATTGCGGCTATAAACGGTAGTAGCATAAACTATGATATAAAAGATTATTTTACAGTTGCTAACATGACCAACCGTCGGTGGAGCAAGTTGGCCAATTGCGAAATTATCAGTATCAATCATGATAAACTCAATAAGTTGCATCTTTACTTTGAAGAAACACAAGGTGTTAGTGGAGCAATGAGTGAACATTATACAAACGCGGATTCAAGAACACGATGGCATATACGTCAGTTGAACTTGTTATGTCATGAAGCAGAATGTCTTATACTAAGCATGGGCAAAGCCGCAAGTGCTCCAGAATGGGTGCGTCCTAGCAATGTGATGTGTTGGTTAAATGCACCAAGATTTATACTCGACGATGAAGACTACAACCTATTTGGAATTGATGCCATAGCAAGAGATCACGGTGGCGTATATGTTGGAGTCAACAAAGCAGTGGGTAAACATCATTACGAAGTCTTTCAAGACGAAGGTGCAGATAGTCGAATTGATGAACTAACAACTACAACACTGAAACCACAAACAGAAGCTGCAGGTGACTTTGATATCGAATGGGGACAAGCAACACGCAATCGACCTTTTATGACAGAACGTTTAGAAAAGTTTGAGCAGTGGTTAATTGCTAACAATTTTAATCCTACAGATAAAAGCCTTACAATAGGACATCCAAAAATTGGTCAAGTAGACTTAGACAAAAGTTTTGGTAGCACAGACTTTCATGATGTTCTAAAAGTATTAACACCACATCTTGATGTATACAGTATCAAAACCAGTGATGCGTATGCTGAATATGATTACACATGGCATCAAAGTCAAGAACTACAGATACCACTTTTATGATTGAAGCAACTCCTTATCTCACATGGGAATACTGCGATGATCCTGAAATACAATATTTAAATTGTCCGCCGCCTACTCCCATGCGTAATCACATGCCTGAATGGTTCAAACGTTTGAAGGCAAAAAGAAATGAAGTAACACTTGCTGACCAACAAACCATAAGAAACTGTTTGGGTTTTAGAGGATTAGCAAACATAGGTTATACTATTCCATTACCAGAAGACATTGACGGCCACGATACATATTTTTCTAGAGGTAGAGTACATCCGTCAATGATGCCAGGAACAATTTTTGCAAATAAAGGTACTATTTCATTTGCATCTGGTGATTCTAGTAAGTATGAGTATAGACTGCGGATCCTTAATTATCCATGGCGTGCAAAAATGGCAAAAGGATGGAACCTGTTGTTACTTCCGTACTTGCTCGATTGGAGTCACGATTGGCATAAGTTTTCTGGTATTGTAGAGCCAAATTACCAGATAGTTGACGGTACACAAATAAGCACCGCGATGAAATGGACCACCCCTATTGATCCTGGATATAATTACTACAACATACAACCGGTTATAGCAATTAAAAGGCGGATTAAAAAATTAGAAAAAGGCACACTAACTTTCTGTGCCGTGCCTATATTTGATCCAGAACTACTTGACAAACAAACAGAAGGCGTATATAATGATAACATGGATTAAGAACTTAATTAACAAAGTTAAACTAGAAATAAGATATCGTAAAAAATTAAAAGAACTACGGAAAAGGGATCCTTTTATATACAAATGAGTTACATATTTACATCAGAGTCAGTGAGTGAAGGACACCCTGACAAAATAGCAGATCAAATATCAGATGCATTAGTTGATGCTGGCTTGCAAGCCGGTGATGAAACCACACGTGTTGCAGTTGAAACAATGGTTACAACAAACTATGTTGTGTTGGCAGGCGAAGTTAAAAACTTCAATGTTACTGATGCACAAGTGGAACAGATTATA
>Ga0209535_1002783_pt1 | contig 11339 bp, 10 predicted proteins | sample LinPmetageLP28_FD_184041 | JGI IMG/M metagenome (GOLD analysis project Ga0209535, IMG submission 184041) | Marine viral communities from the Pacific Ocean - LP-28 (SPAdes) (version 2) | ecosystem: Environmental > Aquatic > Marine > Oceanic | place: Pacific Ocean | collected 2009-08-22
AACACAACTGTTACAGAAGAAAATAGTTATTTAGTTCCAGCTCTTGCTATAGGTATGGATTTTGTAGCTGGCACACATTTAGCAGGTGGTGGTTTGCAGTGTACATACGGCCCAATAAATGATAGAGGTTAATTATGTCAGGCGTTAAAAAATACGATTATAGCACACTAACTACAGCGATAAGGGATTACACAGAAGTAAGTTCTGATGTTTTAACTACAACCGTTGTTGATGGAATTATTATGGCTGCGGAATTTAGAATTTATCAAGAGCTTCCTATGGACTCTCAAAGATTTGTTCAAGAAGGTACGTTAGCAGCTGATGATAACACAATTAATTCTCCTGCCGGAGCTTTATTTATTAGAGGTGTTGAAGTATTCAACTCTACTTCAGCGACTACTGGTAATGGGACGTGGTTAGAGAAAAAAGATCAGACATATTTATCAGAGTACACAGACAGATTAACAGGACCTGAAGGTGATTTAACAGCGCAAGATGTTACAGGATTTCCTAAATATTACGCTATGTTTGGTGGTGCAGACAATACGACAGATACTTCATCAGGAGGTATGTACATAGCTCCTACACCTGACGCTAATTACAAATTTAGAATTTATTATAATAAAATGCCAAATGGCCTTGGGTCTGGAACTGGTTTTAATAACAATACTTACTTAAGTACTTATTTTCCTCAAGGGCTTTTATATGCATGTTTGGTAGAAGCATTTGGATATTTAAAAGGTCCAATGGATATGTTGACATATTATGAAAATAGGTATAAAAATGCACTACAACAGTTTGCAGGTATGCAACTTGGAAGACGAAGACGAGACGATTATACTGACGGAACAGTTAGAATACAAGTTAAGTCCCCGTCTCCATAACAAGGAGAAAAAATTATGGCAATAACATCGGCAGTATGTAATAGTTTTAAAGCAGAAGTCTTACAAGCTTTACACAATTTTACAGCATCATCTGGAAACAGTTTTAAAATAGCTTTATACACAAGTTCTGCTACTTTAAATAAATCAACAACAGCATACAGCACGTCAAACGAAATATCTAACACATCAGGATCAGCTTACACAGCTGGTGGTGCAGCACTTACAAGCGTAACTCCTGCTTTATCTACAGACACAGCGTGTTGTGACTTTTCAGATGTTAGTTTTACTTCTGCTTCATTTACAGCTAATGGTTGTTTAATATATAACGATACAAACGCTGATAGAGCAGTTTGTGCAATTGCATTTGGTGGAGACAAAACTGTATCTAGCGGAACTTTTACAATTCAATTTCCTACAGCAGACGCAAGTAACGCTATTCTTCGTATAGCGTAAAGGTAACGACGGATGTCCGTTACTAGAACTTTTACAGTAACGGTAGTCAGTACCGGTTCAGGAAATAAATATTTTATTGATGGAGTACAACAAGCTACTTTAATTTTAGGCGAAGGTGGTACTTATAAATTTGATCAATCCGATAGTTCAAATGGTAATCACCCTTTAAGATTTTCTACTACTAGCGACGGTACACACAATTCTGGCAGTGAGTATACTACTGGTGTAACTACCAACGGTACACCTGGTCAAGCAGGATCATACACACAAATTGTAGTAGCTGAAAGTGCACCAACTCTTTATTACTATTGTACAAATCACTCAGGAATGGGTGGCCAAGCTAATACTGTTGATGGAAATTCATGGGGACTTATGTCTTGGGGTGCAAACGAATATGGCAGTCAAGATTCTATTGATATTACATTAACAGGTGTATCTGCTACTTCTAGTGTAGGTGTTGTAGATGCTTTTAATGAAGAAGGTTGGGGTAGACAAGAGTGGGGTAATTCTGCTTGGGGTGTAGAATATGCTGTACAACCAACAGGCGTACAATCAACATCCTCGGTCGGAAGTGTTACTGTTTTTGATATACAAACTGTTATACCAACAGGAGTAAGCGCAACATCAAGTGTCGGCTCTCCTGCACTAGCTTTGGAATCAATTATAGTTCCTACAGGTGTACAGGCTCAAACAGAACTTGGAGACTTTGATAATGCCGGTACTTTAGTTGGTTGGGGTAGAAATGGTTGGGGTGAAGAACCTTACGGAGATTCATTTAATAAACTGGTTCAACTTGCAGGATTAAGTACAACATCAAGTGTTGGATCATTAACAGCTGCAATAGAAAATTTTGTTTTTCCAACAGGAGTAAGTGCAACATCAAGTGTAGGCAGCTTAACACCTATTATAGATTGTGTAGTGGTGCCGACAGGTGTATCAGCTACTTCTAGTGTTGGTGCTCCTACAATAGTACAAGCCACTATTGGATTAACAGGTCTTAGTACAACAGCTTCAGTTGGAGGAATAGTCCTTGATGCACTAACTGTTGAATTAAGTGGTCTTTCTACAACTTCATCTGTAGGTTCATTACAAGAACAAATTTCTGAAATTCCAACAGGTCAACAAGCAGCATCTAGTGTTGGTTCATTAACATTGGAAATAAAAATTCCATTAACAGGTGTTTCTAGCACCGCAGCTGTTGGTACCATAACTCCTGAATCGATGACTGTAGGTTTAGACGGACAGGAGCTAATATCTAGTGTAGGAAATGTTGCTCCATTAGGATATGGAGACGTTGACATCACTGGAAATACTAATTATAATGGTGTTGACGTTACAGGAAATACATCGTATACAGACGTAACACACGTAGCTTAGGAGAACAAAATTATGGCATCAACTTACACACCTTTAGGCGTTGAATTAATGGCAACCGGCGAAAACGCTGGTACTTGGGGAACAAAAACTAACACTAATTTAAATATTGTAGAACAAATTTCTGGTGGGTATATCGCAAAAAGCATTGCGGGTGGTGCACAAACTACAGCTCTTTCAGTTTCTGATGGATCAACTGGTGCAGAATTAGCACACAGAATGATTGAGTTTACTGGTTCAATTTCTGGAAACCAAATTGTTACAATTCCGTTAGATGTTCAAAACTTTTATTTTTTAAGAAATTCAACATCAGGTGCTTACACTGTTCAGTTTAAATATGCATCTGGTTCAGGAGACTCGTTTACTTTTTCAGCAACAGACAAAGGTGATCAAATTATTTTTGCAACAGCAAATGATGGAACTAATCCTGATATAGATACATTAGCAATTGGAACTGGTGATGTAACTTTAACAGGAACACAGACTTTAACAAACAAAACTTTAACAGACCCTATATTAAGCCCTACTGCAACAACAGCTGGTAAGGTAGAATTTTTAGAAGGCACAAACAATGGTACAAATAAAGCAACACTAATAGGTCCAGCTGCAACAGCCGATGTTACAGTGACACTGCCGGCAGCAACTGACACACTAGTTGGAAAAGCTACAACAGATACTTTAACAAACAAAACTTTAACTAGTCCTGCAATAGGAACAAAAATTTCAGATACTAATGGAAACGAATTAATTAATCTTACTGCAACAGGTTCAGCAGTTAATGAATTTACTTTAGCAAATGCTGCAACAGGTAATGGTCCAATTTTATCAGCAACAGGTGAAACTAATGTTGATATAAATTTAAATCCTAAAGGAACAGGAACTCTTAAGTCAGGAACAGCTGCAGTAAAAATTGCAGGACTTGAAACTATGTGGGTTCCAGCAGCAGCGATGTATGGAGCAACAACTAACGGTGCAGAAGCAGCGCAAATTGAAACAACAGCAGGAAGACCTGATATAAAATCATTAGACTTTGATGCAGGTACGGCTGAAGCTGCACAATTTTCAGTAGCTTTTCCTAAATCATGGAATGAAGGCACAATAACTTATCAAGTTTTTTGGAGTCCAAATAATACAAGTACAGGAAACTGTTTATGGACTCTTTTTGGTGTATCAGTTGCTGATAATGCAACTATTGATGTTGCTTACGGTACCGAACAAACAATTACAGACGCGGGTCATGGAACAGTTGAAGACCAACAAGTTTCAGCTGTAAGTAGTGCACTTACAGTTAAAAATGCAGCAGCAGACACACAAACTTATTTTCAAGTACAAAGAAATGCAGCTAGTGGTTCAGATACTTTTACAGGTGATGCAAGACTTTTAGGTATTAAAATATTCTTTACTACTGATGCAGCTAACGACGCATAAGGAATTTAGATATGAGAGAAAAATTAAATCAATCTCTTACTGTTGAAGGCAAGAGTTCAAATAAAAAAAAATTAACTCGAGGAAAATCTTTTGGTTATCAAGTCTTAGGATTTGGTTCCGGAGGAGGAGTCAGTATATCCCCCTTTACCGCTAATTATTTAGTGGTTGCAGGTGGTGGAGGTGGAGGTTTTTCAAGAGCAGGTGGTGGTGGAGCTGGAGGTTTATTAACTTCTTTTTGTACTCCAGCCAGTGCTATGACTTTAGATGGTACTGCATTACCTGTAACAGTAGGTGCTGGAGGAGCAGGAGGTACTTTTCCTTCAACAGTTAACACGAGTGGTAGTAATTCTGTATTTAATGGACAAACATCAGTAGGAGGTGGAGCTGGGGCTAACCCTGCTATTAATCCAAAATTTAACGGTCTGCCAGGAGGTTCTGGAGGTGGTGGAGTAGGAGCTGGTGGTAACCCTAGTAATGCTGGTGGTTCTGGAACAGCTGGTCAAGGTAATGCAGGAGGATCTGGTTCACCAAGTGCTAACTATGGTGCTGGAGGAGGTGGTGGAGCAGGAGCTGCTGGACAAAACGGTTCTTCAGGATGTGCTGGAGATGGTGGTAATGGATCAGCTAATTCTATTACAGGTGCTTCAACAACATATGCCGGAGGTGGTGGAGGTGGTCGTTATACACAAGGTGGTGGTTCTAATGGTCAGGGAGGAACAGGAGGTGGTGGTAATGCTGGTTGTAATACTATTAGTGCACAAGCTGGTAGAATAGGTTTAGGTGGCGGCGGAGGTGGTGGTGCATTTACTAATACTTCTTGTAGTGCTGCTACAGATCAAGGAGCAGCAGGTGGTTCAGGTGTTGCAGTAATTAGAGTTCCTTCATGTCAAGGAGTTACAGTAGTAACTACTCCAGGTGGTGCAGTAAGTTACATAGCAACTCCAGGTGGTCACGATCAAATAGCAACTTTTTCAGCTTCAGGATGTATATCATTTGAAGCAGGAGACCCGACTGTAATTTCAGCTGATTATTTAGTAGTATCAGGTGGTGGTGGCGGTGGTTTTGGTTCTCCAGGTGATGGTGGTGGTGGAGGTGGAGCAGGCGGTATTTTAAGTTCTTATTGTACACCATCAAATGCTTTACTTATTGGAAAAGGAGGTCATCAAGTAGAAATTGGAGCTGGTGGATCTCCCGGAGCAACTTCGGATGGAACAGGTGCCGCTTTAGGTACAGGAAATAAATCAAGATTTTTAACAATAAGCAGTTGTGCTGGAGGGGGTGGTGGACCTTTAGGGGGTTCTGGAGGTCCTGGAGCTTCTGGTGGTGGAGCAGGTGCTCAAAACGGTTCAGGAGGAAATTCAGTATGTGGTCAAGGTAACCCTGGAGGAGGTGGAAGTCCAGGTGGGTCTAGTCCAAATAGTAGAGGTGGTGGTGGAGGTGGTGCTTGCGCTGCTGGAGGTTCAAATGCAGGTCCAGGTGGAGCAGGTAGAGCAACTTCAATTACAGGTTCTTCAACAACATTTGCTGGTGGTGGAGGAGGTGGACACAGACCTTCATCAGGAAGTGGTGGATCAGGCGGAGCTGGTGGTGGTGGAAATGGTGGATCACCGGGACTAGCACAAGCGGGTACAGCTAACACTGGTGGTGGTGGAGGTGGTGGTGGAGGTCCTTCACCTAATGCACCTAATGGAGGTTCAGGTATTGTAGTAATACGTGTACCAGGATCAACAGGTGTTGCAGCAGCCCCAGGAAGTAATACGGTCGCAACTTTACCGGGTCCAGCTGGAGGATGTAAAGTAGCAACCTTTAATGTATCTGGTACTTTGACAATAAGTTAAAATTAATTTATAGTACAAAAAATTTAAGGAGTATAAAATATGGCACATTTTGCAGAGTTAAAATCACAAATAGACCCTACGGGATTTACAACAGACACGCATTTGGTGGTAGAAAGAGTAGTAGTTGTTGGTAATGATATTCCAGCTAATGGTGGTATTCTAGCCGCTAATGATATGCATGTTGATGGTGAAAAATGGTGTATAAGTTTTTTTAAAGGTGGCGTATGGAAACAAACTTCTTACAACAATAATTTTAGAAAAAGTTATGCTGGGGTTGGAATGGTTTATGATCCTTCAAAAGACAAATTTATAAGTCAACAACCTTTTGCTTCATGGTCTTTAAATGCTGATGATAATTGGCAAGCACCTATAACTTATCCAACAGTTGTAAATGACGGTGCAGATCCGATTGTTTGGTCATACTTAATTAAATGGAATGAAACAAAATATAATGCTGACAACACTAAAGGTTGGGAAGCAACTAAAACTAATGATGAATCAGAAACTCCTTCGGTATACGATTGGAATGGTTCAGCTTGGATAGATTCTTAATTTTTACTCTTTACTCTTAAATCTATTTACGATAAAACATATGTATAAAGACATATGAATCTAACTAATAATTTTTGGTATTATAAATCCGCAATTCCAGAACGTATCTGTGATGACATTGTAAAATACGGTCGTCAGCTACAAGATCAAATGGCAGTTACTGGTAATATGGGCGATAAGAAATTAAATAAAAAAGAAATAAAAGATTTAAAAAAGAAAAGAAATTCTGATGTTGTATGGATAGAGGACAGATGGGTTTATAGAGAAATACAACCTTATGTAAAAGATGCAAATACAAGTGCCGGTTGGAATTTTCAATGGGACCATTCTGAACCTTGTCAATTTACAAAATATACAAAAGGACAATTTTATGATTGGCATTGTGATGGATGGGATAAACCTTATCAAACAGGAGAAGGAAATCCACTAAACGGTAAAATTAGAAAGTTATCTGTTACAGTAACATTATCAAATCCTAAAGATTATAAAGGTGGAGAATTAGAATTTGATTTTAGAAACACAGACCCTGAAAAAAAACGTAATATACATAAATGCATAGAAATATTGCCTAAAGGATCTTTGGTTGTATTTCCTGGTTTTGTGTGGCATAGAGTATGTCCTGTTAAAAGTGGAGAAAGAAACAGTTTAGTTATTTGGAATGTAGGGTGGCCGTTTAAATAAAAAATTATGAAAAAAAAAACAAGAAAAAAATTAAAGAAGCCTTTGTGTGAAAGTACAAACGGATATCCTAAAAAATTAAATTTAGAACATTATTTTTCATCTCCTATTTGGTTTGCAGATTCACCAAAGTTTGTAGATAGTTTAAACAAAGCATCTGATAAATATATTGAAGCAGCTAAAAATAATTTAAAACCAGAACTTGATAAACGTAATAAAACCTTTGGTAATAAAGGAGATATGGGTAGTGTATTTCATTCAACGTCATTAGTTGGCGACCCTGATTTTAAAGAACTACAAGATTATATAGGTGCAACAACATATAATTTATTAGATGAGATGGGTTTTAATTTAACTAATTATAAAGTTTTTATGACAGAAATGTGGGTACAAGAATTTGCCGAAAAAGGAGGTGGACACCACACATTACACACTCATTGGAATGGACACATGTCTGGTTTTTATTTTTTAAAAGCTAGTGAAAAAACATCTTTACCTTTATTTGAAGATCCAAGACCCGGAAATCTTATGAATTTATTACCAGAAAAAGATAAATCAAAAATAACTTACGCTTCGGCTGCAATAAATTATCAAGTTAAACCAGGAAAATTAATATTTTTTCCGTCATATTTACCACATCAATATATTGTAGATTTAGGTTACGAGCCATTTAGGTTTATTCATTTTAACTGTCAAGCAATACCGAAAGGAGTTTTAAATGTCGTTTAAAAAAAATAAATATAGTGTTTTAAAAAATGCGATATCAAAAGAATTAGCAGAATTTGTTTATAAATATTTTTTAAACAAAAGAAATGTAGCTAGAGTATTACTTGATTCAAGATACATTTCACCGTTTACAGAATACTTTGGTGTATGGAATGATGATCAAGTCCCTAATACTTATTCACATTATGCAGACTTAGCAATGGAGACATTGTTACAAAGAGTTAAACCCGTTATGGAAAAACACACGGGTCTTAAATTATCTGAAACATATTCTTATGCAAGAATTTATAAAAAAGGTGATGTGCTAGCTAGACATAAAGATAGATTTAGTTGTGAAATATCTACTACATTAAATTTAGGTGGGGACCCATGGCCAATATATTTAGACCCTACTGGTAAAATAGGTCAAGCTGGCATTAAAGTTGAGTTAGATCCAGGAGATATGTTGATATATTCTGGATGTGATCTTGAACATTGGAGAGAAGAATTTAAAGGAGAAAATTGTGCACAAGTTTTTTTACATTATAATAAATCTGGATCTAAAAAAGCTAAAGAAAATTACTTAGATAGAAGAGCTTTAATAGGTTTACCTTCTTGGTTTATAGGTGCAAAGTTGACAAAAATTAAAAAATAGTCTATACACTAGGCTTGCAGGGGGATGATCCACCACTGATTCCCTCTGCTTTAAACATATTGAAATCATTTACAATCTGATATAATACCTAATAAACAGGTTTTTATATGCTACAAAAATTAGGATTTGCTCCAGGATTTAATAAACAAGTCACAGAGACCGGCGCTGAGGGGCAATGGTTTGATGGTGATAATGTACGTTTTAGATATGGTTCACCTGAAAAAATAGGTGGTTGGCAGCAATTAGGACAAGATAAATTAACTGGTGCAGCTAGGGCTATCCACCATTGGGATGACAATGCTGGTATTAAATATGCAGCTATAGGAACTAATAGAATTTTATATGTATATTCTGGTGGAACTTATTATGACATCCACCCAATTAGAACTACTCTAACAGGAGCTAATTTTACAAGCACATCATCATCTACAACTGTAACAGTTACATGTAGCGGGGTGCATGGGTTAGCAGATAACGATATTGTCTTATTTGATTCTGTTAGTGGTGTGACTGCAGTAGGTTCTACTTTTACAGATGCAACATTTGAAGATGTTAAATTTATGGTGACATCCGTTCCAACATCTACAACATTTACTATTACAATGGACAATGCAGAAACAGGAACACCTTTAAGTACGTCAGGATCGGCTTCGGTTTTATGTTATTATACAGTCGGGCCTTCTCAACAATTAGGTGGTTTTGGATGGGGAGCAGGTATTTATGGTGGTACAGCGTTAGGTGCTGCTACAACAACTTTAGCCACAGCTATAACAGATTTAGTAACAACCGATATTGTCTTAACAAACTCTGCAGCATTTCCATCTACTGGAGAAGTAAGAATTGGTACAGAAGATATTAGTTATACATCAAATAATACTACAACTAATACATTAAGTGGTGGTGCTCGAGGTGTAAACGGAACTACAAAAGCTACTCACAGTGGTGGTGCTACAGTTCAAAATATTTCTAATTTTTCAGGTTGGGGTGATCCGGCATCTTCTGACTTTACTATTGATCCTGGTCTATGGATTCTTGATAACTTTGGAACAAAATTAATTGCACTTATTTATAACGGAAGTTGTTTTGAATGGGATGCTTCAGCAGTAGGTGCTGTTAATACACGTGCAACTATTTTAGCAAATGCACCAACAGCTTCTCGTCATGTATTAGTATCTACACCTGATAGACACTTAGTTTTTTTTGGAACAGAGACAACTGTAGGTACAACATCAACTCAAGACGATATGTTTATTAGATTCTCAGACCAAGAAAATATTGATGGCACAGATGCATACACAGTTAAAGCTGAAAATACTTCTGGTACGCAAAGACTTGCAGACGGTTCTAAAATCATGGGAGCTATTAAAGGTAGGGACGCAATCTATGTTTGGACAGATACAGCATTATTTTTAATGAAATTTGTAGGTCAACCATTTACTTTCTCATTTGAACAAGTGGGTACTAACTGTGGGTTGTTTGGTAAGAATGCTTGTATTGAGGTTGATGGATCTGCTTATTGGATGTCAGAGAATGGTTTCTTTACATACGATGGTCAATTAAAATCATTACCTTGTCTTGTTGAAGATCATGTTTACGATGATATAAATGCTACATCTAGAGACCTTATTAATGCAGGATTAAACAACTTGTTTGGTGAAGTAAACTGGTTTTATTGTACAGCAGCATCGGATCAAATTAATAGAGTGGTTACTTACAATTATTTAGACTCATCACCTAAACGTCCTATATGGACAACAGGAACTTTACCTAGAGCAGCGTGGCAGGATTCAGCTGTATTTGATAGACCTCATGCAACTTTTTATAACCCATCTGATGACGCGTCTACGGATTGCACTGGAAACACTGATGGAAGTACGATATACTATAATCAGGAAACAGGAACTGATCAAATAAATGCTGGAGGAGCAGTGACTGCGGTTATAGGAACTATTACCTCTGGTGATTTTGATATAACACAACGTAGAAGTAACACGGGACAAACTGTAGGAATGCCTGATATTAGAGGAGATGGTGAATTTATTATGAGAATTAGCAGATTTATACCAGACTTTATTTCACAGACAGGAAACACTGCAGTTAAATTTAAAACAAGATTATATCCAAACAGTAGTGAGACTACTACAAGTTTTACATGTGACTCTACTACAACTAAAAAAGATGTAAGAGTAAGAGCTAGACAGATTGCATTAGAAGTTGCTAACACAACTACTAATGAAGATTGGAAACTAGGAACATTTAGATTAGATGTACATCCAGGAGGAAGAAGATAATGGCTACTGATCAAGAGATAAGAAACAGAGGTTTTAAATATATTCCTGAACAAAAATATTTACAAAATCCTTTTGAGTTACCTGTTGAACCAGAGTCACCAGTAGTTAATCAAGGTATTGTAAATACAAACGCTTTTAATTATGGCGGTGGCGATAGTGGTGGAGGTGCTTTACAAGTTGGTGACCCTATGATGAATTTTAAAAATTATTATGATTATACTGGTAACAAATATATGATGAATCAAGACAGACCTAATCTTGATAGCTACAGTGATAATGCACAAAAAACTTTTTTAGGCATGCCAAGTTACAGACAACAAGAATTAACGGGTCCAGACATGGGTGAGTATATTGGATCTGGTACAAATATTCCTTTAGAACAAACTATGGCAGGTAAAATACAATCTGGCGTACAAAATACGGGGAAAGGTATAAAAAATTTAATGGGAATGTTACCTACACCCGGCGCTTTCTTAAGTAG
>Ga0209535_1002788_pt1 | contig 11331 bp, 19 predicted proteins | sample LinPmetageLP28_FD_184041 | JGI IMG/M metagenome (GOLD analysis project Ga0209535, IMG submission 184041) | Marine viral communities from the Pacific Ocean - LP-28 (SPAdes) (version 2) | ecosystem: Environmental > Aquatic > Marine > Oceanic | place: Pacific Ocean | collected 2009-08-22
TGAAACGAATAATGGAAGAATTAAACATATCATACTCAACACTTTACCGGTGGTGTAGATATAAAGACTTCCCACACTATAAGGTAAAGGGGAGTAAGAAAGTTCTATTCAATCGTATGAAAGTTCAAGATTGGTTAGAAAGTCAGTAAATGCTATAGGTTAGGGATTAAAAAACTCTAACCTATATTACTTTTGTTGTATCTTTTTTATCTGTTGTAAAACAGAACTACAACACAGAAATAAAATTTATTTGGGTAAAAGAGATAGAACAGAAATAGTTTGTTGTAGTTTTTGTTGTAGTTTTTTAAGGTTATATTCCGACTATAAAATATAGTGATAAAATGTCTGTAAGTCAAGTAATATCAATACTTTAGAGGAAGTACCCCGGACAGGATTTGAACCTGTGACCTACGGATTAGAAATCCTTTAGTCCTCGTCTATAAAATACCCTTTGTTGTAGTTTTTGTTGTAATTTGTTGTAAAATCACTTATATTTTGTTGTACAAAACATACAACAAGGATATATGATGTTAGAACTAAACAAAAGAGATATGAAACTAATGATATGGAATCTGATTGAAGAGGCAGAGAAAATGGATATGGGTTGTTTCACTTTCAACGACGAAAAACATAAAGGTTTCGTATATGATATATTCAATCTGAAGATGTATAGTGTTGGTGATTTTGTAGATATGGTTATGTACGAAAGACTAAGACTTCATACAATGTTGGAACGATAGTATGCCGAAGATAAGAAAATCAACAATCATCAAAGACAAGAGAGGGTTTCACTATTACCAAACTATGTCTTTTCAAGATACAATCGGAAATAAGAAAAAGAGGGTAATGAGGTATTTAGGTAAGGAACTTACAAAGTCTGAATTAACCTTTAAGAAGAAAGAGTTTGATAAACATTATGATTATGTAGATACAAATACTATCAAGGGTAATCCTCAAATGAAGAACCCTAATACTCTAGCTGTAATTCTAAGATACTATGATAAATACAATAAGAAGAGAGTTACAGATTTAGAACTATCAGAAGTTACTTGTAGAAATCATAGAGGATACACAGAACAATTCAGAAAGTTCATTGATAAGAAGTATCCTAATATTCTGATTAATAAGATTAGCACGGATATGATTAAGAAGTTTGTTATACATAGAAAGAATAAGAAACTATCACCCAATACAATTAAAAATGATTTAACATATCTGAAGACCTTTTTCAAGTGGTGTATAAGAGAAAGGTATCTTATAGACAATCCTTATGACCACACTATTAAACAACCTAAGTATGTTCCAAGAACACTTGACCAAGTACCGATAGGTAAAGAGTGGGATATATTATACAAGTTCATTAGTAAGTCTTTAACATTTAATCCTACAACAGATGATGAAAAAAAGAAATGGACTTGGTTTAATAGGAATCAAGATTTTAAAGAACAAATATTCTTAATGTTAAATACAGCTATGAGAGGTGGGGAAGTTCAAATCCTAAAATGGAAACAAGGTGATACAGATTATGGACAACCAAGGTTTCCTTATGCGTATTTAAACAGAGATAGAAGAAGTTGTACAATCTATTTCAAGAGAACATTAACAACATCTTTTGAGTTCAATGAACCAACAATTGAAATGTTGGAAAAAAGATATGAGAGAAGAAATCCAAAAGATATTTATGTATTCTCTAATCCTCAGACAAACAACAAATATAACAAATCCCAGTTGGTAGATAATTTCAACAGATTATGTGAGGGATTAGGATTAGTTAAGGATACACAGAAAAGTTTATTCACACCACATAGTATAAGACACGGAGTTATCAGTCAGTTATTATCAAGTGGTAATCATAGTATCCAAGATATATCAAAAGTAGTAGCAAGACATAGTAAGATTGGAACTACATACGACATATACGGACACTTCCAAACCGGTAAAGGTAAATCAATACTTGATACATTAAGTAATGATAAAGACCCATTGTAATCGTTGTAAGAACCCTTTATGTAGGGGAAATGACATCTATGATTGTTGTGATGTTTTAGAACCGAACTGGATTAAAAATTGGATTAGAAATATGTATCAGACTAATCAAACAATACCAAAATATCAAAGTGATTTTTCTAAGTGGGAAAATCAAATAATAAAGGAATAACAAATGATAGTATCATACCAAAGAGTTAGCACGAACGAACAACAGAATTCAATAGACGCAAGTACAACACAAATACAAAAGTATTGTGAGTATAGAGAACTTACACTTGATAAGTCTTTTATTGATTTCGGTGTATCCGGTGGAAGATTTGATAGAGAACAATTCGTGGAAATGATTGAGTTAGTTAAACAAGGTCAAATTAAATGTATTGTAATACAAGAACTTGCAAGGTGGGGAAGGTCAATGTTAGAAAGTTTAGAACATATTGAAATCCTCAAGAAACATAATTGTAATCTTATTGTATTAAAAGAGAACATTGAGTTAAACAATTCATCAGGAACCCTATTCTTTAACATTTTACTGGCATTAGGACAATGGGAAAAAGAACAAGTATCTTATCGTGTAAAGACAATACTACAAGATAAGAAAGAGAAAGGGCTACAATATACACGAACTACTTATGGTTATGATATGATTGAGGGTAAAATGGTTGAGAACCCTACTGAACTTCGTATGTTAAAAAAGGTTGAGAAACTCAAAGAGGCAGGAAAATCATATAATGAAATCAAAGAGTTCTTGAATAGAAATGATTATATCAGGAAAAATGGGAGTAATTGGAATAGAGATAGTGTGATAAAACTTGTAAAAAATAGGTTAAAAATCACTAATTCTATGACGACAAACTAATCTATCAAGTGTGGTAGAAGAGTTCTGATATACCACACTTTCATATATACAAAAAGGTAGGGAATCCACACCCTACCTCTTGTTTCTGGAAAAAGGGAATAACTAATCTGCCAAATCTGTTAATCGGTTTATCATTATTAAAATGATTGTTTTACCTACCGACCACCCAAAACTAATTAACAAATGAATAGTTATCCTTCTGGTTTTTGGTTTGTCTTTACAAAACCTGATACATTTTGTCTGAGTATGTATCAAACTCAAATTTAACGGGGTGGAAATATCACCCCGTCGGTCTGAACGACCTATAAAGAAGTTTTACTTCTTATGTTGTTATTTATTGATTCACACAGACTACTGAATTCCGGATTTGGGTCTTCTTCTAATCTGGCGTTCTTCATTATTCGTTCCTCGTTCAATAAATAAAACTTGAAATAACCCTCAAGTTCTTTGATAAGATTGAAGAATTCTGATTTTCTATCAAAACTTCCACGACCTACATCATAGAAGACTTCATCTCTTGACATACTATCACATTGTATATTGTCCAATAGTTTTTGTAATTCAGTTACATACATTATTGAACCTCTTTATCATTTACTTGTTTCTTCATATACGAAATCAATATGTCTTTTCTTTCTGCCTCTTGACCTACTAATGTTTCGGTAAGATTATTCCATTGTTCAAAAGACATATCTTGTAATAGTGTATGTCCGTTTCCGTCTTGAATAGCACATCTGTAATGTATAGGAACTTGTTTCCCTTTATGGTGTTCGTGTTCCATTATTCGTATTACTGGCAATACCTTTTCATTATTGAAGACTTTTGGAAAATCCTCTAATAACTTTTCAGTCCATACATTTTGATTAAATGTATCTTTATTTTGAGTTGAGATTTCGTGAAGTGTTTCAAATGTAATGAACTTTACATCACTCTCTTTTTTTAGTTTATTCATTATTATCCTTGTTTTGTTTTTTTATGTTATTTCTAGACCAATCATCAACGAAGTTCTGAAACTCCATACCGAAGTTGTCTTCGGTTAATGTGTTGGTTAGATTGTTTTTATTAAATTCACTTCCGGAGTGGAAAGACTGACTTTCATTAAGAATATCGTTCATTATCTTTCTAAACCTTTCGTTGTTATTAATTTCTCGTAATCCTTTAGGGGCTAGTTTTTTATCCATTAGATATGTCCTTTCAATACTTGTTTAATTGTTCCATTAATTCTTGTCTTCGGACAGGCAACACCCTCAAGACCTAAATAGTTATAAGGAATTACTACACGACACTTTTTTACATCGTTGTAGAAGTTTTTATTTCGTTCAATAAAGGCAGTAACAACATCACATATCCAATCTGAATAAGGATATCCGTCTTGTTCATTTCTTTTTGATAGATGTACTTCTAGTCGGTCTTTAAGTTCTTTAGATTGTTCTACCTCAAGTTGAACTTGTGTGTCACACAATATCATAGCACGGAAGTAGTCATCGTTTCTACCTATTAACTCAAACCTCTTGTTATCAACAATCCAATTCACAAACTCTACGGATTGTTTCCAAGTGAAAGTTCTTTTGATACTTCCACATAGAGAAGGAACATTGTCTGACCAAAAAGGATAGGTTGTTTTCAAATCCAAGTTTGGATTAAACCAAGTCATATGAAATCCGTTAAGAAGAGTTAATCTACCTTCACTTAAAAAACCATTAACTGAAAAAGGCATAACAACAAAACCGAACTTCTTATAGTATTGGACTAGTCCATAAACACTATCAAGTGTTTTTCTATCACAATTAATCAGATAGTTTTTTAGTTCAATACAAATCTTTCTAAATGGTTTCATTAAAATAGGATTATATACATTAATGAAATTTCTCTTGATATGTTTTCCAACTGGATTATCTCTCAAGAAAGTAAATTCTTGTGATTTATGTATTGGTGTGGCATAAAGTTCCAAATGGAAATCATACTTTTGACATAGGTTCTGAACTCGGTTAATTACATTTTCACCTAATAAGTTTCCGTTTCCACTAGCAAAGATGATTTTCAGTTTTATCATATTTTTGTGATTTAATACAATATGAACATTAAGGTTTCCGTCTGTTGTAATAAGATTACACATACCAGTTCTTCGTCTTCCTAATTCACTAGCATTATCATAAAAACTGATAAGGTTAAATCCTTTCGTGTTCTTGAATTCCAAATAGAATTGTTCAAATCTCTTATAACTTTCATCTGGTACAGAAGGTTTTCTTTCCTTTAAGATTGCAGAAGTAGTATAGTTTTCTTGTAATATTCTAAACATTATGTGTTCCTCTCATTATTGTTTGGGTGTTAAAAGTATTTCTCATATTAGGGGTAAAAGTCGTATTAGTATTGACTACCGGTTGTATGGTTTTTCTGACTCTTATTCTCTCTAGTTTGTTAATCAATCTGTTCATTTTTTTCCTTTTGTTATTTTAATTACATACCAATATAGGGTAAAAGTCATCCGAATTAAGTAGTGGGGGGGACAAGATAATAAGATTGTTTTCTATGACGATAAACCCTGATATATTAAGACTTACAAAATGGGGGATAATCCTTGTTAATGGGGGATAAAATTAGTAGATTGTAATATGGAAGAACAACCTAAAAAATCAAGTATTAAAGAAACCCTAATTCAAGAACGAAAAGGGGAACATATACGGAACAAAGACCAACAAGCACGAGAGAATAGAGAGATTACTGAAATTATTGGTATGTCACATAAAGACTATGTAGATATTGATAAAAATATTAAGGGTGAGTTTGCTAAAAGATATAATAGAACAAGTGGAAGAGTTGGAACACTTAATCGTGCCATTAAACAACATCAATCAAAGATAGACCAACATATAGAAGAGTTAAAACTAATCAAGGGTGGTTTCACACCATTTATCAAACTATTAAATCCTAGTGTTCAGTTAAAGAAACCAAGAGATAATTTTCCCTATTGGAAAGGTCGTATATGGTTCAATATGGGATACAATCCTCGTAAGTTTGGATTTAATGTAAGAGGCAGAAATATTGATGTTCATATTTGTAGTGAGAAAGAACGAGTTGAAAAGAAGTATTCTGAAAAGGATATGAAAGAAATAGGGGTTCGTAAGTTCAGGCAGAAGATATTGGAATCTGATTTTGGAATACTTAAACAATATCAAAGATAAAATGTTTTTTTAGTATATGACTTTATACTTATTTATAGACGAAACGAAAATTCATATCGTTCCTTGTTTTTGGTTTAAGAACCCACCATTATTACTTTAAGTTTAGTTCATTACGAAACACCCTTCGGAAATCTTGGTGGGTTTTTATTATCATTTAAAACTTCAAAGAAAAATCATTTAGAAAATCTTTTAATTTATCCTGCTACACGCTATATTCTAAAAGGTTGAAACAACCTTAAGTTATGAAGATTAAAATTACAGATATAAAACCCAATCCTATAAATGATGACATTTATACTCAAACAGATTTATCACAATTAAAACAATCATTAGAAATAAACGGACAATTAGAACCTATCGTTGTCAATAAAGATAATCTTATTGTGTCCGGACATAGAAGATATTTTTCAATATTACAATTAGGTTGGGAAGATGTAGAAGTAAGATATGTTGAATATGATAATGATGTAATAGCGTTAATTGAACATAATCAAACTCGTATGAAATCCACTTCTGATATTCTAAATGAAAGTAGAATATTAGAACAAGAATATAAAAAGTTATTGGGTGGTCAAGGAAAGAGAACAGATGTAAAAGGGAATAAGAGATTTAATGTTTCAATGGAAATAGCAAACAAAACTGGTGTGGGATTATCCAAGTTAAAACAGATTAAATCTATTGGTAATTATGAACCTACATTAATAGATAAGATTGATAGTGGGGAAATATCAGTTTCTAAGGCATACAAATTTGTTCAAGACAAATACATTTCACGAATGAGAAAAAGTCCTGATGAGAAATTGAAAATCAAATTAAAGAACTTCATAAAGAACGAGGACATAGATACAAATGTATTAATAGATGTATTGAATGATACATACCCATTTTCACTAATGAATATCTCTACTGATGATTTAGAGGGATTAGAAGAACAACGACAAGCATTAATTGATAATATGGAATTCTTGAAGAAGTTAGATAATCACGAGATAGTCATTTACAAGAAACTAAAAGAAGTAGAACATCAGAAATTCAAGGACGAAGAATTACAATCCGTGTATGATAATATATTTCATTTTTCAGATATTAATGATACAGACAAAACAATTAAAGAGATTGAAAATATTAATCCTTATGTAGAATTAGTTTCAGATTTAAGAGAGTTCAATATATTAAGAACTTTAACTTCCTCTATGGAGTGGGTTTCTGCCCCAGGTCGTAATCTAAAATACTTCGTAAAAGATAAATCCTCTAAGAAGTATTTAGGTATTATTACATTAGCAAGTGATGTTTCAAGACTAACACCAAGAGATAAATTCATAGGGTGGTCAAGGTCCAATATGTTTGATGACAAGAAACTCAATTCTACTTGTATAGCACAAACAATAGTAAGTGTTCAACCAATGGGATATAATTTATTAGGTGGGAAACTATGTGCGGTTATGTGTAGTGATGAACAGATAAGAAAAGATTGGAAGAAGAAATACAAAGATGAATTAGTAGGTATAACAACTACAAGTCTTTATGGTGGATTCAGTATGTATCAGAATATACCTATTTGGAAAAAGTTAGGTAATACTAAGGGAACTATTCTTATTAAACCGGACAATGAAATATACTTGAAATGGTTAGAGTGGTTAAGAAATAATTATAGAACCGAGTATGATTACGCAAGTAATAAGACAAGTCCAAAACAGAACCTCATTAAAATCTTATTCAGAAAACTAAACATAGACCAACAGAAGTATCAGAACGAACAAGAAAAGGGAGTGTATTTCTTATCACTCTATAATAACACCAAAGAGTATTTAACAAATCAAATCAAGTCCAAAGACTTAGTATTGTCTGATAAACTGAATAGGCAGTATTTACTTGATTGGTGGAAAACAAAATCTATTAAGAGATACTTGAAACTTCACAAGTCCGGCAAGTTAAAGAACCAAACATTATGGTATGAAGACTTGGATAAGAAGAAAGTTCAAGGGTGGTTAAAGACAAGAGGAATTGATTACCTATGACAGATTACATAGTATCTATTTTTAATATCAATATGTAAGGGTATGGGGGTCTAGTTTCTCGTAATTGGTCTTCAAGATTAAACGGATAACCTAACCCTTACTTACTCACATATAGAGGTCAATTTTTAATCCCTATACAACCTTTCATATGATAAATCAAAAATCCGTTGTTTAAGGAACCTTTCATCTGAAATCATCAAACTATACCAATTGAACATTAAATCAACGGGCTACTATCATATCCCGTATTAAAAAGGTATTCTGAAACTATACCCTGTAAAAAAAGTCAAAATAAATGTAGAAAAAATCGTTTTTAATGAAATTGTTTGATACTTATTACTGAAACGATAAAGAATACCTTTGTTCTTTATTGACTTGAAGATGTCAAGTGTGTAATCCTCGTAAGAGGCACAAGAAACAAACCAAAACAAATATATGAATATAAGGAATAGTTTATTCCCCACCGAAGTCAGGTAATCCATTAAAGAACAATGGGAAAACATATTACCGAGGCAAACCAACAAATAATGGAAGTTGAGGTGCGGATACGGAGTAGGGATATTTAATCTTAAACCCGTAGTATTGAAATCCAATATCATAGGTAGTTAATATTAATACCGGACGAAATTACATTTGGGTCGTCAGTCAAAGGTCTTGAAAAACTGATTTAACATTATGTAGCCAAGTTGATATAGGAAATACTTTCAGTAATGAAGTCAAACCTAAAGAGAGAAATACTTTTTAGTACCGATAGGTTAGGAAAACTGAAAGTGTATCCACAAGAAACAGATACTAAAAGATTAAGTATTAATTATAGTAATTAAACTAAATCCAAGTCGTAAGACTTGGTTATTAAACTTAGGAGTAATAATAGATGACATATAAGAATAAAACTGATTTCATAAGAAGTCATAATGTAAGAAGACTTGGAATCGTTGAATATTGTTTAGGACTTGAAAGACAAGGATTAGACGACCAACAAATACAAGCAAAGATGATAATTGATAATGTATCTAAATCACCAAGAAGTGTTCAAGATAATTTCAGTTTCTATAAGAAGATATCAAAACAGATTGGGTGGGTGAAATAATGGGAACATATATGAGTACCACCATAGATAGAAAGTATGGAAACAAACACCCGTTAAGAACTGCGTTAGAAAATTACAGAAGAGAAAAACTATCAGAAGTAGTATTTCGTAAAGTAATGAGAACATATGAACATAAGATGAACAATGAGTGGGTAATAAGTGGAACATCAATGTTAGATGACTGGCTAACAATGACATCACAAGGACAGAACCTATTATCAAAAATATCTAAGGATATGGATATAAAGAGGAATTATTATTATGAAAACCACATTTAGTAGTCAGAAGAACCCGTACGGGCAGAAACCAAAAGAACAGAACAGAATTAAGAATATTTTTAAGACTATGAAGTCGTTTAGTGATAAAGATAGGTTAGTTTCAATCCACAACAGATTTGAAAGATTTGTTAGTTCAACTAAGACATCTTCTAAACTATCATCAAAACAGAAATACAATCAGTCACTAAAGAGTATTAATAAGCAGTTAAATAAATTAGAGAAAGAGATACTATGACAGAATACAAAGGTCGTTCAACATTACCATTAATATCTATTCCAAGAGATGTAGTAGAAGAAACACTTGGTAAAACATTAACAGATAAACAATGGGCAATCGTTAGAGAAGAAATACTTTATCAAACATTTCGTGTTCAACAGAAGATGAAAGACATAATAATGTATGGGAAGTTTAATGACTTTTTACAAACCCTTGATAAAGTATATCAAGAACAGAATAAATTAGATTAATCCGTTGTGGGTGGTGTTGTCAAAAGTAATTGTGTTTATTTAACCCAACTAAGTTCAATTACACATATTTAAGACATATGCTCAAACTTCTCAATACCACCCGAACAATTAGGAAAACAAAATGAAAACGAAAAAGAAAAACAAGAACCTTAATCAAATCAGAAAGGTTATAAAGAAGACATCAGAAGTAGTAAGTCCAACAAATAGGATTAAAAACAATGGTGGTCATACAGAAGACTATCTCAAGAGGCAGAGAGAAAGTTGGGGTAATAAAGATGTCTAAAGATATAAAGTTCTCTAATCCGGTCCCATTTCATAAGATTATAGAAGAGATAGTAAAGGTCATTGAAGATAAAATGGTCAATGATGAACGAAGTAATGACAAGTTTTTAGAACAACCTTCAATACAAGAGTTCGTAAAGAACTTTGAGAATGATATTGATACTTGGAAATCAAGTGGAAATATAAACGAACTCGTAGTTCGTAGTATGGGTGTTTATTTAGTAGCAACATTAATATGTCAATTATCAGTATTTGGTCGTCCTATTATGTTCAAGGAACAATGGGTAAATAATCAATTAATAGATATGCCAACATATCCTAAAAACAAACTTCCTATCAAATACAAACAAACAGATAGTAAAGGCAAACCATTAGATTATTCAGAAATACACTCTTTAAGTCTAATGAAAACTTGGTATAAGAAGAAGAAAGGTCAGTTAAAAGAGTTTTTGACACCATAAATCAATAATGGGGTTATCTGTGTCAATAACCCTAAAAGTCTATCCCTCACACATAACATCTGTAAAAGCAGAAAGTCCAAAATACAACCATATCCAATCATTTAATTTCACATAAATCATATACTTTCATATTTATATATATATAAAACACATATACAAATATATAGAGGAGTAAATATGTCAAATGAAACAACACCAAAAGAAACACCAATAGATAAAGAATCACATTTAGAACAAAATGTAAAACTACAAACATCACACTTAGAACAATTGTTAGATAAAGTAGAAACATACTTTGATGTGGTATTAGAACGAGAACATAGAGATTTATTCAAAGCGTTAATCGTAAAGACAATACTTCATAAATCAGCAACAGATGAATTAAACGGATATTACTTAGAACAATCAATGATGAAATCACAGAACGAAAGGTTTTGGGATAAGATGTCTAAAGAAAAGAAGGCAGACAAAGTAATTGAAAACTTGAGGAAGAACTGATGTTTAGTTTATGGGATAGTGTAGAAATGGATAAACGAGATATATCAGTTGTTGGTATGAAGAAGATTATGGAAGAATTAAATATATCATACTCAACACTTTACCGGTGGTGTAGATATAAAGACTTCCCACACTATAAGGTAAAGGGGAGTAAGAAAGTTCTATTCAATCGTATGAAAGTTCAAGATTGGTTAGAAAGTCAGTAAATG
>Ga0209535_1002789_pt1 | contig 11329 bp, 11 predicted proteins | sample LinPmetageLP28_FD_184041 | JGI IMG/M metagenome (GOLD analysis project Ga0209535, IMG submission 184041) | Marine viral communities from the Pacific Ocean - LP-28 (SPAdes) (version 2) | ecosystem: Environmental > Aquatic > Marine > Oceanic | place: Pacific Ocean | collected 2009-08-22
TAGCTACAATTGCATCGTACAAATCTGTAACTAGTAGTCTTGATACAGGTTTAGAAAACATTACTACTGGTATTGAAGATGGTACTAGTGACGGAGCAGCAGGATAATGGCTAAAAAGAAAGCCGTTAAAAAAGACGCTTGTTACAGTAAAGTAAAAAAGCGTTATAAGAAATGGCCTTCTGCTTATGCTAGTGGAGCTTTAGTTCAGTGCCGTAAAAAAGGTGCCAAGAACTGGGGCACTAGCAGAAAGAAAAAGAAGTAATGGCTAAAAAGAAAACTGGTTTAAAGAAATGGTTTTCCCAGAACAAAGGTAAAGGCTGGATAGATTGCAAGACAGGCAAGCCTTGTGGCCGCAAGTCTGCTACTAGCAGCAAGAGACCTTATCCTGCATGTAGACCAACTAAAGCTGCTTGCACAAAGAAAGGCACGTCAGCTAAAAAGGGACCAGCTAGAGTCTCTTGGAAATCAAAACGTAAATAATTAAATAGTTATGATATACTAGTTCTCCGGCCCCTCCCTGTGGGAGGCCGGAGATCTTTTATATACACATAACATAGGTAGGAAGAACCATGAAATATACAGAAGATAATTACGATCCATTATCACTTGAACCTGAGAACTGTGATTTGCACAAAGAGCCTGATGCTCGATTTGAAGCTGCAATACATGGCGACCTAGATGCACTTGAACAAGAACTTAGAATATTGTTCAATCAACTATCTAGGCTTGAACATGATGTAGTTACATTGACTAATGCAATGAGAGACATACTCGAAGGGATCAAGAAAAATGCCCCCAGAAATACCTGAGTTAAAAGCTCCTCAAAGCATGGGGAAAGATGCTTACGAGTATCTTCAAGCCCACGGCATTAATGCGATAGTCCCCCCACTTAGGTCTAGTGATTACGGTACTTGTCTTGGCGATCCCTTTGCCTATTACATGGCGAGGCGACTTGGAGTAGTACCAGGATTTAAGTGGACCAAAGCATTGAACCGTGGTACTTGGATGCACTTAAGGTTTCAGTACTACCACTTGTCTGCAAACGTAGCAAAGCAAAAGTTAGAGAGCATACTACTTGATCGCATTCAAGAGTTAAGAGAATCATGTGGTGAGATGGGGGTTGTTGGTCAACAACAGTCCAAGATCATTGAACGGGAAGAACGCGACATGCAAGCATCCTTGGCTTGGTATGAAGCGGCAAAAGAGATACCTTGTATAGAGGGTAAAACCTTTGAAGAATTTCTTATGGCTCCTCAATGGCACAGACTAGGAAGCGAATTTAGGTTAATTACCTCAGTGAAAACGGATGAAAGAGCCCGTCCTATTCAATGTATTTGCCAGCCTGACCTCCTTCTCTACCACAAAGGACAGAACAGTGTTTGGATTGTAGACCTTAAATCTACAGCACTTAGTCCCAAGATGAGACTGACCAGTGTTCCCTTAGAGTTCCAATGCGAACACTACATGTTTAGTGTCAATGAACTGTTAAAAACAGGGCAGATACAGAAGGCATTCAATCTACCTTCCGACACTAAGTTGGGGGGAATGATGCACTTGGCAGTAAGAAAACCTACGATTGATCTAGGCATGAAGGACAGAGACTTTACTTACGACATGACACCATTGAAGAGTGGTCCTCGTAAAGGCAAGCCAAAGAACTTAAAGATCTACGAAGGCGAACCAAGATTTGAGAACTACTTAATTCGTTGCCAAGAATGGTACGAAGCTAAGGGTGAGTATGAAACAAAGAAAGCTGAGTGGGCAGAAGACCCCCCAGTAAACATATCGTTTACAGCAGCTAGTCTCATATTTGACAAATCAATCAATCAACGTTATCGTGATAGGATACGGCTGGTCCAACACTACGCCATTGTAAATCCTTACCCTGAGAACTTTCCCATGTCCGACAAGATTATGTCGCATGGAAAACTCTCTACATATTCACCGTTCATGCTATCTCCTGTAGCTGATTGGCCTGCACTAATACAAAGTGAAGGCTTCACACTGAGAAGGCGTGACGATCCCGTCCCCGAAGATATTGAATTCGATATCCTCACAGAACCAGACTCGGAGTTTGATGATGGACTTTGATAAAGAAGTAGCCGAACAAGTCATACTTCCTAAACTAAAGCAAGTTTATGCTGACTCATTGCAACAAGATGAGCCTATTAAAAATAAAGCAGATTTACGTAAACGATTTATGGAAACCTTTGACACCTCTATGTCAGCAATCAAATTTGATTCATGGCTTGAAAAGCTAGGCATTAAGTTTAAACGTGTTGTAGTTATCGAAGGGTTAGAAGCTGATGTAAGTAGGTCGATCACGCCTATGTCATCTCCGGGGTTGCCCTCCGGAACCCCCGTCGATGACGAAGACGATGATGAAGGTTTTGATAATGAAGTTCCTTCTGATATGGGACCAGCAAAACTTAACAACGATATGTTTAACATGATGAATACACAACAATGACCCACACAACTTTTGCGAAAGGAGAACCAATGGGCTTTACCAAACTTGGTTTCTCAGGACAACGAATGCACTACCCACTAAACTCTTTGTTTGGTATGGTGGTAGGAGAACAAAACACAGGCAAGTCTTATCTCTTCCAGTCAAATGAGGATGCCTTCATAATCAATCTGGACCTTTCTTCGACCGTAGTTCCAGAATGCAAGGCAACCATTTGGCCGGGAGTAGATGAGAAGGGTACACCCGTTGACGTAGGCGGCAAACAAATTGTCCTTACTTGGGATAAAGTACTAGAGAAGAAGAAGCAACTTATTGAACTAGCTAAGACTGACCAGCCTCGGCCTAAGTCAGTAGTGCTAGATACAATCACTCCAGCAGTACGATTACTCAAGCCTTACATTGCAGAGAAGATGGGCAGAGCATCTTTCGATCAGGCACATGGTCCAGCTGCATACGACAAATTGTTTGATGAAGTGTTGCAGTTTGCATTCGATCTTCGTCAACACGGTTATGGTGTATGGTTCATTGCTCACCTAAGTAGAGAATACTTGCAGGTAAACGATGAAGGTGCAAAGAAAGAAGAACTAACTCTTAACCTGTCTTCAGGCATGGTAAGGAGATTAACTCCCGCAGTAGAGATGATTGCTCCCGTTTGTTGTGATCGAAAGATCAAGACAGTCAGTGAGGAAAAGATAATCAAGAGTGGGGGGAAAGAGATTAAACGAACAGTACCTGCTGAAAAGGTAGTGTTTGAACGTATGTTGGCATTCGATGACCCAAGGTTTGCACGAATCATTCGTACTAGAACCACTGAACGTATGCCAAACATTCCCTTGGATTCGGATAATCCTTGGGGTATTTTCGAGGCAGCTTTTAACGAAGCAAATAAGGAATAGTCTACAATGACTGATATCAAGCAAAGCGTATTCGCAAATTACAACACAGACTTCGCATCAGCAAGTGCTGATCGAGACGGCTCATTCAACAGCTTTTTCCCTGCTGATGGTGTCCACGCATCTGTACTTACAGGCATCTCACAAATGGATGCTACATTCCGTGAGTACGGTGGCACAGAAACCGTAGAGCATGAGGCTACTCTCATCAAGTTTCACTACACACTTCTGGAAGATTCCGGCAGTGCGGGCGACCCACGCTCATTCGAGGGCTCGCCCTTCGTATTCCCCAACTGCGGCAAAGACGGCCTTACTACAGAGAAAGCCCGTGTACGAGTGGACATCGCTCTACGACGGCTCAAGGGCCACCTGACGCAGGTACTTGGCAGTGTCGGCAGCCCCGGTGCTGGACTCGATGAGATCTCAACCATGACGCAGACAGAGGAGATTCCTGTTATGGTTAAGTGCAAGAGTGACGTAAGCAAGACCGACCCAAACAAGGTCTGGCCTACCGAATGGATTATTAGCCGTATTGAACAAGATGGCTGAAAATAGGTGAGGATCTCAATGGGGAATATGGATCCTTGTAACAACGAATTAGTCCCCCCACTTACGGACTGGGGTTTCCATCGCTATGGGCCCCAGTTCTTTATCTCTTCCTCCTTGGCCGTCTGGTCCTATATTGGGTCAGGCGGCTGTGTCTTGGTAGAGAAACTTTCTCCATTTCAACCCTCTCCCCATAACGACCTCGTGGGCCACATGATGTCAGGGGAGGGGGTGTTTTTATAGAAGGTTAGAGGCATTACAAATGTTGACAGAATTACCTACGTGGGCTAACCTTGGTCCTGTTAAAGGTGGCGTTGAGGTGGGTGATCCTACTAGGATCAGAATCACACAAAACCTTTACGGTTTGCCTTCCTTTCAGTTGGACCAAAAGAGTCTCACGCCTCGGGGATTCTTAAGAAGAAAAGGTAAGGCATACATATATCGGGAACCAAACTCCACTCTTTGGTTTCTTGCTTCATGCGATCTTAAGTCTGGTGACGCTCTATCAGAACTAGACTTAAACAACAGCTTGCATGAAAAGATGGTAGAGGAACACGAGCCTGTCGGCTACGAATTGAGGCCATTTGCCCGCCCTCTTAGTTTCGCATTCCGACAGGTTCGTTCCTCTATCAAGTTTATAGATTTCACAATTACAAAAGATCACATGAATGAACTTAAACAATTCATTGGTGCAGATCATCCTTCTTTCATTCGACTAACACCCGGTAGATTACCGTCGAGTGTGAGAGTAAATAAAGATTTGTTGCTCCAAGTATGGATGCACATCGGTTCTAACTAGAAAGGTTTAGAAATGGCACACGGTATTACATCGACAGACGGATTAGTCCTTCACAAAGAAACTGCTTGGCATGGCTTAGGCAAGGTTGTAGAGAATGCGCCTACGCCAAGAGAAGCATTACAACTTGCAGACCTTGACTGGAACGTAGTTCAGACTAATGACATATGGGGATCAACCGCTACATCTACAGTCAAGTCTCACAAGTGGCGACTTAACTATCGAAGTGACAATCACGAAGTCCTTGGTTGCGTAAGTAACAAGTATCAACCAATACAAAACTATGAGCTTGCTAATTTCTGTGAAGAGCTTTCAATGGACACAGTCGTAAAGGTTGAGTCCGCAGGTTCATTGTTTGGCGGAAGCAAGATATGGTTCCTACTCAAAGCAGATACCTTTGACCTTGGTAAGAATGGCAAAGAAGATCCAGTAGTGCCATATGTACTTGTAGCTAATGGTCACGATGGAGGATTGTCATTCTCTGCACGACCTACATCAGTACGAGTAGTTTGCAACAACACACTGTCTTGGGCAATGGATCGCAAACAAAATGTATTCAGTCTTCGTCATACACAAAACCTAATGAGTCGTGTAGATGAAGCTCGTAAGCAAATGAAAGATTACCTTAACGGTATTGACACCTTTAAGGAAGCATGTCACCACTTGCGTAATACACGGGTAGAACGAGGACAAGCAGAAGAGTTCTTTTTATCTATGTACAGTAATTGTGTACGACCTGTACCCGAAACAACTACACGAGATAATGAAGAAATCAAAATCCTAAACAAAGCGTACAAGGATATTGATCTTATCTGCCAGAAGTACAATCGAGATTTATCAATAGCTGGAGATAGTTACTGGAATGCGTTCAACGCTTGCAGTGAATGGCTTCAGAAAGATCGGCCTCGAACACAACAGTCTGACAAGTTGCAGTACAACAAGGTACTAGGCAACGCCAGTGATAACACTACTAAAGCCTTTAACATTGCTTTAGATTACGCAAAGTAAACCTTTATTCCATCCCTCCCCTCCCATCTCCAAGCATCTAGTTTTCCTCCTATTGCAAGATGCGGGTCAGCTCAACGTTTTATATGGGCGTGAGGTGGGGGGGACAGGGTTTTAACCGAGGAAAAACAAAATGCCTGCAAAGAAAAAGATTACAAAGAAAAGAATTACAAAGAAGAAAACTCGCAAAGCAAGCGATTCTCAATACGTGCCAGCTAAAAATGGTTTGCCCGGCAAACTTAATGGTTACTACCAAGTGTACTTTAGGACTGAAGATAAAAATGTAATTGAGGCACTTTACGAAGTAGCAGAAGAAGATTACCGAAGTCCAAGTAACCTATTAGCTAAGATCGTAAAAGATTATTTAAAGTCAAAAGGTCGCATATGAACAACGCACTATTAATCATTTGCCTTGGATTGTTGTTTTGGCCTAGACTAAAGATGCTGACAGACTTAAGTCCTACAGCACTCTGTTAAAGAATACCTTTCTTGTAGCCCCTCTCTCCTACACCGTTATAAAGTCTTTTACTGGGTCTTAGACTTTATAGGGGGAGAGGGGTTTTACATTTAAGCGGCCTGCTCTTGAGACCCCCCACCAAGTAGCATAGGCAACAGCAAAGAAAGCAATAACAATGGAATGCCTCCCTTAGCTGCTTTAGCAAGAGATGCAGGAGTTATACCTAACTTTCTCTTAAGATCTTTAGGTAAGTCTTTAGCTTCTTTTAACGCACGAGTTCGACTAACATCCATAGCCTCTTTACCACCTTTAGAATAATCCTCATAGATTTCTTCTAAGGCTTCTCGAACATCTTGGTCATGAATTGAAGAAGCTCTAAGGGATGAGTCTAATGGAGTTCCTTCGCCAAGCCTTCCAATTTTAGTTTTAATAAAATCAGCTGTCTTACCGCGTCGGCTATTTGAAGGTTCAACTCTAATCAAACCAGAAGGTTTATATTTTGGACCTGTTCGAGCATTAAACATAGGAGGTAAAATTCCTAAAGCTCTACGTTTTAAATTTAAACCTGCACGGTTTGAAGGATAAACATCAGACTCTTCTTTTATAAGTTTAAATAACTCATTAAGCTCAACATCCTTTACTCCCTTAAGATTTTTTAGGGATAAGGGATTTCTTGCTCCTTCAACAATAAGAGGTCTTTCTGAGAATGCTTTATAAAAAGGATCGCTTGGGCTACCTAATCTATTGAAGTCTCTAGGATTCATTTTAAATCCTTCTTCAATATAGTGCATACCAGCAGGAGTTAGATATACAGAGCCAGTAGGATTAAAACCTTTCTTACGAAAGTCTCTTTGATATCTAAGAAGATCAGTCAATCCTTCTTTTAAACCAGAAGCTGTTACAGCACCAAGAGTACCATGACTTGGAGAAGGAAAATCAATATCTATAAATGGCGTATTAGTAAAGCCTACTCTACGAAATGCTTTATTTGCTGGTCTATAGCCTCTTGATGCAGTCCATCCTGTCTTGCCTTTAACAACTCCTTTTTCAGGCATCTCTAAATCAATTGCTTCATTTTCAAAAAGAGGGACAATACTTGTAGACGGTCTGTTAGCTCTAGTCTGTTTAATAAGAGACTGTAGCTTCTTGATATCTTCTGGATTCTCAGCAAAAAACTTAGATAGCTTTTTAAGATCTTTTTCTGGAAAAGGAATAACTTCTGTATAGCCGCTATTAGATAAAGGATCTTGATTTACTATTTGACCAAACAAAGCACTGAAAGCTGAAGCAAACTCTCGATTAAATCTACCGGGGGTAGGAGCCCTAAGATCTTTAATTAATTCTAGTACTTCATCAGCCATTGTTTAATCCTGCTATTGACCTCGCAACATATCAAGAGTCTCATTATCTCTATCAAAAGTGCTGGGTAAAACTCTGGCTTTCTGAGCTGTAGACAAATCTAATTCTTCAGGGCTTCTAGATTTAAGAGTGTCTAGCCGATCAATAAGATATGGCCTGACCTTAGATCTAAAGTCTGGAGTGATGCGGTTATACATACGCTCCTTGAGGGGGACTTCACGCATCTGAATAGCAGAATCTACCTGAGCCTTAGACACGCTAAGTGGAAACTTAAAGCGTTTCTCAAAATTAGCTTTAACCTTAGATGCTTTACCCATGTCATTGTTTAAGACTGCATCCATATACTTGCGGCGTTCGTTAATGATTTCTTGCCTGTTAGAGATCAAGAATTTATTGAGAGCTTGATCTTCTTTAAACATATAGCTGTCGAAACCGAGTCCCCCCAACACAGTTCTAGCTGCTGATCTGTATTCAAGAAGGCTACCGTCTTGCCTGTAGATAGGGATTTGGCCTTGCTCATTCATGGCTGTCCAGTCAGCAGATTGCTGTTGAATGCCACGGAAAGGCTGATTCTTACCCGTAAGCGGTAGTGCTGGCAATGACTTAAAGAATCGAGACATTGCAATACCACCAGGAATAAACCGAGGAGCCAAGGTCCCAAGGATGCTTTTGTCTTCGTCAGTCAAAGCATTGGTAGCGTCAAAGAAGATATCGACGGCAGGAGACATCGGGAGGTTGTAGGCTAGGTTGCGTTGATCCTCGATCAGGGCAGGTCCGATAATCGTAGATTCATACAGGGTTTGACCAGCAAGACCACGGCTGAGATCTATATCTAGGGCATTCTTGCCTACCTCGTACACGACCGCCGAGGTTCCCATCATACGCATTAGATCGTGCATCATGGCAGATGCCCTGCCTTGCGTCTCAAAGCCCGTCAGACCCCACGTACGCCGTCCCTGATTAATCATGGGTGCAGTGTCAGTCCACGCCGTCAGAGTCCTTACAGGGAACGTGAAGAACTGTCGTACCCAAGGAATACCGAGGAACGAGTCTTGGAAAGCCTGAGGACTGTTTACGAGATTAGAGCCAAACTGAGTGTTCTGAACTATCTGATTTACATTTTCAGTGAAATCAATAATTTCTTCGTCAGAAGATGCGATTGCCCTATGAATTCCACGAGAGTAATCTCCGATTCCTTTCAATCTGCCAGCTTTAATTGTCTGACCTACCATTGCTTCGCCAGTTACAAGACGGTTAAACAGCTCAGTATGGCTAAACAATTTGAGAGGCATTTCTGTAGCCCAGAAAGAAGCACCACCCATTTTCTTCTGACCAGACGCAGCCGCAAATGCTTGCTGGTCAATGAGTTCAAAGTCTGTCTGAAGGATATCTAAAAGATCAACTCCGTCAGGACGGTCTTTAGTTGCAATGCTTGATAACCTAAAATGCTTCTTCCTAAGAGCTTCGACTTGAAGAGGGTCAGGCCGTATACCCATAGGGATACGTTCTTGAATGTACCCATAGTATTGTTTGATTGCCCTACCATAAGCTCCTGCAAGAACTTTAGGATCAACCCAAGATGCAGTGTAAAGTAATGGCTGCATTAAGTTTAACGCAGCACTACCTAGATTCAAACCAAGGTGAGAAGCATAGAACAACTGGGTAAGGCCACGGCCAGCAGCACTTGCACCACTTTCAGTTAAGTCATCTGTAGCAAACTTGCGTAGGTTCTTAACGAACTTGCCAGCAATTTCATTTGATCCTTCAACAGCTTTCATGAAAGAACTGTTTGCCATACGTGCAGACATCTCTTTAGCTTGCAAAGTAGCGTACTGACTAATCGCATCGTTGAGAGGAAGGTTGCCTCGAATACGTTCGATAAGAATATCGTGTACGTAATCAGCCCCCTTAGCCGCACCCTTCTCAGCACGAAGACCCATGTCATCTACATTGCGTAGGCCACGAGTAATGTACTCAATAGCTTCGTATCTATTGGAGAAACCCTTAAGAGAGACTCTATCTGGATCAGTTTTAGATGCACCAGTTCTAACGTATTGACCAATAGACCTACCTAAATCACCCTTAAAAGCATTTCTAATTTGATCGTCAATCTGATCAATATGCAATACAAGGTCATTACGCGTGGATTTCAAATACTTCTGATAACTATTCCAGAAGTCTAAGTTCATTACCATTGCACGACCATTGTCAGCGGTAAGAGGTTGAGTCTCTTCAAAGTTTCTAGAGTTATTTACTTTGGTGCGTAGTCTTTTTAACTTTGGCGACTCTGCTCCCGGAAGACTAGAAAAGTATCTATTCTCGTAATCTTGTAAAAGAATATCTAAGTCATCACTGTCAATAACAGGATCCTTTAAATTCCTTTCATAGACACGACCAGACATTCTAGAAGCTTCTCGTTTTATATTACGAGGCAATACCGCACTATCCATAGAGCGTTTAACTAAACCCGCGCCAGGATTGTTAGTAGCCATCGTGTATACATTGCGAGGCATGTAGTTGTTGAGATCGTCTAATCCTCTAAGTCCAATCAAAAGATCAGTTAGCTTATCTTCAGATAACTTATTGTCTTTGATACCTTTAAGGATTATCTCAAAGTCATTAGGATCAATATACCCAACAAGCTCTCGGCTAAGGATGTCTGAAAACTCTACAGAGTTCTGGCTCTTAGATAGACTGCTAAAGATTCGTTTAATCTTACCTCTATCAAATTCGAGCTTTCCTGTTTCAGCATACTTTTTTACGTCGCCAAACATATCAACGTATCTACGATTCATCTGTTCTCTACTAGCAGATAGCAAAGAACTAAAGCCTTCTTGCTCAAGCCATTTACCGCTAAAGTTATCGGGATCAATAGCTTCAACAGTTTCTGATTTAGTGAATAACTTAAGAGGGTCATCACCTGTAGGAGTTCTATCTAACTTACTCTTGCCCGATACACGAGACACCTTAACTAGCTCAGGAGTTAAATCCCCAGCAGTAATGTTAGACTTAGCCATTAAGTCTTGAAGAATAGACTTCTCAGTCTTTTCATACTTTTCAAGAACTCTAATAAGACCTTGGGGGTCTTCACCCTGTTTAATAGCATTTGTAATGTCTAAAGAGATTGTGTCCTTATTATGAATAAGGTCATCTATTTTAGTCCCCTCTTCAGGATCGACAGAAATATAATGCTTCTTGCTTCCAACCCGAACCTCTACAGTTCTAGGAGGAGCAATTGTACCTACCCTACGAACAACATCTTTATGCAAACCTCTCATCTGAATATCTGAATAGACATTAAACTTGTGAAGGTATTGCTTAAGAGTAAGCTCTTGCCCTTGAACCATAGCAGTAGCGTGGGGGGCCAGCTTAGGATCGAAAGACTCAACAGCAACACCAAACTTTCTAGAGATAGCAGCAAGCTGTTCAGTTACTACAGGCTGAATAGTTTGCGTATCTATCTTAGTTAGTTGATTTGCTCTTGAAGTTATTGATGAAAGGACAGAAGTTAGAGGAGTACCCGCACCAATCTGGTGAGCATTGAGCAATCCAATAGTTTGCAATGGGCTATACCTACCGATTGCATACTTAATAAACTCTGCGCCTTCACTATCAATAGCTTTCTTACCCAGTCCGGTAAAGACTTTCCCCCCACTTTTAAGTGCTTGTGAGCCTGCGGGAGTTGTAAGAAATAAGAACCATACAAAAGGATTCAAGGCGACATCTATTACCGAGTTGGTAAGAGGGTTGTCGCCAAGAGAATTCTTAAGCCGTCCAGTAAAGGAATCTCGTTCTGCAGGAGATAG
>Ga0209535_1002790_pt1 | contig 11327 bp, 23 predicted proteins | sample LinPmetageLP28_FD_184041 | JGI IMG/M metagenome (GOLD analysis project Ga0209535, IMG submission 184041) | Marine viral communities from the Pacific Ocean - LP-28 (SPAdes) (version 2) | ecosystem: Environmental > Aquatic > Marine > Oceanic | place: Pacific Ocean | collected 2009-08-22
GAGGTCAATATAGAAAAAGAATAGCTTTTAATGCTATTATCAAGTTAGAAGTGTCAGACCTTTAAATCGTCCTTAAGGATAGTAAGCATAACGGAGACCAAATGTCAGATACAGATGTAAAGGTTCAGATAACTGGACTTAAAAAAGATATTGAGAATATGGCAAATCTTAATTTAAGATTAGATACAGCTATTGAAAAACTGACAGATGTTTCAACATGTATAAAACAGATGTTGGCCGTACATGAAGAAAAAATTTCCAGACAAGAACAAATAGATGATGTTATATTTGAGAAATTAAAAGATAGAGCTGGTGAAATTGATAATGTACATAAAGAACTATCAAAAGAAATCCAACAAGTAGAAAAGAAATTACTCCTAGAGATTCGTCAAATGAAGCTTGACATTGGAGGAAGAGTTGGTATACTAGAGAAATATAAATGGTTGGTATTAGGTGGTGCTATAGTCATAGGTTGGGTATTCTCAACTAACTTCAAGACGATAATTGATATGATGTCCTAAGCTTGACTTCTAAGCCATTTTAGTGTATATTATGAGATTGCTATGTCGAGTTATATTGATTTAAAATTTATTCAAGAAGTGTCTGCCAGATTGTCGCAGTTTAAAAAGAAAGGTGATTACCTTTTTAATTTTAGATGTCCACATTGTGGTGATTCTAAAAAGAACAAGACAAAAGCTAGAGCTTATCTTTACAGAGTAAAAAATGACATGTTTTTTAAATGTCATAATTGTAGTGAAGGCCAAAGTTTTTCAAACTTTCTAAAATTTTTAGATAATAAAAAGTATGAACAATACTTACTAGAAAGATATAAAGGGTCGGCACCCTCCACGCCTCAGCCGAAGTTTACAGACTTTAAACCTATATTTAAAGAAGTAAATATATTAGATGATCTTCAACCAATAAGTGATTTGAATGAAGATCATCCAGTAAAACAATATATTATAAAAAGAATGATACCAAAAAAATATTATTCTAAGTTATTTTTATGTAATAAGTTTATGGCTTTTGTTAATAAAGTTAAGCCAAACACATTTAGTCACACAAAAGGTGAACATCCAAGATTAATTATACCTTTCTATGACATAAACGAAAAAATATTTGGTTTTCAAGGCCGTGCTTTCGGTAAAGAACAACCAAAATATCTAACTATAAAGTTAGATGAGAACAAACAAAAAGTTTATGGTTTAGATACTGTAAACTTACAAGAGCCTTTACACATTGTTGAGGGTCCTATTGATAGTATGTTCTTAAAAAATTGTTTAGCAGCTGCTGGTGCAGATTTGACATTAAAAGTAGAACCAAGTAATGTGACATATGTATTTGATAATGAGCCAAGAAATAAAGAAATTATAAAAAGAATGTATGATGTAGTTGAAAAAGATTACAACCTTGTCGTGTGGCCAGATAATATGCGACATAAAGACATTAATGATATGATTGTATCAGGAATGTCAATTGCAGAGGTGCAAACTCTTATAAGTAAGAACACCTTTGCTAAGTTAGAAGCGTTGACCAAAATAAGTTATTACAAAAAATGTTAGGAGAGATAAATGAATAAAGAGATTTTAAATGTAAGAAAAAGAAACGGCAGAGGTAGTGAACCTCTTAACATTGAAAAGATACACGAAATGGTTGAGTATGCTTGTGAAGACATATCAGGTGTATCAGCTTCACAGGTTGAAATGTCAAGTGGTTTACAATTTTATGATGGCATGACTACAGATGAAATACAACAAATTTTAGTTAAGTCCGCTTCTGATCTAATCTCTTTAGAAAATCCTAATTATCAATACACAGCAGCTAGATTACTTCTTTATAGTTTAAGAAAACAAATTTTTCGTAGATTGTGGGACCACCCACACATTTATGATCATGTAAAAAAATGTGTAGACCTAGGTGTTTATGATTCTGAAATCTTAACTTGGTATGACAAAAAAGATTTTGATAGAATGGAAAATTGGGTAACACATGAAAGAGATTATGACTTTACTTATGCAGGATTAAGACAAGTTATAGACAAGTATTTGGTACAAGATAGAAGTACAAATGAGGTTTTTGAAACACCTCAATTTATGTACATGATGATATCTGCTACTTTATTTGCCAAATATCCTAAGAACAAAAGGATGAGTTATGTTAAAAAATATTATGACGCTATTTCAAAATTTAAAATCAATATACCAACGCCTGTTATGGCCGGTGTTAGAACGCCTATTAGGCAGTATGCCAGTTGTGTTTTGGTTGATGTTGATGATACTTTGCCTAGTATTTTCTCTAGTGATATGGCTATTGGTAGTTATGTTGCACAAAGGGCTGGTATCGGTATTAATGCCGGACGAATCAGAGGTATCAATTCAAGAATTAGAGGCGGTGAAGTCCAGCACACAGGAGTTATACCATTCCTCAAAAAATTTGAAGCAACAGTTAAGTGTTGTACACAAAATGGTGTTCGAGGAGGGAGTGCAACGGTTCATTTCCCTATTTGGCACAAAGAAATAGAAGATATTATTGTTTTAAAAAATAATAAAGGTACTGAAGATAATAGAGTTAGAAAATTAGATTATTCTATACAATTATCTAAATTATTTTATGAAAGATTTATTAATGATGAAGATATAACATTGTTTTCACCACATGAAGTACCAGAATTGTATGAAGCATGGGGTACACCAGAGTTTGACGAACTTTATTTAACTGCTGAAAGGAAAACAAGTGTTAGTAAAAAGAAAATATCAACACAAACTTTATTTTTTGACATGTTAAAAGAAAGAGCAGAAACAGGTCGTATCTATATTATGAATATTGATCATTGTAATTCACACTCTAGTTTTAAAGATAGAATTTACATGTCTAACTTATGTCAAGAGATAACATTACCTACTGACCCTATTCAACACATTGATGGTCAAGGCGAGATTGCATTATGTATTTTAAGTGCAATCAATGTAGGTAAATTAAGTTACATAGAAGATTTAGAAGGATTATGTGATCTTGCTGTTAGAGCATTAGAAGAAATTATTGACCATCAAAAATATCCAGTTAAGGCTGCTGAAATATCTACAAAGGCAAGAAGAAGTCTTGGTATTGGTTATATTGGTCTTGCACACTATCTAGCAAAACTACATTTAAAATATGATGATAAACAAGCGTGGAAAGAAGTTGACCAACTTACAGAGGCATTTCAATTTTATTTATTGAAAGCAAGTAATGAAATTGCAAAAGAAAAAGGTCAATGTGATTATTTCTATCGTACAAAATATTCAGACGGTATCTTACCAATTGATACTTACAAAAAGGAAGTTGATGAAATTTCAAGCAGAAAACTGACTATGAAATGGGAACAACTCCGTAAAGATATCAAAGAGCATGGGTTACGACATAGCACATTATCAGCTCAAATGCCGTCTGAATCCTCTAGTGTGGTATCAAATGCGACAAATGGCATTGAGCCTCCTAGAGACTATTTAAGTGTTAAAAAGTCAAAGAAAGGTACACTAAAACAAGTTGTACCAGACTATAACAGATTAAAGAACTTTTATACTTTACTATGGGACATGAAAGGGAATGAAGGATATATAAATATCGTTGCAGTAATGCAAAAGTATTTTGACCAAGCGATTAGTGGTAATTGGTCTTACAATCCAGAAAATTATGAAGATAATCAGGTGCCTGTTTCAGTAATGGCTCAAGACTTATTATCAACATACAAATATGGTTGGAAAACTTCTTATTATCAAAATACATATGACGCTAAAAAAGATATTGATGAACCAACACATTCACTTGGTTGGCAAGACAATGTAAAAGAAACGGAACCGGCAACATTGCAAGCTGAAGAAGATTGCGATAGTTGTACAATATAGGGAGAAAGTATGGCATATTTGTGTGTCAATGTACCTCATGTTGATGTTTATGTTAAGAAAGAATATCTGTATGACCTTAAAAAAGGTCATGGTGAGTTAGTTGAAGGAGTGTGGGTAACAGCAAAGTCTATTCAAGGTAGAGCATTATACTTTGAGACTTATATACCAGAATATGGTGCCTTGTTTGACAAGTTACCTATTAGTGCATTTGTATGGAAAAAAGATTACGAGGGTGAAGTACCATTAACAGAATTACAACTATGGGATTGTTTTAGTTATGATATTGCAGTGTGTGAAAAACAAATGTTAAGTGGTAATCAATGTAAGTATTTATCGCCTAGTAAAAAATGGTATCAAGGTTGGTACATGTGGACTTTAGATAATGCTAATAGTACGAATTTAGAAAGAAATGTAACTTATAGTGAAATACCATCACAACATAAGTCATTTAATATTTTAAAGTTAGAGAACGGTCATTTTGCCGCTCAACCTAACAACAGAGTTATATTCTTTGATAAGAGTTATACTCCTAGCGAATTAAAGTTTCCGGATTTTAATGTGTCCACTAGAGAGTATAGTGTAGAATGTGAACAAAAATGGACAGCGGGTGATGATGATAAATTCTTTTACGATTTAGAGGAGAGAAAAGACTAATGGCAAGAAGCGTATTTAACAAAGACAAAAATTTAGAACAAATGAAACAACCTATGTTTTTTGGTGAAGACTTACAGGTACAACAATATAGTGATATGAAATATCCTATATTTGATAAGTTGAATCAACAACAATTAGGTTATTTTTGGAGACCAGAAGAGATTTCTTTACAGAAAGATAGGAATGATTATGCTGAACTATCTGAACAACAAAAGTTTATCTTTACTTCAAACCTAAAATATCAAACAATGCTAGATAGTGTACAAGGTAGAGGTCCATGTTTAGCATTTTTACCATTTGTATCTAATCCTGAACTAGAAGGCTGTATTGTTACATGGGATTTCATGGAAACAATTCATAGTAGAAGTTACACACATATTATTAAAAATCTATACTCTAATCCAAATGAAGTATTTGATACTATTCTTACAGATAATAAGATTGAAAAAAGAGCAGAGAGTGTAACAAAGACTTATGATGACCTAATTGAAATGGGTTATAGATGGCACCTAGATAAGAGTAAAGTTGATTTACAAGAACTTAAAAAGAAAATGTATCTAGCTATGGTGTCTGTAAACATACTTGAAGGATTAAGGTTCTATGTATCGTTTGCTTGTAGTTTCGCTTTTGGTGAATTAAAACTACTAGAGGGTAGTGCTAAAATTATTTCTATGATTGCAAGAGATGAAAGTCAACACCTTGCAATGTCACAAACAGTTATTAATAATTGGCATGACCGTAATGATGATAAAGACATGATTAAAATTAGAAAAGAATGTGAAAAAGAAGTTTACAAAATGTATGAAGAATCTGTAGAAGAGGAAAAAAGATGGGCAACATATCTATTCTCTAAAGGTTCAATGATAGGTCTTTCAGAAAAACTATTACACCAGTTTGTAGAGTATATGGCAAATAGAAGAATGAAAGGTATAGGTTTAGAACCTAGATATGAACAAAAAACAAATCCTTTACCATGGGTTGACCATTGGTTAAATAGTAAAGGTACACAAAATGCACCACAAGAAACAGAAATTGAATCTTATGTTATCGGTGGTATTAAACAAGATGTTACTAAAGATCAATTTAAAAAATTTAAATTATAATGCCAGATAAAATTACAAAAACCTGTTCTAATTGCGAAACTAAATATAACGTAACATGGGATAGTGAAGAGCACGAATTACAGCCTTTGACTTGTCCTTTTTGTGGTTACGAGGTAGAAAATGAGGAAGAAGAAGTTGAGTGGGTTAACAAAAATGAAGAAGAAGATAATTGGAATTGATTATAGTTTAACAAGTCCAGCCGTTTGTGTAATAGATGGCGAACAGTTAAACTTTTACTATCTTACAAGTAAGAAAAAGTATGATGGTAAAATGAGTGATAATATAGAAGGCCAATTACATGATGATTGGGATAATCCAATGCATAGATTTGGTTTAATATCTGATTGGGTTTTTTATGTATTATATGATTTACATGAAGGTGATTATGAAATTTTTATTGAAGGTTATTCTTATGGGTCAAAAGGTCAAGGTTTATTTCAAATTGCCGAAAATTGTGGTATTCTAAAATATAGACTTGAACAAGATGCTTTACCTTATAAGATAGTTGTACCTAGTGTTGTTAAAAAAGGTGCAACCGATAAAGGTAATGCTGATAAAGATATGATGTATGAGGCATTTTTAAAAGAAACAAAAATAGACTTAAAAAAAATATTTGATACTGATAAAGTAGGTAATCCTATATCAGATATAGTAGATAGTTATTACATAGCAAAGGTTGGTTATAAAAATAGCATTAAGGGAGATTAAAAATGGTATTACCTTCAAGGTTTCTAAAGAATAAATTTAGATGGTTTGGTTTGTTGTTAGCTGTAATAAGTGTAACAATTTTATCTAGTGCTAATATATCTACTCAATGGGTAGGGTGGTCTCTAAGTGTCGCAGCCTGTATAATGTGGGTATGGTTTGGTTATAAAGATAGAGATTGGCCAAGAATGATAATGGAATTAATGTATATGATATTAAGTTTAAGAGCAGTATTTAATTGGTTAGGTATATAATACCACCGAATCTACACAATCCAACCAGGATTAAGTAAAAACCTATAAGTATAGGGCTGTGCGTATTGACGCACTTCTAAAATTGAGACCAGGTCTCAAAAAAAACTCAAAAAAAAGTAAAAAAGTGCTTGCTTTATGCATGAAACTAGTGTATTATATGTGTATATGATAAAGAAAAAAACACTAAAAGAAAGAATAGAAGAAGCCAAGAAAAGAAATTACTTGACTTTACTTCAAATTTTTGATATACTAACAACTAACAAAGGAGAAAAACACTATGTCTAAAGTAAAAAACTATTATTGGGATTTAGCTGAGAAGGCTGTTGACGCTATCTTACTAGAACTTAAAAACAATGCAATCACAAAAGAAGCTGCTAAAGCAAAAATTATGGTTGTTGATAATCTTGACCTTGTAGGTATTGATGAAAACAATATTGATGAAGTAATTGATATGGAGCTAGAGGCTGCCTAATGAGTAAAGAAGGAACATTACATCTTACATACTGGAGAGAGTATCTAGATCCTGAAGATGGTTATGAGTATTTTAAAATACATCATACTATTTTTAGAAATGCACCTTTGTCTCAATTAAAAAGATTTAATTCAGAAATATTTAAAAACAAAATTAAAAAGTATTGTGATGACAGATTTAATGAAACAGCTACTAATGCAACAGGTCATAGTGGTGTAGATATGATACATGGTTCAGAATATTATCATACATATGAAGATGAGTTTGGTACAGATATAGTTTTAAATGACAATTCATTATTTAATGATTACGGTCAATTATACAATGGTAGACAATTTTTTAAACATGATTTTATGCCAAAATTTACAGAGAAATATAGTTACAAAAATTTAAACAAAGGTGTGGGAGGATATAAAAATGATAATTAATATAGGTGACACAATAGAAGATACTAAAGGCAGACAAGGTGAGATTGTCAATATTGGTATTGCTACTGAACTGACAGATGTAGCTGCTGAGGAGGATACTAGTTTGAATGCTCAAACATATGATACTCTTCTAAATTATACTGGTGCAATTACATTTGGTTCTCACTGGTGTTACTTTAATCAAATAGAAAAAATAGTAAAAAGAAAGGCTGATGACTTAGAATGAAATATAATGAAGATAAAATAGTAAAAGAAATAAGTGATTATATAAAAGGTACTTATGGTGAACACTATAGTACAACAAAAGACGGTTTTCAGGTGCAAGATATGTTAAGACACTTGAATATTGATAAAGATTTTTGCCAAGCAAATGCTATTAAGTATCTTTGCAGGTTTGGTAAGAAAGCAGGTCGTAACAGAAAAGACCTGTTAAAAGCAATACATTACATTGTATTATTAATGTCAAGTGAGGATAAAAAATGAGTAAAGATATAACAGGTTATTCATCACACGATTGGCGTAAAAATACCGATAGTGCTGTAGTGATAGATGATAATGTTGAACACAAATCTTTAAAGGTGAATGATAGTAGAGTTATTTTTATAAACCCTAAAACATTAAAAGAAGAATCAGTGGATGTTTCAAGATTAATTAGAGTATTTGTAAACAATAGAGATGATTTAAAAAGGAGTGTTAAGTGATTGACCAATTAAAATTTATTGAAGACCTAGAAGAAATTAAGGCTTCTTTAGGTCAAAATGTTGATAATAAAACCATGAATATTATTGATAATAAGATTACAAATTATAAGAATGAGATTGATGAATTTGAAAAGTGGGCTGAGGCAGAGGTGCAAAATGACGCATATTTAAGGGGTACGGTAGTATCAGAGAGTGACGATTCGTCTCTCCAGGTGTCTCCTAGAGACTTTTCTGGAGACAAAAGTGAGTAAATACACGCTTTTTAAGGGCTTGCCATTTTCAATAAGATATGGTAGGATAAAGACTAACAACTAACAAAAGGACTATATTATGGCGTTTTATAACAAAGAAAACTTATTTATTGAGTTTGAAGTTGCAAAGACTAAAGACACTAAAAACAAAAAAGAGATATACAACAATCGTATACAATTCTGTAAAGATCATATGGAGTTAAAAAAAACTAATCCGTCTTACTATGATGGCATTGATATTAACTTCTCTAATCTTTTAGCAATGTGGTCAAGTGACAGCCCGATTGACGCATGTTACCAAGTTGGTTTTGGTAAAACTTATGCTGAAAAAATGGCTGAATCAGAATTAGAAATTGAAAAAATATCAATTAATTAATGGCTATTATCTACACAAATCAATCTAGTGGTGCTATTCGTAAGGCAAAGAAAAAAAAGCCTACGAAATCATATTTAGAAGCATTGACAAAACATATCAAATATCTTAAAAATCTTGGTTTTGATTGTGATGATAACGGTAGAATTAAATTAACAACTAATGGTAGACATACTTTAGATATTGCAGAAAGAATTTATGAAACTACACAACCTCATATTGAGTTGTCTAATAAAATCTGCCATGGTGGAACTAAACCAGATAATAGTTGGAGAATTGAAGCATCTAAAAACTTTACAATTGCTCCGGCTTACAACAAAGGTCCATACATGGTAATTGCTAGAGAAGATATTAAAACAGCAGGGAGAAAAGTATGACAAAAACTAAAAAAGAAGTTGTTGGTTATTATTATGACGGCAAAAAATCATGGAAGTTATATAAAGATGAAGATGGCAATGAGTCGCAAGAGGAGTGGAACAATTCAGAAAGTAATTATGATTATTCTGGTGTTGACCATAACAACAGCTTGCACAACAATAAAAAAAAACGAAGAAGGTAAATATGAAATCAATCCAGTCGGTACTATTATTAGGGCTATCATTGGTATTCCTGACCAATTGCAGTTTAAATAGAAGTCATTTAGGTGCAGGTTTAGGTGGTACAACTGGAGCTGCTGTATGTATTGAAAATGGTATAACAGACCCATACGCTGCTGGTGCATGTGCTGTTATTGGCGCTTTTGCAGGTGCAGAATTAATGTACAATTCAGATTATGATGTACACAATGCTGTATTTGTAGATCATTTAAATACCAGTGGAACAGGTTCAAGTTATACAAATTGGTACAATAAGAAAACAGGAAATTCAGGTATTATACATGTTACAAGGTCTTATTTGCAAGGACCTATCAAGTGTAAAGAATATGATGCTACTATAGACATTACAAGTAGTTGGCCATTAATTGGTATTGGTGGTGTAAACAGAGAGGTAGTATTTGGTACTGCTTGTCAATTGCCGGATGGGAGATGGATAGAAAAAAGATGAGTAATAATAGATATTCTGAAAGAATAGAACAATTAGAGAACGAAATAAAAGATAAACGAGAGATTATTGATTATTCTAGTAATCAAACCACCATTGACAATCTCGAAGAAGACATATATAATACGAAGCAAAGTATTGAAGAATTGAAAAAATATGTTTGACCCTAGATATAACATGAAAAAATATTTGACATGGACATTTGTTCTTATTATATTTTTAATAATATCAGGTATCGCTATTGCAGGCGAACAAGTATTACATAGTAAAATTAAATCAATATCGCCAGACAAAACCGATGGCCAATATTGTTATGTAAAAATTGAGATAGTGCAAAACGGTGATACTATAACAAAAAGAGAAATTTTAGAGTGTGCTGACGGTAAGAGAGGTATTGATACTCCAGGCTATTGGGAGTTATTTGCTCAGTTTTATTACCATGATGTCAATACACCAGAATATTGCCGATTTTATAGTCGGAATAAACATGCTTTTAAAACACCAGGAAAAGTTTGTTTAGATGTAAATGGTGAATGGGAGGTGAGATAATGATTAGAAATTTAATCATAGTCGCTCTTGTATTAGTTATAATATATGAAGTATCAAGTGAGGACGCATTAACATATGTACAATCCACGCTTGCCTTTTTACAAGAGTTAATATATAATGTAAAAGAAAGTGGTAAAATATGATGAATAAAGTGATAAAACTAGGTGCTCTAGTTGCTATAGTAGGTTTAAGTGCCTGTTCTAGTATGAATAGTACCTATAAGATTAAATCAGAGAAAGGTAATGTTGTTGACAAAGTACCGGCATGGTATATGGCTGATATCAATGAGTCAAAAGCTTGTGACCTAAAATGGTTAAAGAAATCAGACAATGATAAACAATGTATCTTTGGTGTTGCTACGGCAGTATCGCCTGATTTACAATTGTCAATAGAGAAAGCTAAAATGATGGCTAAATCTGAATTGGCAGATATTATCAAGGGTGAAATGAATAAAGAATCAAAACAATTCATTAAAGAACTTGGTAAAACAGAAACTAAAACCGTGGTAACAGAGGTTGAAAGTATTATTGTTAATACTATTACAGATACACCTGTTAGAGGCTACGAAATCTTTGCTCAAGATGTTACATTAACTAAAAATGGTTATTATAGAACGTGGATTGGTATGAGATTGCCTTTAGGTGAGTACAATAAGATGTTTAATTATACAATTGAACAAGCTGTTGACGCTTACAATCTAAATGGTGAGAGCCAAAAAGCATGGGATAAATTAAAGAAAGATGACAATGACAATAACAGTTTACAGTAAAAACAATTGTGTCTTTTGTACTAAGGCCAAAGGTCTACTTAAAAATCTTGGCCTTGAATACGAAGAGAAATCTTTAGAAAAAGATTTTGGTTCTGATCCTAGTAAATTGATTGAAGACATTGGTAAACCTGTTAGAACAATGC
>Ga0209535_1002791_pt1 | contig 11322 bp, 8 predicted proteins | sample LinPmetageLP28_FD_184041 | JGI IMG/M metagenome (GOLD analysis project Ga0209535, IMG submission 184041) | Marine viral communities from the Pacific Ocean - LP-28 (SPAdes) (version 2) | ecosystem: Environmental > Aquatic > Marine > Oceanic | place: Pacific Ocean | collected 2009-08-22
AAAAAGGTGCTGGGAAAGAGATTTCCCCTGATGTTGTTGATCGAACCGCACTAGGCAAAGCTTTGAGCACACTTAATCCAGCAGATTTGCAAGTCATTATTGCAAAAATGGAAGAGTCTTCTACCAAGACGCCTAAAAAATATGGAGAAAATGCGAAAGCACTCAAAGCTGCGCTAGTAAACCTTCAAGCTCAAAGAAACACTGTAAACCAAACAACTGTAAACATCGTTAACAGCATTATGGAAAACGTCATCGCCAAATCCGATAAGGACCCTTTTTTAATGGGTGCCCTTAAAAAAGACAACAAAATTGCCACTGCTTCAGAGGTAAAGGCCAACGATGACGGAGCTGACAGCTTTGCTCAAGGAAACAACCTTATATCATTAGGAAAGCTTTTAGGTGTGTTTGTTGGAAACCCGCTAATAGAGTCAGGAAATTATTCAGAAGTGCAGATGTTCTTCTATCCTTTTGCAAATAGACCAGGCGCCGCATTTGCTTCAGCCGGAAATCTTACTACAGCAGAATTTTTAATGAGGATTGATGAAATTAAAGTAGGTCTTCTTCATCTAATGCGATCGAACCGGACAGGTGTTATCCGCATTGAATCTTTTATTAAATTTATTATAACTAATTTTGTTAATTTCATTGGCGCCCCCCAATACGGAATAATGAGAGCAACAGATCAAAATTACCAGAAAATGGTCAACGCCCGCAGGCAAACTACAACAGAAGTCGCCACAGGCGGCAAAACCGATATTAAAAAGATTGATGCAGCTCAACAAAAACAGATAGCAACTATGAATGAAAGTATTTCAAATTTCATGTTTCCAAAAATTGCTGTTGAATTTGAAGCCGTGCCTAGAATTGCTGCAACCGTAGGTGAGTCTAAAAAGTCCGCAGAAAAGCAATCTATTTTAAGAGTTCACGTTTATGACACACACGCCGGAAGACAAGAACCTTATGAGAATTTAATAAACGCTTCCACAGAAGGTTTAGAGGTTTTGACAGCCATAAAGCGAACCATCTCCGGAAGATCTAGTGATGAGCTTAACGCGCCCAAGGACAAAAAGAGTGATGTTCGAGCTAGAACACTTAAGCGTCTTCTTCAAGAATTATCTGATTCAAATCCCAAGGGTGTGAAAGTAATTAAAGAAGGAAACGACAAGACCATTCAAGATTTTATAATTGACCTTCCTTTCGACACCATCAAGAAGAAAATCGCTGCCGAATATCCTTTTATAGAATACGGAACCGAAGGGTCTGCTGTGCTACGTGCTTCTGTTCAAACAAACCAAAACAAAGACTTTGTAAACGTTGTTTTATCGCAGGCAAAAGTCGGAAATCCAGAAAACTCAGCATCAGGACTTGCAACTTCAGGCTTGCCAACTTTTACAAAACCCACTTCTCTTTCTATGACTACTATGGGCTGCCCACTCCTTAGATTCAGAACCAACATGTTTATAGATTTCAAGACAGGCACTTCTGTTGACAATCTGTATTATGCACGCCGAGTAAATCACAGCATAACTCCAGGAAGCTTTACTACAAGCTTAAACATGTCAACACTTCTTGCAGATGGAAAATACAGAAGTCTCTATAGGACACTTAGAAACGCCATCGCGTACATCGATAAGCAGACGTCCGAAGACGATACTTGACCCACATCACAGGCATCTAGCTCATAATTCCCGACCTATGGTGTAAATCTCTGCTTAATTGTATATAATTCAAGCATGAACATATGCATCAGTAAAAAAGTACTAGGTACTAATCTTCACTTGTTAGCAAAACAAAGCGGAGAGATAGTGTGGACTTCAATACTTCCTGGTGACAGTTTCCCCGTAGGTTTCTCAGATCATGATCCTCTCAGGACTGTTAGTGAGCTAATGGGAAAAGAGCTGGTGCTCACTCCGGGCAAAGAATATGTTGAAGCATTAAAAGTCACTGGCGTGCAAGAAAATATTCCGTGGCATCAAGCTGTCCCTGTAAACGTTTTCAAGAGGTTTATCCAGAGGATCGTAGATGACTCCAGATCAATTTCATCCAGCGACCAGTATAGATACTATCAAAACTACTTAATCAAAGCACAGAGAGCATCCCAGAAGCTCTGGCCAGTAAAAATAGATGACTCTGCATATCAAAAGCTTATGGCGGACCCGTTAACACCTAATAAGAATGTTATACAAAGCTTTTCTCCAACAAACGGGTTTTCAAGAAAGACAGTATACGGATTTACTTCTACTAATACTGGTCGACTAACAGTTCGAAAAGGCCCACAGATTTTAACTCTTAAAAAAGAGCACCGATCTATTTTAACGTCGCGGTTCAATAAAGGAAGAATCATCCAGCTTGACTACACAAGCTTAGAGCCTCGTCTTGCACTTTCAATGATCGGTCACAATCCTCCAAAAGATATCTACGAAGAAGTCGCCAAAAACATACTTGATAATCGGGTTGGAAGAGAGACTGCAAAGCTTCTTACTATTGCTTTACTCTATGGTATGGGTCAAAAGCGAGTCAAAGATATCTTGTCTGGTACAATGCTCGACCCTGCAACCACAATGTCCAACCTTGATAATTTCTTTGGGGCAAGAGTAATACGTGAAGAGCTGTCAAAACAAGCATCTGCAGGCTTTATACAAAACTACTACGGAAGAAACATTAGAGTTCGCAACGATTCCGAACATGTTTTATACAACAATCTAATCCAGTCATCAGCAGTCGATGTTGCCTTGCAAGGATTTAGCAGAATAATACAGATGATAGAAGATCACGGGAAGAAAATGAAACCTATTTTTATTCTTCATGATGCTCTTCTTATAGATTGCCCGCCAGACGAAGTAAAGTTTTTAGACATACTGTGCGAAGCTGGAAGCAAAGCAGATAATTTAGATGCACACTTTTATATTAAGAAAGAACTAGTAAATTGACAATAGACATGAATATTGAAAAAATGCAACGAGACTATGAGATGTTTAAGACTCTCTGCGAAAAACTCGGTGACAGAACAGAATCAGCCATTAAGCTTTTGACACACATTGAGGAGCGCTTAGTTACATGCCCATCCTCAGAAAGAACAGAGTATTTTAACTCTTTCCCTGGCGGTCTGCTTGATCATGCTCTAAAGATTCTTGATCTATCTTATAAGCTGGTAAAAGCACACGATGCTAAACTCCCGAAGGAGTCTATCATCCTGTGCTCTCTGTTTTGTCTTATTGGGAAAGTCGGAGATGAAGAACAAGATCTTTATTTACCGCAAGATAACGAATGGCGCCAAAAGAATCTAGGGGAAAATTACAAGTTTAACCCAGAGCTTCGTCACATGCGCGCGACCCACCGTTCCCTCTACTTATTACAAAAGTTTGGTGTTGATTTGACTCAAGAGGAATGGTTGGCTATTCTTCTAGCAGACGGTCTTACAGACGACACAAGATTGTATTCAATGCGCGAACCGACCCTTGCACTTGTGATCTCTTCTGCTAATAAACTAGTCATGGCATCCGGACGAGAGTCCTAATTCCTTTCTCTTTTTAAGACATACTTATACACACTATGAAGAAACGTTTTCATCCAAAGTACATCAAGCGTGGGCATCAAAGACGATCTGGAGTTGCCCAAACAGGCGCACACGGAACTTCTCACCGAATCGCCCCACCAGATGCCCATAGATTAGGTAATTTACCTCAAGCTTGGCCTAGAACAGGACAAACCGGGCAGTATACAGCTTCTATTATGGGTCGCATGGGTGACGGATCTTTAACACACTACACAGACGAAGACAAAGAGGACTTCAAAAAGATGGACGGTCCTCCCGGCAAAGCCGGAAACTATAAGACGAGCGCAACTCGTGTTTACATCAAAAAAGGCGGGGGCAAACCAATGATTGGTGCCACTTCCGTAAGCGAAGCTAAGGAGCAAAGCATGGAAGAGCAGGCACTAAGAGAGCTGATCCGAGAGATGATCCAACAAGAGATCACCGAAGCCCACAAGAGAAAGATGCCCGCCGACGTTGGTGCCTTCTCAGTCGAGCTTATGGATGAGGACGAAGAAGAGGACGACGCTGATCGCCCCGACATGGACGAGTTTTCCGGCTCCGCAGCCGTCGCCGGCTTCTCCTTGCCCCTGGGTGCCTCAAACCACCCCTCGACCTTGAAGTCTCGAGGAGACTTCACAGCTAAGATGTATGGCGGTCGCCGCATCAAGCTGAACGCTCGTACCCTCGCGCGCCGAGAAGAATAAAATAATTCCAGTCTCCATTGAACATCTGAGATTTTGTGTGTAAGTTTATCACATACAAACTGCCAGATATAAGGAGACAAACATGGCACTTGATTTTGATGCAATCCGTCGTAAGGTCGCGCAGCTGTCCGGAAACGGTCCTAAGCGTAGCTCGATCTTTTGGCGTCCTGATGAGGGCGAATACACTATTCGACTACTTCCGTGGAAGGATTCCGACGGACAACCCTTTAAAGAGCGCTGGTTTTACTACAACATCGGTGAGAATCGTGGAATTCTTGCACCTAAACAGTTTAGTAAGCCTGATCCTATCCAGGAACTAATTAACAAGCTTCGTGATGATGGTACGCCTGAGTCTGCTGAGTTGTGCAAGCGATTGTACCCTAAGATGCGTGCGTATGCTCCTGTCGTGATCCGCGGCCAAGAAGATAAGGGTACTCAACTCTGGTCTTTCGGTAAGCGAGTCTACCAAGATCTGCTTTCTATCATGCTTGATCCTGATTATGGAGACATCACCGATCCTTTGGAGGGTCGTGATGTGAAGGTAACCATTTCCAAGCAGCCTGGACAAAATTGGGCAACCACTACTGTCATGCCTCGCGGAAAGCAAACCAATCTATCTGACGAAGATGGCAAAACTCAAAATTTGCTGGACAATCTCCCGAACCTCGATGAGCTTTATAGCCTTGAGTCTTATGAAGAGATTGAAAAGAAGGTCAACGATTGGCTTAATGGATCGTCATCCTCAGATGGTACCGATCAAACGGCTACCACTACTACCACCACTGCTCAGACTGCTACCACTAAGACGGCAACTGCAACTAACCAAAAGAGCACTCAAGAAGACGGTAAGCAATATACTTCTCTTGATGAAGCATTTGCCGATCTTCTAGAAGGCTGAGGTAAATCATGGCGAGAAAAAAGGCTGCAAAGAGACCAGAGACTGATGACTTCACCTCTGACTTAATCAAGTCTCTTAACAAGGATCACGGTAGTCGCATCGCCTACAATCTCAGCGTCGATGAGTCTCCAACGCATGTGAAGGCTTGGGTCTCTACGGGAATTCGGCAACTTGATTACTTAACAGCTAATCGAAATTCCGGAGGTCTTCCTTGCGGAAGAATCGTAGAGATCTTTGGCCCTCCTTCGATCGGTAAATCCCACATTGCCCTCCAAATCGCCCGCAGCACGCAGGCGATGGGGGGTATTGTGGTTTACATCGATACTGAGAACGGGACATCTGTTGAGAACTTAGGCTTGCTCGGAGTTGATGTCTCTAAGCGCTTTGTCTTTATTGAGACAGCTTGCACAGAAGAAGTGTTTAAAGTTGCTGAGTCTACTATTATGAAGGCTCGAGGATTAAACAAAGATGTTCCGATTACCATTGTATGGGATTCTGTTGCTGCTTCCTCACCAAAAGCTGAACTGACAGGTGACTATGACAAGGATACAATTGGACTACAGGCACGATCTATCTCTAGGGGTATGCGAAAGATCACTCAAGTAATTGGGAATACAAACACTCTTTTCATATGCCTAAATCAGACACGAACTAAGATTGGTGTCATGTATGGAGATCCGACAACAACGCCTGGTGGAATGGCAATTCCTTTTCATTCTTCTATCCGAATTAAACTTGGAGCAGGCTCACCGATCAAGAACAAAGACGGTGATGTTGTGGGTATCAATGTTTCTGCCAAAACTATTAAGAATAAGGTAGCGCCTCCTTTTAGGTCCTGCCAGTTCGAGATTCATTTCGGTGTCGGCGTAAAGGAGCATGAGCAAATAACAGATTTACTCAGGTCTTCTGCAGATGTTATTGTGGGTGAAAACACATATTCAGTCGAAGGCGCCGGAGCTTGGAAAACCCTAACTGTTTCTGATACTAAAACCGGTGAAGTCAAAGTTGAGAAAAAGTTTACTAAGAGCGGTATGGAAGAAGTTCTAAAGAACCCAGAGTATTCTAATCATATTGAAGTAATGCTCGAGGAAATTCTTGTGAAGCGCTTTAAAGCTAATCAAGATGTCGACACAGATTCCTATGAAGAAGTAAGGTCAATTGCAATGGACTTGGCCGAAAGCGATTTAAAATGAGTTGTTTTATAAAGGTTAAAAAATCACACCCATTAGCGGTAATTCCAACACAAAGCATCGGCGATGTAGGGTGGGACCTTTATGCTGTTGAAGAATGCACAATTCCTGCAGGTGAAACACGCCAAGTTAAAACAGGCCTAATCCTTGCAGATACACCAATCGAAGATGATATTCATAAGTCAATCTTAATAAAAATAGAAGGAAGATCAGGCTTAGCTTTAAATCATTCTATTTTTCCGATTGGTGGTATTATTGATCCTCATTACAGAGGTGAAATATGTGCGATTCTTCACAACGGCGGAAGAAATGACTATAACGTCGCTTCCGGAGATAGAGTAGCTCAAATTGTTCTCTACACTGTTCATGCTCATACTTCCTCCTCAAGAACTTCTTTTGTAGAAGCTTCTGAAGTAAACTCTACTGAACGATGCCAAAAAGGATTCGGTTCTTCGGGCAAGTAAGATGAAAAATACAGTACTTGTACTAGATTGCATGAACATTTTTATAAGATGTTATGCAGCTAATCCAAAAATGTCTTCTCATGGATATCATGTAGGTGGCATAGTAGGTTTCCTCAAGACATTAAGAGGCGTATGCAATAAATTTTCTCCAACAAGCATTGTTGCTGTTTGGGAAGGTGGAGGCTCGTCTCGACGTCGATCGATTTATCCTGGCTATAAAAAAGGCAAAAAGCCTAAGCGGATGAATAGGTTCTATGAAGACGACATACCAGACACTGATAAGAACAAAAATCACCAGATTGCAACGCTGATATCGCTTCTCAAAAAATTGCCTATATGTCAAGTTTACGTAGGTGATTGCGAGTGCGATGACGTCATCGGGTACTTGTGCAAGTATACACTTCGAGATGAAAACAAAGTAATAGTTTCTTCTGACCAGGATTACTATCAGCTTCTAAACGACAAGACTAAGATTTATCGGCTCGGGAAAAAAGAGACTGTTGAATCTCAAGACGTTCTTGATCTAACAGGCGTTTCTTGTGAAAATTACTGTTTAGCAAAATGTTTAGTCGGTGATAGCTCTGATAATATTGAAGGTATAAAGGGCGCCGGATTTAAATCTGTTGCAAAAAGATTTCCGTTCTTGACTTCTGATAAAGAAGCTACAATGTCAGAAGTTTTTGATGCTGCCTCTGCAAACGTAGACAAGAAAATAAAGCTGTATAAAGAAGTAGTTGATAATTTTGATATTATAAAAAGAAATTGGGGTCTAATATATTTAGATACAACCAATCTATCTGCAAGCCAAATGAACCAAATTAATCATATTGTAGATACATTTGAGCCTTCCAGGAATAAGATAGCGCTGATGAGAGAGTTAATTAAAATCGGTGTTCAAAGCCTAGACTTAGAAGCAATCTTATTAAGCATGATTTACGTAAAATAAAGGAGTAAGATAAGTGTCTTACGATGAGTCGAGTGTCTCTTTTGGAAGCTATGGAAAATCCTTCCAGGAAAAAATTGTTCAAGGTCTTTTAACGGATCGCCTTTGGGCTGAACAAATGTCTGAAGTCATTAATGTTGATTTTTTTGACCTAAAATACCTTAAGTTTTTAGCTGATAGATACTTTAAGTATCATGGCAAGTATAAGGATTTTCCAACCCTCCAGCTTCTTGTTTCTATAATCAGAGATGATCTTAAGACTGGGAATGACACTGTCTTGAGAGACCAGATTATTGAATATCTGCAGCGCATTCGACATAACCCAGACATGGGTGATCTTGAATATGTCAAAGAGAAAGCCCTGGACTTTTGCAAGAAGCAGGCCTTCCGCGGCGCTCTTGAACAAGCTGTTGATCTAATTCAAACAGATAAGTTCGATTCAGTTATGGATCTTATGAGAACAGCACTGTCAGTTGGTACCACCCCGTCTATCGGTCACGACCTTTTTGAAGATATGGAAGCACGCTTTGTAACAGTGAGTAGGCATCCAGTTCCTACAGGCATGGAAGCGCTCGATCAAAAGGGCATTCTTAACGGTGGTCTCGGAAGAGGAGAGATAGGTGTTGTTGCTGCTCCCACAGGCGTTGGCAAGTCTCACATGTTAGTTAATCTAGGTGCAGCTGCTGTCAAAAGAGGAAAAAATGTTATTCACTACACGTTTGAGCTTACAGAAAACGGCACTGGGCTAAGGTACGATTCAAACCTCTGCATGATCCCATCAAATGAAATTACAGAGCGGTCTGATGAAGTAAGAGATGCATATGCAGAAATGGAAGGCCTTGGCAGGCTGATAATTAAAGAATATCCAACAGGTGCTGCAACTGTTCAGACACTCAGATCACACATTGAAAAGCTTTCTCTAAAAGGATTTATTCCTGATCTTCTTGTGATTGACTATGCAGATATCATGAGGTCATCACGCCAGTATGATTCTATGCGTCATGAGCTTAAAAAAGTATACGAAGACCTTAGAAATCTTGCGATGGAAAAGCAGATCCCAATTTGGACAGCATCTCAAAGCAATAGAGAGAGTGCTTCTTCTGACATTGTAGGTTTAGAGAACATGTCTGAGTCTTATGGCAAGGCACAGGTTGCCGATGTTGTAATTTCTATCTCAAGAAAGCCAACAGAAAAAGCGTCAGGATTGGGTCGTATTTTTATTGCTAAGAATAGAGCAGGTCGCGACGGAATTTTGTTTCCAGTTAAATTAAATACAGCAATGTCTATGTTTTCTATAATAGAGAACTCTGAAGAGATGACTTTGTCTGAAGCACAGGGCAAGAATGAAAATGATATTAAAAAAGTTTTGCAACAAAAATGGAAACAAGTTAGCAAAAGAGAAAACAATTCATAAAAAAAGTAATATTATAAAAGAGATTTAAGGACAGGACTAAAATGTCAAACTATAACGAAGTTTTTGAGAAGACTTTAGAATATTTTAAGGGTGACGAGCTCGCAGCATCTGTATTTGCTACAAAATACGCACTTCAGGATAACCAAGGAAATTACCTTGAAACAACACCAGATCAGATGCATAAAAGAATCGCAAAGGAATTTGCTAGGATAGAGTCAAAATATCCAAACCCTATGCCTGAAGAAGAAATTTATGACCTTCTCGCGGATTTTAAATATGTAGTGCCTCAAGGTTCTCCAATGTCTGGAATCGGAAACACTCATCAAATCCAGTCACTTTCTAACTGTTTTGTGGTAGATTCTCCTCAAGATTCTTACGGTGGAATTCTCAAGACAGACCAAGAGCAAGTTCAAATTATGAAACGTCGAGGCGGAGTTGGTTTTGATATTTCAACTATTCGACCCCACGGATTACGCACTTCTAATGCTGCAAAAACAACCGACGGAATCGGCGTTTTTATGGAAAGATTTTCTAATTCTTGTCGTGAAGTCGCTCAAGGCGGACGAAGAGGAGCTCTTATGCTCACTGTCTCTGTCCATCACCCTGATATTGAGACGTTTATTAATATCAAAAGAGATCTTTCAAAGGTCACTGGCGCAAACATATCAGTTAGATTATCTGATGAGTTCATGACGGCTGTTGAAAAAAATGAAGATTATGAAGTTCGATTCCCTGTAGACGCCACTGATGACAAGATTGTTTCTAGAAAGATATCTGCATCTAGCATCTGGGATCAGATTATTGAGTCTGCACACAGAGCTGCTGAGCCAGGTCTTCTTTTCTGGGATAACGTGCTAAACTACACGCCAGCGCAAATCTATAAAGACGATGGTTTTCACACAATTAGCACAAACCCATGCAGTGAAATTACACTATCAGCTTATGATAGCTGCCGACTGCTTCTTTTGAACACAACGTCATTTGTCAATAATGCTTTTACTAAAAAAGCAGAATTTGATTATGATCTTTTTAGAGAAGTCTCTGGCAAAGCCCAGCGACTTATGGATGACTTGATCGACCTCGAGATTGAGTGTGTTGACAAAATAATCAACAAGATCAAAGAAGATCCCGAGGGAGATGAAGTTAAAAGAAATGAACTTCTTTTGTGGAAGAAAGTTAAGGAAGTCGCTCAAGCGGGTCGCAGAACAGGATTAGGTGTGACAGGAATCGGCGATACTCTCGCCATGCTTGGTGAAAAGTACGGATCTAAGAAGTCTATAAAGCAGACTGAGAAGATCTATCAGACACTAGCAATTGGATCGTATGAATCTTCTTGTCACCTGGCTACAGAAAGAGGCGCATTTCCTGTTTATGACTTTGACAAGGAAGAGGGTCATCCATTCATGGAGAGGCTTTTTGAAGCTGCTCCAGAGCTTCGAGAATTGCACAGAGATCACGGCAGAAGAAATATTGCATTAACCACAACTGCTCCTTGCGGAAGCGTTTCTGTGCTTACACAGACAACGTCAGGTATTGAACCTGCATTCATGCTGAAATACACTCGAAGAAAGAAGATAAATCCTAACGATGCAACAGCGCAAGTTGATTTTGTCGATGACTTAGGAGACAAGTGGCAGGAATTTGATGTGTATCACCACGCGTTCAAGAAATGGATGGACGCAACAGGATTGACTGAGATCGAAGATAGCCCATACGCATCTGCAACTGCAAATGAGATCGATTGGGAATCAGCAGTAGATCTTCAGGCTGCAGCCCAGCGGTGGGTTTGCCACGCAATTAGCAAGACAATCAACCTCCCAAACAGTGTATCCGTCGACGACGTGAAGAAAGTTTACTGGAGAGGCTGGAAAAAAGGCTTGAAAGGTGTTACAGTCTATAGAGACGGATCTAGATCTGGTGTTCTTGTTTCAAGCGACGCCACGTCAAAAGACGAAGACTTTTCTGAGACACCTGCACCAAAAAGAACAGACCTATTAGATTGTGATATCCACCAAACTTCTATCAAGGGAGAAAAGTGGACCATCCTTGTTGGTCTTATGGACGGAAAGCCTTACGAAGTCTTTGGAGGGCTAGCCAATAAGATTGAGATACCCAGGTATTACAAAGATGGAACTCTAACAAAAAGAGTTCGAAAGACGAAAAACTCTAAGTAT
>Ga0209535_1002792_pt1 | contig 11320 bp, 8 predicted proteins | sample LinPmetageLP28_FD_184041 | JGI IMG/M metagenome (GOLD analysis project Ga0209535, IMG submission 184041) | Marine viral communities from the Pacific Ocean - LP-28 (SPAdes) (version 2) | ecosystem: Environmental > Aquatic > Marine > Oceanic | place: Pacific Ocean | collected 2009-08-22
CCAATATACTATTACCATATTTTTTTTTCATTCTTCGTCTAGCAGTATTCCTACCAGCTCTATCTTTTTTTTGTTTAGATGATGAGTGATAATTATTATATTCTGATTTATAATCTCTTGCCATTATTCTACCACCTGACCATTTTCCCACTTCATTTCAGGCAAATCATTTTCATAAGTTTTACCATCATAAGTTAATATTTGTTTTCTGTTGTTACCCTTTTCATTATAACTACAATGAATCCAACCTGCAGCTGGATCATCTTTCTTATAGTATTCAAGGATGAGTTGGTCAAAGTCGCAGTTATTAGAAATCCAATAAGCTACTTTTATATTAGGTACACCATAAATTTCAAAGTCTGCCGCCTGACCACGACTGTGCTGTGAAGTCTTTTTACTACCAATAGCTTCACATAATTCTTCTGATCTATATCCTGATGTAATTGTTACAGGTTTATCAAACTTATTTCTTATTGGTTCTAATACACAATAGCATAAATCTTCTAAATTTTTTATATCACCTGCTCCTGGTGTATTATCAATACCTTTACGTTGAGCAGTCATAGACTTGGTAAATTCTTCTAGGTTAAAGTGTTTAGATAGTTTCATTTGTTATAATATATTTGAACTTTTAATTTTTTTTGTTCTGCTGTCAACCCTCTATATATCATGGTTTTCTTAACTTTTCGGTAGTTAGATGCCTTAACATCGTATGCTTGATACTCTCCTGTGGTTATATCTAATACTACCATATCTATTGGTCCTTTACCCATAGCGGGTACAAAGACAATCTTGTTTGGGTCTTTAGCAAATTCAGCTTGTGCAATGAGTTCATTGTATAATCCAACAGAAGCTGTTTGTCTGCGTCTAGCCATCCCATTTAAAAAAACCTAGAATGACAGCAAGTGTGCCGCCAATAACAACTAGGAAATTTATAACACCTTTTCCTTTGTTCATATCAGAGTGCAGATTTTTTATATCTACTCTCATTTCATCTATAGCTTTAAATAAAGTTTTCATGCGTTCCGCACACACCTTTTCATGGTATGAGATGCGAATACTATTATTTTTTTCTGCGTAGTCTTTAATTTTCTTTTGTGCGTTTGCACTTGCAGATAATTTTTTTAATTTTGTTTTTGACATAGCTTTTTACTTTTTCCCAAAAGTTTGTTATTTCTGCTAAAAATATTCCTATCATTTTATCCATATTAACTCCTATGATTCCTCTGTTTGTACGCATTTAAAATTTACAACTATTTTATTTGCGTTTACTACATTACTATCCATACTATTTATTATTTTAATAGAACGTAGATAACCTGAACTAGCACATTCTGACCAAGAATTAAATACAAAACTATCGTTCATTACGGGTAAACAATTCATGTGTACAGCAGAACATACCTTTAAAATTAACATAAACTTCATGTTATTTTATTAACAGATATAAATTATAATTTATATAATTTTTAAGATTATATATTAAATAACTAAATCCCAAGTTTGATTTTCTTCGTTCCAATTATAATTATTTTCATCATCAGGTCTAGCAACTGGTGCTTCCCATTGACAAGTATTTTCGTTTAATATCCAACTGTTAAAAGGTTTTTTAGGAATGAAAGCATCTCTATCTTCATCATAAGTATAACCAATTCCAGCAAAGTTTTTTCTAATATTAGCGTTGTAAGAAGTTTGTTTCCAAATTGACCAACCTGTTAATTTAGTTAAAAAATCAATTCCATTAATTTCTTGCTCTACACCATTGCTATCATGTAAAACTTCATTAACTACTGATTGAACTTCAATAACTTTTCCATTTAATCCTATTTTTGCAAAACTAGCCATAAATATTTCCTATGTTGTGTATGTTCCTGAACCTGTAAATGTTAATATTGTTTTTCCTGAAACTCCTGTAGCAACTGTTGGAGAACCTGTTATTGTTGTAGAATAAGAAGCATCAGGCATACTTAAAATAATAACACCTTTTCCTCCAGCACCGCCAACAGAGTTACTTCCACCAACACCAGCTGAACCTCCACCTCCACCGCCAGTATTAACTGTTCCAGCAGTTCCAGTTCCACCATATACACCTGCACCACCACCTCCAGCACCACCTGAACCCTGAGTTCCAGAAGTATAAATTGTACCACCTCCACCTCCAGCTCTTGTAACTGAAGAACCTGTTATTGAAGACGCAGTTCCTGCTCCACCATTACCAGCATTTGAACCTACAGCAGCGCCACCTACAGCACCAGCACCTCCGCCACCACCTGTTGGATAATTAGGAGAACCAGCGGTATAATTACCATTTCCACCAGCATTACCTTGACTTGGTGAAGTGCTTGGAGTGTTACCTGAACCACCTGAACCATTACCTGTTCCTGATATTCCAGCACCTCCGCCTCCTGAACCTCCATTTGCACCATTTATTTCTGATGAAGATAAATTACCTCCACCTCCACCGCCACCAGCGGATGTAATTGTTGATAAACCTGAACCTGATATAGCTGAATTACTACCACTAACTCCTCTAGAAGGTGTTGAACCTGTACCACCAGCACCACCATCACCTACTGTTACTGTAATTTCAACTCCTGCACCAATAGTTTGTGTTGAAGTTCTATAACCTCCTGCTCCTCCACCACCTCCATGATCGCAACCACCTCCACCTGCACCGCCAGCTACTACTAAAAAATCTATTGCATAAGGTGATGGTGTAAAAGCATCTGTTCCTTCGTTAATTCCTGATGAAGCTAACCAACCTTGTGTTGAATCTATATATGTTATAGTTACACCTGATCTTTCACCAGCTAAAACTAAATCGGCAGTTGCACCTTCAATTTTGTTTCCGTTTGGATCAACTTTAAGTGCATTAGTGTCAAATGTTCCAGCATAATCTACTAATTGAATTTGATTTCCAGCACTTGGAGAAGAAGGAAGTGTTACTGTAAATGCAGAAGATGTTGTATTACAAAAATATCCTTCACCAGCTACTGCTGTAAAACCTGAAGTCTTAACTGCTTGCCAAGATATACCACCTGATACTTCAGAAAAAGATAATTGACCAACACCCGTTGCTCCTGAACCAGAAACCGATGCAACTTTTAAAAATCTATCAGCTGTAACATTTCCAGTTGGAAATTTTAATTCATAAGATTGTCCACTACTGTGTGCGGGTGATGTAAGTTTAATTCCATGAGTATTATTTTCACAATTAAGTTGAATTGAACCAGGATTTGTTGCACCCATGATCTCAATATTACCAGTTCCTTTAGGACCAACTTTTAAACTTACATTAGAATCACCACCACTTGCAGATAAAAGAGGGTTATTTCCTGTTGAAGCATTTGCTAAAGTTAATTCATTAACAGCTGAGCCAGTTGCGGTAAGATTTAATAATTCATTACCATTTGTATCTAAAATATTTGTACCAATTTTTGGTGAAGTTAAAGTTTTGTTTGTTAAAGTTTGAGTTCCATCTGTAGATACATCTCCAGAACCATCAGCACCAGAGTAATTAAAATTAACTTCTATACCATCTGTATTTGAAAAAGTACCACTTGAAACTATATGAGTTACTGGAACTTTTGTATATCCACTAGCATCTGTTACAGCTCCCGTTACTTTAAAGTTTGCATAAGTAGTTGGTGTTCCTTCTTTAGTTATTTGAATAATACCTCTAGCAACTGCATTTGATATATCATCCCAAGATTGTACAAAACTAGATATGTCTGATCCTGCATCATCAGCATCATCTACATATAAAATTGAAACACTTGATAATGTGCCATTGTTAAAAGCTACTTTACCTGCACCAGGATCGGCATCAGATGTTGAATTACTAAATGTCATTGCAAGACCAGAACCACCTGTATCTCCTTGAGGACCTTGCGAACCTGTATCTCCAGTATCACCATTTCTTACAAAGGTAACTGATAATTCATCAGCAGCTGAAAAAGTATTATTAGATGCTAAATGAGCTACTGCTAGTTTTACATATCCACTAGCGTCTGTAGAAGCACCTGTTATTTTAAATCTTGCGTATGTTGATCTATCGTTAATATCATAGATCATTAGATAACCTCTAATCGTAGATGTACTATCATCCCACGTTAAAATATCTGTTACAACTGTAACACCATTAGCGTCAGCATCATCAATATAAATTACTGTAGCAGATGCGTATGTACCATTATTAAATGCGATCTCTCCAGCACCAGGATCTGCATCAGATGTACCTGTATCAAACTTGTAAAAATATCCTGGTATTGCACCATCTTCTCCACTTGCTACAAATGATACAAAACACTTATCATCATTTGTAAAAGTTCCTGCACTATCAATATAAACTAATGAAACTTTACTATAACCAGTAGCATTTGTTATCCCACCAGTTACTTTAAAAACCATCCATGTATCTAATGAATTAGCTTTTGAAATTCTTATTCTTCCTCTGTTAGTATCGTTACCTGCAACATCATCCCAAGATTGAATCCATGCTTCTACGTTTGTTCCATTAAATTCTAAATCATCAATGTACATTTCAGTTGCACTAGCAATCGTTGCGTTATTTAATCTAAACTTTCCTGCTCCCGGATCGGCATCTGTTGTTGTTGTTGAATATTGAAATAAAGCCGAATCTCCACCAGCTGGTAAAAAATCAGCTACTGTTGTTAAATTACCATCGCTATCAAACCCTAAAGTTTTACTAGCTCTTGTTATTGCACTATCTGTAAATTCTGAAGATGCGATAGTGTTTGTTCTTGAAACTTTAAATGATCTGTCCAACTCTTCTTGCATTTGCTGAGTTGTCATAGTAGCACGATCCAAACCCTCTTCGTGTGTCTCCGCAGGGAATGGATCATTAGCGATATAATCTATCGCTTGAGTTTGCGGGACATTCCTAATTAAAACAACTGTTTCTGTAGCGGTTGGTATATCACTAGATTCAAATACTACGTTACCTCCAGTAGCACTACCTACACCTGTTATTGTGTAGTCAGTTGTTAATGTTTTAGTTGTCTCTGTTCCTGTGGCTGATCTAATAATAACTTGTAGATCAGACGATGCAAATATTTTAAATCCATAAACAAAAGTATCATTACTTCCGTCTCCTGAATAACTGTTTTTTACTGTTGTGCTAGATACTGTCATGCTATTTCTCTATATTCAATTATATATCCTTTGTCCACATTATTTAGATTTATCTGGCAAACCAGAACCAGATATTAAATATTGCAGTATATTTGTTATGCCTACCATATTTTGATAAGGTGCGATAGCCTTTAATTTATAAAGTGATTGTTTGCTAAAATCATACTCATCATCTGCTATTGCTGTACCTACACTTTTTATTGCACCATATCCTTTTTCAAACAATCTATAAGTAGGATTTCCTGTAATTAAATTTATTTCCAATCCAGAGGATCTATAATTAAATAAAGGTTCACTTCCAAAAGGATCTTTTAATGTGTCTATAAAAGTAGGAACTAAAGTAGAATAAGTTGATCTTTGAAATGCTGCTTTTCCTATTGAACCAAACGATAATCTTTTTTCTAAAAATTCTTGTTTTTCTTCTGGAGATTTTCCTATTGCTTGTATGTGAGTTTGTGCAGTATAAACAAGTCCAGCAAGAAATGTAGATGTCATAACACTAGCAAATGCAGTAAAATCCCGCATATGTAAGCCATGTAATAATTGTTTAGAATAAGCTGTAATAACAAAATTTCTAAACTGAAGCATACTTTTTCCTAAACCGCTATCAGTTCCTATTGCTAACATTTCTCCATAATTATTTTCTTGAACTATTCTTCTGATATGTCTGCTCATATATAAAGACATTTTGTTTGCTAAATCTTGATCTTGCCATTTATCTATATTAAATCTTTTAATTTTTCTTCCAGTTAAACCACCCTCTATAAAAGTAACATTGTCTCTTATATTTTTAAATACACCTTGTAATTCACTTTCGCTAAAACCAATATTTTTATATCTATTTAAAAGAGCATTTGTTAATTTTAATCTACCTGTTGCTAACATTGCTAATTTGTCAAATGAAGTAATAGCAGCTAACCTTCTTGAAGCCATATCTACTGCATGAAAACCAGAAAAATCAGATGTAATTCTAGCACCAATGTCTAATGTTTTTTCTATTTTACCAACTTTTGTAGTTACACCAGCAAAATCATCTGTTCTATTTATTGTGCTATCTATAAGTCTATTAGATCCAGTACCACTAACTAATGTTTCAATTTCATCAAGAAACTCATTATTTAATTTTCCATCTTTTGCTCTTGATAAAATTTTTTTTAATTCTGGCATATATTTTACCATAGCTCTTATGCCACCAGAACTAATAACATTTCCCATTTCTGGTATTTGAGAAAAACCTACTTGATTAAATACATTTATATAATTGTATTTTCTTAAATTTCTTAAAACAGTTGCAAAAGCTCCTTGAATATTTTTTTCTGTAGGTATGCCTACTATATTTTTATAAATAGTTTCTAAAGTATCAAGCTCAAGTGCTTTTCTTTTTTTACCTACTCCTGTACTATATTTTTTTGCAATTTCTGGAATGTTATAACTTTCTTTAACCTTGTTTAAAATTTTTGTATAATCTTGTCTTGATTTTATTCCTATTCTTGCAAGAGCAATTTGACCAGACATTTGCTCAATGTAAGATCCCATTAAACCTTCTGTATTATTATCTAAAAGATCAGTAAATTTAATTTTAAAACCATTAATAGTTTCTTCATAATTTTCATCAAATGATGCTCTTCTTCTTAATCTAGGCACAGCAGTAGCTTTACCTTTACCAGGTTTTAATAATGCTTGAACTAAATCTTCTAATTCATTTGCATCTAAATCAGCATAATCGTTTATTAAAACTCTTAATTCATCAGCATCAGTTGTAGCTAAAAGTCTATCAATAGAAAAACCATCTCCAAATTTATTAGTATTAACAACTTTATAAATATGTTTTGCTATTCTTAAACCATCAATTTCTGACAAATCTTTTGAACCTCTAATTAAAGAATTTTTTAAAAAATTAATAAATGGAACATACTCAACTTTTTCTGTCATTTCTGACATTTTATTTATAGACCATTTTCTAGGAAAGTAATTTGGATTATCTAAAACTTCAGCTGCACCTTCTACACCTTCTTTTTTTAAATCATTTAATATTTTGTTTAATACTTTTCTTGTGGCTAAAGCTCCTTCGGCAACACCAGGAACATCAATGATTTCTCCTCTTGTTGCACGAGAAACTAAATTAGAAAATTCTAAACGATCTTGGATAACATATTTAGTTATAAATTTTTTACCTTTAACTTCTTTCATAAATTTTTCAAAAGCAGGTGCATAGTTTTTATAAAATAAAGTTTCTGTAGTCATTGCATAATTATGTTTAACAAGATCGGCAGTTATAATAGATCTTGATGAATCAACATTACCTGTGGCTTCTTCTGCCATTTTTTCAGACATTGATCTCATAAAAGGAGATTCAGATCTTCTCATAACAGATGATTTATCACCTCTAGCTTTAGCAAAAGCTACATTAGGTGTTATATCTAATCTATCAAAAAAATTAAGGACTACTTCATCTACTTGTCTTTGAGGTAAAACATTTAAAGAATATTCAACTGCTTTTAAATCTTTGACAACATCTCTATAAATTCCTTGAGTGGTTGCTCCTTCAGTTTCAAGTTTTGTTTTTTTACTTTGTAGATCTCCTCTTAAATCTTCTAGTTCTTGTTTTTTTAATTCAGATATACTCTTTGTTTGAAAGTTAGTGTCTGCTGCTCTAAATACATAACCTGGATTTTTAAAATTAATAAAAGCACTACTTCCTTCTTCTAAAGAAATAATTTTTTCTTTGTTGTTTATTTTTACTTTTACAGATCTTCCCGAGCTACTAACACTTGTAACTTTTCTTGTAACTTTGTTTCCAGCATCATCAAAAAATTCTATAGAATCTCCAGCAACAAATTTTTTTGGAATAGGTATATCAATTTCACCAACTTCATCTTTAAGACTTCTAACTATTTCTTTTTCTTTTGGTGAATATTTATTTGATTTAGTAGGTTTAATGCTTCCTTGTGTTGGTAATATTTCATCTACTTCATCTATATATGTAGATTTAGTTGCAGGTTTATCTGGACCAAAATACTTTCTACCTTTTTCTGTTATTTTATATCCTTCATTTTGTAGATTAGATTTTTCTATGGACTTTCCTAGATCTTTAGATAATGAATCAAACTTGTTAATCTCTGAACTTTTAGGTCCTAAAAATCTTGTAAGACCACCAGTTATTACACCACCCATAAGTGCAGCATATCCTATTTCCTCTATATCTCTTGTTGGATCATTTAAAATAACAGGAGCTGTAATTAAAGATGCTTGACCAGAACCTACTAAACCACCTCTAATATATTTAGAATACCTAAATGCTTTTTTTGCATAAATAAAAGGTCTGGCAATACCAAAAGTAACTGCGTCTGCTACTAAAGCTCCTGGGTCTAATATTGCTGATCCCACTCTTAAAGCTGTACCTGTAAAACCTAATGTAGATAATTTTTGATTAGCTTCTTGAGACTTTAATATTCTTTCCCTTGTTTGATATGCTTGACCTAATGAAGTGGAATTAGCAAATTCATCCCAATATTCAGGATCAATATCCTTGCTTAATTTATCAAAAGTTTCATCATCTAATCTAAAATCATAATCAGGTTCTAAATCTGGTCTTGAATATGATTTAAGAATAGAAGGTAACATTTGCTCTTGTTGTATAGCAAGTCCTAAACCTGTATTTTTATCTAAAATATTTGGAAAACTAGCTACTGAAATTTTTTCTTTTTCTTCTTTTGCTTTTAATAGTTTTTGATCTTCAATAGATAAATAATCTGTGCTTAATATTATATCTGCATTTGTGCCTTCAGCCATATTAAAATCCTGTTGAATCACCGAATAAAGGTTCAAACTCTTCTTTAAATTTTATTTTTTTTTCATGCATTAACTGTGTTTCTTTTTTAATTTTAGATCTAAATTTAGATTCTCTTTCTTGGTTAATAGCGTATAAATCTTTAGCATAGTAAATCATGGGATTGCTATTTTTATCATACACTTGAGATTCATCTACTCTGTTTCTTATTTCAAATATACCGCCACCATTATATCTTAAATAAAAATCTTTTGGATCTTCATCAATCATGTTGTTTTTAATAATATAAGTTTTTACTGGTTTTACCATATTCAAACCACCAATAGATTTAAAAGAATCTATATCTCTTTTTTTATAAAGATAAGAATCTACTACTTCTAAATTTTTCTTTATATTATTAACTGTTAGTTTTTGTGCTTTTTTTACATCAATATTCATTGCGAGATACATATTAAAAATTTTATCAACATAACTTTTTACCTCTCCAATATTTGTTATTTCTCTATCTCTTAAAGACCATGGTTTATCTTTAAAAAATGTTTGTAAACTTTCAAATGTTTTGGTTTTTTGTTTAGTTGCACCACTCATAACAGCTTTATCATAATTCATTTGAAATTCTTTTGCGTTTTTTATTGCTTCATAATTAGTCATGCCTAAAATTTCTTTTGCAACAATAACATTATCAAAAAATTCTTGTTCTTTTTCTGTTGTGTAAACACTTAACCTACCTAATTTATCTGCTGCTTCCGCTGCTGTAACAGCTTCAATGACTACATCTGGAATATCAGCTGCAGTATCAAATGTTGTAATAGAACCAGCATTAAATCCTGCTTCAAATAATTCATCATAATATGGAGACACTAAACCTGTTGGTGCAAAAGCATCATCAACAACTCTAAAAGTATTAGCTGGATCTAAATTATTTGCTGCAGCTTTATTAAATAATAGTGCATCGGTTGCTTCAAGAATTTTTGTATCTGTAGTTCCTGGTATTGTTTTTCCTAATGTTGGATTTTTACCTTGTAAAATTTGGCTTACACCATAACTTGTAGCTCTATATTCTACTCCTTCTTTTTCTACTTGTAATAATTTTTTTTGTATTTCTTCAGCATCTACTTTTGATTTATCTGCTTTTTTTATAATATCTAAAGCTAAAGAATAATTTTTACCAGCTATTGCTTTATCAGCATCAAATATAACACTATCTGTGTTAATAGTTTTTATTTCTTTTTCTAACCATGGTTTACCCAAGTTGTGCATAGTAGAAAATTCTTGAGCAGATTCTATTCTTTGTTGTTTTTTTAATGCTTTTATTTCTGGTTTTTCTTCTAATGAATATTCAGCAGCCAATCTATTTTGTTCAGTATTGTACATAGATAAATTTTCTGCTTCAAATGCTTTAAAAGAATTAGATCTAATTTTGTAAATATTTTCAGGTTGTTCAGATTCTAATAATAATTCTAATTTTCGTTTTACTCTTTTGTTTTTAATTTTTGAAACTTCTTGTTTTCTATAATTACCAAACTCTTCATTATAAGTATTTACGGAAACTTCATCATCTGAATTATTTTCTAGTGTTTTTGTAATTTCATCAGATTTAGATTTCATCTCATAATATTTTTTCTTTGCAGCTAATTTTTCATTGTTATCTCTTTGTTTAATATAGTAATCTTCCGCAGCTTTACCTAAAGGTGCTAAAGCAGATGCCATGCTTTTTGTAGGATCTATTTTTATATTAGATCTAATAGAACCTACTTCTGTTGTTGGTCTACCTTTGGCTGTAAATGTTGGTATTTTCATTATACTGTGTACCCACCCATTCTTAATAAACTTGTTCCTGCTTTTGCGTAATATCCATATTCAGCTATTTTAGCTTCGTTTCTAGCTACTTGTCCTCTCATACGAGCAAAGTTAGCTTCTTCTATTTTTTGAGATTGAGCAACTTTAGAATTGTAAGTTAAAATGTCTTTTTCTATTTCTGCTTGTTCAGCATTATATCTTAATATTCTTAAGCCTGATCCTTCTAATGTAGCACCTGATTTATATATTGCAGTTTTAGTTGAACCTTGTAACTGTAAAAATTGTTGGTCAAATCTAGCAATATCAAATTCATTTTGTTCTGCTAATCGTTTTGATTCTTGTTCAGCAACTTGAGCATTACGATTTTGTATTGCTTGATTGTATTTACCTGCTGCATTAGCTTGTTGTCCTGCTGCTATATCAAATACAAAACTCATTAAAAAATCCTTGCATATCTGAAGTGATCTGAACCATCAAAACCATAATGTTTCATCAATCCTTCGTTTTGTAAACCAAGCCATGAAGCAAACTTTAAACCTATTTTAAAGTCAGCTCTTACAGCTGTTTGTACTCTTT
>Ga0209535_1002794_pt1 | contig 11317 bp, 17 predicted proteins | sample LinPmetageLP28_FD_184041 | JGI IMG/M metagenome (GOLD analysis project Ga0209535, IMG submission 184041) | Marine viral communities from the Pacific Ocean - LP-28 (SPAdes) (version 2) | ecosystem: Environmental > Aquatic > Marine > Oceanic | place: Pacific Ocean | collected 2009-08-22
TTAACCGTTGAAAGCGGTGGGACATTGGTGACGCTATGAGTACATTAAAAGCAGATACCATTCAGAGTACAGGCGGAGGCGCTGACTCTTCAGGAGAGGGAGGTCTAGGAGCGGACGCATTTGGAGGCGGAGATGTAAATGATATAAGCAGAGTTTCTTTTTATATGGACGACTTTCGCACTTCTTATAATACAAACAATCCTTCAGTATCTCTTAATTATTCAGGAAAGTTTGGATATGGAAAAGGAACCGTTGACCCAAGAGGTCTTAACTATAACTTCAGCCCCGCGTTTGATCCAAATCTATCAATAAGCGGTATAAATTTTGATACTCCATCATTTTCATACAATGTTCCAACTAGAGATCATAGAGTTGGAGCGTCTTTAAATTTACAGGGGTACCAAGGAAATTTCAACCCAAGTTTGAGCGCTAATTATTCTACCGGAAATTCAACAGTTTCCGGAAATGTTAGTCCTACCGGCTATGACGTTCAAGCCTATGCAAACAATTTGTTTGGAATTCCCGGAATGAGTTTTCAGGGATCATACGGCGACTCAGGCGGTCGCGGAATGATTGGATACGGATCAGATCGTTAAGGAGAAAAATATGCCAAAAGTAAATGGAAAAAAATTCGCTTACACAACGAAAGGAAAAGCGGCAGCAAAAAAGATGGCTAAAAAAATCGGAAAAAAAGTTAAAAGAATGAAAGGTTATTGATGGCTAGAAGTTACAGGCTTGAATACGACAGGTATCAGTCAACACCTGAGCAAAAAAAGAGAAGGGCAGCAAGGAATACCGCAAGAAGAAGGGCTATTTCTGCTGGAAAAGTAAAAAAAGGAAGTTCAAAGGACGTTCACCATAAAGATGGAAATCCAAAGAACAACTCAAAGTCTAATCTTTCTGTTTTAAAAAGGTCTTCTAACAGAAGCGCAAGTCCCGGAAGACCGAAAGGAAAGAAAGATTCTCAACCTAGGAGAAAACGAAGTGCCCGGTAAAAGTAAATTTGCCCAAACTTGGACTCCAGAAATGTCCAGAAGAATTGAAGGATTATTTCACGGTGGCGGAACAATATTTGAGGCCGCCAGAGAAATGGGAATCAATCGCTCTACGTTTCATAGGTGGTCAAAAAGCACCGACAGAGAAAAGCAAAACTTTAGAGAAGTTGTGGAAGTTGGAAAAGAGGCGGCAGAGGCTTGGTGGATTCGGCAAGGCCGAGAAAATCTTGAAACTCGCGGATTTAATCACGGCCTATGGCTGATGAACATGGTTAATAGATTTGGCTGGACATCTTCACACAGCAAAAAAGAAGAGAAAAAAGAAGTTGAGCATACCGGAGTTGTGGAAGTCAAAAATAAAGTTGATGTAGACGCAATTCTTGAAAAGGCTATCAACAAAGGAATAGAAGAAATAAAGGAAAGTATTCACTAGGTAATAGTTATGGCTTCAAAAGACGAAACAATTAGAGGGATAAATGCTGATTTTATAAATAGAGTTTCAAACACTCTTAATGACGCTTCATCAGCAATTTCTGAGATTTATGCAAAAAGGAAGATGAATCTTCAAAAACCTCCTCCAATGCAAATGCCTATGCAAGATCAGATGCAGCAACCCGCCATGCCTGACATGCAAATGTCTAACGAAATGACTCAATCTGCATCAGACCCATCTCAAGCAGGGCAGCAAGTAAATGATTTTTTAAATTCTGCGAATATGCAGACATCAAATATTCCTCAACCTGAAAGTTCAATGCCAATGCAAAGCAATCAAATGTCAATGCAAAACAATCAAATGGCGCAGCCTTCAGATACAGACCAAGAAAAGATGGCAGCAGTTCAGCAATTTTCTCAACAGACCGGACAAGATCCAACAAAGGTTATTGAAAAAATTATTTCTGGAAATTTGCAATACATAGCAGGACAGGGAGTTATTGACCAAAATCAAATGGCATCAAACGCTCCCTTAATGTAGAAATTAGGAGTCAGTATGCTCCCCTCCATAGCAAAAAGTGTCGAATATAAAAATAAAAACGCAGACGCTGCAAAAAAATTTGCTGAGTGGGGGCATACTGCTCCATTTAATCAAGTTGTTGAAGCGTATGCTGATTGTCACAGGGATCCTAATATTGATGATTCTTTCATTCGTACTCTCGCTCAACTTGACCGTTATTATCTTGCTGTTTTTATTTGCAATAGACATGACATGCTACATCCGTGGATATACGAAAGGTGCAGAGAGGTAGAGTCAAATAGAGACAGGCATCTTGACCTGTGGGCTAGGTTCCACTACAAAAGTTCAATAATTACGTTTCTGGGGTCTATACAAGAAGTTATTTGCAATCCCGACATAACAATTGGGCTTCTTTCTTTTTCTGCAAAACAGGCAAAGCCATTTCTTAGGCAAATAATGCAGGAATTTGACTCAAACGAAAAGTTAAAACAATTATTTCCTGACATTCTTTGGGATAAACCTAGACTTCAAGCCCCAAAATGGGCTGAAAATGAAGGAATATGCGTAAAAAGACAGGCAAACCCAAAAGAACAAACTATTGAGGCGCATGGCCTTGTTGACGGTCAACCTACTGGGCGACACTTTAATTTAATTATTTATGATGACGTTGTTGTTCAAGAATCGGTAACAACTCCAGAGCAGATCAAAAAAACAACTACTCAATGGGAGTTATCGCTTAACTTGGGTTCTACTCACAGGCCAAGGTTTCAATATGCAGGAACAAGGTATTCTTATGGGGATACTTACGGAACCATTCTGCAAAGAGCCGCTGTAAAACCGAGAATACATCCCGCGACAGAAGACGGGACAATGGAGGGAACTCCTGTATTTTTGGAAGACGAAAGATGGGAAGAAATTAAAAAAACAACCTCTACATACACCGTTGCTTGCCAACAGTTATTAAATCCTATTGCAGGATCTGATGTTGCGTTTAAACAGGAGTGGTGGAACGAATGGGAAATACGTCCTTACACTATGAACGTATACATTATGTGCGATCCCGCGCACTCGCGAAAAAAAGAATCCAATAGGACTGCGATTGCAGTGGTAGGCGTAGATTCTAATTACAATAAATTTTTGCTTGATGGAGTTTGCCACAGGCTTAGTTTATCGGAAAGATGGGAAAATTTGCAACATCTAAGAACCAAATGGAAGAGAGCACCCGGAGTTAGAGAGGTAAAGGTGGGGTACGAAAGGTACGGAGCGCAATCTGATATTGAACATTTTAAAGAGATGATGCGTATTGAAGGGAGTTCTTTTCCTGTATACGAATTGAATTGGACGGGCGGCGGCGGATCCCAATCTAAAAGAGACAGAATACAAAGACTAGAGCCAGATTTAAAAGACGGATCTTTTTTCTTTCCTTACCCAACAGACGAGAAAAGACTAACCTCTCATCAAAAAGACTTTAAACATAAAAAGCAAGCATTTTTAATATCTAAAAAAATAATGCGAAAAAATGAAGAAGGCAAGTTATATGACCTTTCTGACTGGGTAAGAAAAAATGAATACAACCTTTTTCCAACTATACACCCAGATTTTTTAGATGCTTTATCAAGAATATATGATATGGATGCTATGCCCCCTATATCAAGAACAAGAAGGTCTTTAGAGCCTGAATCGGAGGCAAGATTCTAATGGCAAGAAAATCAAGAATAGGAGCAGGAAAAAGATCCTCTTCAAAAAGGGTCGCATATAGAATGGTAAACGGAAGGAATTTTAACGAAAAAAGCCCAAGAAAATTTCCTTACGGATTGATGCCTTATTTTCAAAACTTTTATATTTTAGAAGGTTATGTGTCAGATGAATAAAATATTATTAATACTGCTAATGTTGGTTTCTCCAGTTATGGCGCAGAGCCCACCGGAAGGTATCAGACCTGTCATGGTACAGATGCAGTTGTTCTGTGCTGACTCATTTGATTTTATTGTGGACTTGTTATCCATTGAATTCCAAGAGACTCCTGTAATGATGGGCTATCTCAAGGAAGGAGATGAGCCTAACACATTAGTATACTTTGTTAACAAGGAAAGAACTCAATCTACTATAGTAATAACTAAGAAAAATAAAGTTAGAGAGGAGGCGTGTATTATCTGGTCGGGAAAAAGCCCTAGCGGTATGGCTATCAGTATTAATCCTGCACCAGAATTCTTTGAGAAGACCTAGTGGAAGCCTCCGTCATGGTAGACGCTTTGATCGGCGTCATATTGTTCCTTGGTGGATGGATAGTTAAAAGAATATTCTCACAGATAGACAGGCTACACGCCAGAGTAACAGACCTAGCAACTGTGACGGTTAGTCGTGCAGAACTTGACACGCACATAGATAGAATTCTTGACCGCATAGATACGCTAGAGCAAAGACTCCTAAACAAATGAGCGACCTAGAGGTATCCGACAAGACTAGCGTAGGTCTTCCGCTAAGAAATCTTATAGGTCTTGCCAGTGCTGTGGCTGTAGGTACATGGGCGTGGTTTGGTCTTCAAGAAAGACTGAATGTAATAGAAACTAATCAGATTCTAATGCAGAAGTCTGTAGAGCAGAACGAAACCTTCCGTATCAAGTGGCCTAGAGGTGAACTTGGTGCGCTACCCGCAGACGCTGAACAGTTCATGTTGCTAGAACATCTAGCAAAAGAGTTTGCAAAATTACAAGTCATAATTGAAACAGGTAAGGCACCATATGACCAACAGCAGGCGCTCACGCTAGACTTCTTCAAACAACGCATCGAGAACTTAGAGCGTCATGTTGAGACTCTTAAGGATAAAACGATGAAGGCAAGCAACGGAGTACACTAATGCAGATAACTATGATGGTGCTTGTGTTGTATTTGAACGGTTCCGTTATTGAATTCATGGGCCACCACGAAACTGATAGTGGATGGGAGCGCATGGGAATGGCGGGATGTTTGCAAATGAAACGAACACTAAAAAGAAATGGTTGGAAAGACAACCTTGATGGAACTACTAGGTACGCCTGCGAAAGAAGAGAAGTAACTCTTAAAATTAACTGGGAGGACAACGAAGTTGTTGCTTCAATTAAATGAGTAGACAAAAAACAATACCTAAAACAACTTCAGGCAGTAAGCCTAATTATAGAAAAACAAAGCAAGGTGCGGGTATGACTAAGGCGGGTGTTGCCGCGCATCGAAGAGCAAACCCCGGCTCAAAACTTAAAACAGCAGTAACAGGTAACCCAAAGAAGGGATCTAAGGATTCAAAAAGAAGAAAGTCTTACTGCGCCAGATCAGCAGGACAATTAAAAAATTCTAGCGCAAAGACTAGAAATGACCCTAATTCTAGAATTAGACAAGCAAGACGAAGGTGGAAATGCTAATGGCTAAAAAAGGTTTGTATTCAAATATTCACGCTAAAAGAAAAAGAATCAAAGCAGGGTCAGGCGAAAAAATGAGAAAACCCGGAAGCAAAGGCGCTCCTACAAATAAATCATTTACAAGATCGGCAAAAACAGCAAAAAAAAGATGAAACATCTAAAAGAAAATAATGAAACGTATCTGCAACACTTACGAAAGGCAATGTATTTTGCTTGCTCTCTGTTGGTTGGTAGCGCTTGCGCTTTTATTCACGCTTTTATTCCATGCGTGATGACTAAAACTACAAGCAAAATAATGGCCCGCATCGCAGTCATGCGAACTATAAATGAATGATAATAACACCTTCAGCGCAAGAAAAACTAAACGAACTCTTAGCAGATGGAGAGTGTTTAGAGATAGGTTTAAAAGGTGGCGGGTGCAGTGGCCTTATGATAACTTTAGAGAAAATGAACTCGATAGGTACTACAGGATTGAGCATTGGAGACAACACCAGATTCGCAGACGAGATGTCGCAGAAATATTTACAAGGCGGTAGTCTTGACTACGAAGATAAAGGTTTTTCTAAGACGTTTGTGGTTAACCCAAGTGAAGGTACAGCAAGATGCGGATGCGGTGACAGCATTGCTATTCCACAGGTGTAACAACTTTGTAATATTTAGGAGATGAGGATGAGAGAAAAATGGAAAGCATTATCAGCAAGATCAAAAATGTGGATTGGCATAGTAGTCGTAGCGTTTGTATTTGCCTCAGTCTTCTGGGGTTAGTAGGATGCGGGACGATAAAGAAGGCGGGAATAGTAGCAACTGGAGCGGCGGTGGGTGCAACTGCGGGGACTGTATTCAGTGGGGGTGTGATTGCGCCGATAGCGGGTGCCATGACAACTGCCTTTGTAACAGATGTGGCGACAGCAACGATGGGTTCGTCCCCTACTACTATGGCTGAAGGCTCCTGCGCTCCTGATAATTTCTGGAGTTTGCTAGGCTCTATGACTGAAATGGGAGGATGGCTACTTATTCTCATAGTAATAATTCCCATGGTGCTTGGATGGTTTTTACCGGGCCCTGTAAAAATGAAAGGAAAAGAGCCTAAACACCCTAACCCATATATACGGTGACGGAGTTTATGAAGGATTGTTTAAAGTCAATAAGCATTGTTGCGCTTTATGTCTTTATTGTTCTTTTGATAATGTATACAGCAGTATCTAATGCAGATCTGTATGGTTCTCGATCTAGTTTTTTAACAGGAGAGTTAGGTGATCCATCCTCTTGGAAAAAAAGATACGGAATGAGTTTGTTGTATATGTCTGATGGTTTTGGAACCGCTGAAGAACGCGCTGCATACAAAAATAAACTTATAGGAAATGGCGATACACACATAGATGTATACGCCAGAGCCAAAACAGGTGGATACCACGGCATTACTGTTGATGGTTACGCCAACCAGAGAGCAAGGCTACAGGAACTAAACAACTCTGGCCTAAAGCCAGTAGTGTGGCTTACAGGGGAAGGTAGACAGGGAGATAGCAAAGAGCCTCTAAGTAGTACTTTGTTATTTATAGACCACTACGTCAAAACTAATGACGATCTAGTGGCGGGATATGTAGTCTGCCTTGAGTGTGACGAGCAATATTCTGCGGCAGAAGTAAATACAATGGTAGACAGGGTAAAAGCCAACACAGGCAAGCACGTTGCTGTTCACCTTAGCCCCGGTGTAGGCGGTCATTCTGGAAACACTAATTACTATAAGGGCGCTGATTTTGTTTACCTACAGTTTGGTGGTCACATACATGGCAACCAAGTATCTGATACACAGATGGCTCTTGACATGCTCAAGGAAGCGCTAAAGTTAGGTATACCTGTAGTAGCAAATGAGTATTCAATAGTTTCAACTTCAACGCAGGCGAGAGCCTTGGGAGATTTGCTTTGTCAGAACGGCGCAGCGGGGACAGGGAACGGAAGAAACATAAACCTATGCGGCCAGAGAGAGGCAAAGAAAAAGAAAGAGTGGTATCAAAAGTACGAGAAGGAGTTAATCGTTTCTGGGATCGCAGCAGCCACCCTTTACGCAATATCAGGTAATGATAAAATATCGTCAGAAATGTTCCAACTACATGCAAATGATAACGGCTACGAATTGCAGTTTAAATCAGGCGGATATAATTTAAGGTATTCTGAAAATAGAATAATGTCTACATATAGGATTGAATTTTAATGGCTACTACATTAACATTAAGACAAACAAAAGGAAGCCCTCTTACATTTGGCGAGATGGACTCCAATTTACAAAGTTTAGACGTAAATAAACAAGAAAACATACCAAATTTAAACGTAGAGACCTCTTTAGATCCATCTGCCGATAAGATTCTTTTTTACGACAATTCCACTACACAGGCAAAATCAATATTGCCAGAAAATATTAGCGTTTTTGTTGAAAGAACTTTAATAATAAAATGCGTAAATGATTCTATTGCCCCAACAACAGGGAACGGAATTGCTCATATAACCATACCATCTTCATTAAACAATAAAAGATTAAAATCTACAGAAGCGCACGTTTATACAGCAGGAACAGGCGGCTCTATAACAAATGTTCAAATACATAATCTTACAGATGCGGTTGATATTCTTTCTACTCCAATAACTATTGATTTAAACGAAAAAGATTCTTCTACCGCTGCAACCCCTAATGTTGTAGGCGCTAACAATCTTGTTTCAACTGCTGATGTTCTTAGGGTAGATGTTGACGCTGTTGCAACAAATACTTTAGGTTTAGAGATTAGACTGATTTTCAGTCCCGCATAATGCTACAAGTCGGCGTATATTCTGAACCTCCCATTGTTGAGGTTAAAAGCAAAAAAATTATTTCAGAAATAAAATGCTCTATTAACGAGACTCCAGAGAATATAACAAGTAACATAAAATCTAGCATAAATAGAGATCTTCCACAAGTTACTCCTTACGAGACACAGCCAGATAAAGTGGTTTGTCTAGTAGCCGGTGGTCCCTCTTTGGGTAGCACTTTTGGTATAATAGAAGAAAAGAAAAACAATGGAGTTCCAATTGTAGCATTAAATGGGGCTTATAAATATTGTTTTGACAGAGGAGTCTCTCCTTCTGCATTTATAATGTTAGATAGTAGAGAATTTAATCATAGATTTACTGATCCAATCATTGATGAATGCAAATATTTTATAGCATCCCAGTGCCATCCTAAAGTTTTTGACAAACTTTGTAATAATGATGTCTACATATGGCATTGCGCGGGAGATACAGATAACGAGCATTTGTTAGAAGAAAAGTATAAAGGTAAATATTATCCAGTTATGGGTGGATCTACCGTTACTTTTAGAGCAATACATCTGCTTAGAATGCTAGGATTTTGCAAATTTGAACTTTTTGGTTTTGATAGTTGCATAATGGATGATCATCATGCTTATCAACAACCAGAAAATGACGAAGAGCAAGAAATAGAAGTTGTTTTGGGGGATAGAAAATTTCGGTGTACAGTAGCCCATTTTCAACAAGCAAAAGAATTTGTACAATTAGTTAGTACAACTGGAGATCACTACGAACTGTCCGTTCACGGTGATGGACTAATATCGTACATCATTAAACATCCAGAAATACTTAAGGAGGCGGCTTAAATGGCGGCTACAGCATGGACTTTTTATAATAGTTTTAGAGAATATTTAGGAAACGGTCAGTTTGATTTAGATGGAACTGGTACTGGTTTTTATCTTGCTTTGCATACAAGCGCCGCAAGTGCTAACGCAAACAATGTTGCTCTATCAACTCAAGCATCTTTGGGAAATGAGGTTGCTAACGGAAATGGTTACGCTACTGGCGGAGCATCTGTTACATCCAGAACTTGGGCATCTGTTGCAACTAACAAGTATAGATTTGATTCTACTGCTGTTACTTGGACCGCTACTGGAGGAACAGTTCCTAATATCAAATATGCTGTTGTATATCAAGCAGGCGGCAAACTCGTTTGTTTCTCTAAATTAACAACTTCTCAATTCACTCTCGCTCAGGATAATACATTAACTGTTACTCCTAGCGCGACTGGAATATTTGAATTAGCCTAGGAGAATAATAATGGGATTGGAAACTGCCTCCTATATTAGTCAATTAAATGACTCAAATCCAACTGCTACTGACCCGGTAAGTCAAGGCGATGATCATTTGCGTCTTGTTAAAGGAGTCTTAAAGACTCAGTTTTCTGGCCTTGCCGGAACCACTGCTGTCACTACCAGTGAAGCAGAAATGAACATCTTGGATGGAGTTACTGCCAGTACGTCTGAATTAAATATTATGGACGGTGTTACTGCCACAACTTCTGAACTAAATATTATGGATGGAGTTACCGCTACTGCATCTGAAATAAATATTATAGATGGCGTAACTGCTACTACAGCAGAACTTAACTATACTGATGGAGTAACATCTAACATTCAAACTCAGTTAGACGCTAAACCTGACGTGTCTGATGCTAATACATGGACAGCAGGACAGCGTGGCGAGATTACAGCGTTAAGTTCAGCAACAACTATTACTATTGATATGGCTAACAGTAATAACTTTAGTGTAACACTTGCTCATAATGCGGCATTTGCAAATCCATCAAATGACACAGCAGGACAGAGCGGTAGCATCTTTATCACTCAGGATGGAACTGGATCAAGGACGGCTTCGTGGGGAACTGACTGGGACTTTGCAGGAGGTACTGCACCAACTCTAACAACCACAGCCGCCGCTGTTGACAGGATTGATTATGTTATTAAAGACGCATCTAATATTCACGCCGTTGCGACGTTGGCGTTAAGTTAATGCCTGTAGGCTCTAACATACTTGCTGGCTCATCGGGTCAGGGAACTGGCTATGACATAGAACAGTCGTTGCGGTTTAACGATGATGATTCTGCTTGTTTGCAGAAAGCATATGCTTCATCGGGTAATAGAAAAACTTGGACATGGAGCGGTTGGGTTAAACGCTCTGAATTAGGAAGTGCTACTCCTAATGCAATATTTTCTTCAGATACCGGCCCTCAAGTGGGCGCATTGGAATTTCCTGCTGACGATACATTTACATTTTATGATTACACAATTGGAGGCTCTTATCAGTCTAGGTTAGTAACGACTGCTCTTTACCGAGACATTGCTACTTGGTATCACATTGTTGTTTCTTATGATACAACTCAAGCAACTTCCTCTAATAGAATTAAAATTTACATCAACGGTTCTCAGGTTACAGATTTTTCAACAGAAACATATCCTTCTGAAGATTTAGACGGATATATTAATTACGGCAATAATTCTCGTTTGCATGGACTTGGGAAAAATACTGGGTTAAACGATTACTTAGACGGCTACCTAGCAGAAGTCCACTTCATCGACGGCACTGCCTTAGACGCATCCTCTTTTGGTGAAACCAATTCAGACACTAACCAATGGGTTCCTGTCGAGTACTCTGGAAGTTACGGAACCAACGGGTTCTACCTAAAGTTCCAAGACTCATCTGCATTAGGTGATGACTCTAGCGGTAACACAAACGACTTTACGGTTACGAATCTTGTTGCTACAGATCAGGTTTTGGACAGTCCCACCCTGAACTACTGCACGATGAATCCTATTGATAGTAATGGCTCTATAGCCTCTTCTGAAGGAAACTTGAAAGTGACAACCACTTCAACTGATCCTAGGATGAATGCTACTTTTCAGATACCAAGCACCGGTAAATGGTACTGGGAGTTTCTGATGCAATATTCTACTTCTATGATGATAGGAGTAATTGATCAATCACGATCTGGAAATGCGTATGAAGGTAATCAGTCCGTTTTATATTCCTCTGGACTAGGAACCAAATATAACTTTTCGTCTGTGGCCTCTTATGGAGCAACATGGACAACTGGCGATCTAATGGGCGTTGCGTTTAATAGAGATGATAATGAAATTACATTCTACAAAAATAACTCTGCA
>Ga0209535_1002795_pt1 | contig 11316 bp, 10 predicted proteins | sample LinPmetageLP28_FD_184041 | JGI IMG/M metagenome (GOLD analysis project Ga0209535, IMG submission 184041) | Marine viral communities from the Pacific Ocean - LP-28 (SPAdes) (version 2) | ecosystem: Environmental > Aquatic > Marine > Oceanic | place: Pacific Ocean | collected 2009-08-22
CAGATCTGCCATAGCTAGGCCAGTATTTTTAGCTTGAACTTCAAGTTTCCTGAAAGCGTCAACGCCATTATCTCCCAAAGCAGCAATAAGAGGGCCCATTGTCTCAAAATCACTTGCTATCTGATCAACAGACACTCCCAAGTCCTGGGCAAAAGTAAATAACTCTCTTTGAAGTCCAGCTGCCTGCTTTGTATTCATGCCCAGAACCTTTGTCGCAAACTGAATGTTTTTTGCGCTAGTTTGAGCTGATACTCCTAGTTCATTTAATACTGCAACTGTTCCTGCCAACTCTTCTTGCTGGTTTTCGGACATCTCCGTAAAATCGGTAACATTCACAAACAATGTTTGAATAGATTCACCTGCTTCTGCGGCACTCACACCTGCTGTGAAGAGGCCACGCTCTAAATCTCTAATATTGTTGTCAAACTCGCCAGAAGCTCCAGTAGATTTTCGAAAGCTGACCACTGCCTGATCTTGCTCTATGGCAAGACCCACTGTAGCCTCGACTGCTTTATCAATAGTTGAGGTCATGAGGCTCAGAGGGTCAACAATTTCCTTGATACCCATCGAGAGGCCACTAGAGAAGGATCCAGGATCTACTAGAAACTTAGTAAAATCATGCTTGGGGTCTCGCGTGATGCCGAATAATCGTGAGGTAAAGTTTTCTGCGTCGTTGTAGGCTTGTCTTTTGATTTCCAGGGAGCGCTGAGCCCTGGCATTTTCTGCATACGTTCTAACTGCCGCTTCTTCATCCAAGATACCGGCTTTCTTATCTACTTCAATCTGCTCTTTTGCAATATCTAAGAGCGCCTGTTCAAGTTTAAGCTTCTTTTCTCCAAGGCCTACTACTGTTTCGCCTTGTTCTTTTATAGCCTCATTTAATTTAATCTCTTTGTCTAAGAGTATGTTGGACTTCTCCAAGTCAGCAATGCGCTCTTTTGCTGATTTGCTTTTTTCTTTTTCGGTCTGCACCTGCTTTAATTTACGAATTTCTTCTTCTAGCTTCTCTATTCTTTTTTGATCCGGAGTTAGTGCCATTTATTTGTTCCCCATTACTTGAATGGCCATTTTAAGCCCGTTTCTCTTTCAAAGCCTTTAATAGCGTTATCTAGTTTTGCTTTATTTTTGTAGGTGGTAGGATGATCTAGTCCATATCTTCTTACAACTTCCAAATATTTCTTCTCTCCACCAATGGCCTTGGCAAACGATTCTACCTCTCTTCGGCTACCTTTAACCGACAAGGGTAATGAACGACCACCAAACATGGCTCCCAATATATACTCAATCCATCCACCAAACATAGCCAGAAAACTTTCATTAAGTTCTTGTTTTCTTAATTCGCTGAAGTCTATTGTGATTGTTGTTAACTTGTCTTCTCGCAAGAGGGGTTCCCAATGATTAGCCTCAGTAAGACTTTCTTTAACTTCAGGTAAATTAGGTATAGAAGACCTCAGCTTCTTTGTCCAACTCTTCACTTGGAAGTCGACCGGCGCAGTACCGGGCCGTTCTCCTTTTCTTTTGAGTGCGAGAAGGAGGGCTTTTTTTACTCTTTTGGCATACTTATCTAAAGCGATAACGGCAATTCTCGTGCGGGGTTCTTTCGCCAGCGCGGCCTTAAACTGCAGTGGAATTTTCTCCCATAGCTCCAGCATCCATATAATACGCTTAACTTCTTCCTCGTTGGGTCCAATATTTATTTTCTGGAGTATCTTGCTTTTTTCCTTTGCTAGTAAAAGTTTTCCCAAAAGTTCTCCAGCAGCCAAGATCTTTTCATCCTCAGACCCAAGTAAGAGTTTCAGACCATCTGCAATTGGGGAATTCTTCTGGGGCGTTCCTTCAGAGTCTTCTATAGCTGATTGTGTCAAGTCAACTGCTCTAACATACTCACTCAACGACCCTTCCAACATCAGGTCAATCTGCTGATCCAAGCATTCATATCGTCTTTGCGACCTTTCCAGCATTAGGTCGATTTCTCTGTTAAGATTGCCCATCAATGTTGTTCTCCCTAATACATAAATAGTTTCCATAAACAAAAAGACCGGAAGTCTTAATGACGACCGGACTTTGATTATCTTTTAGATTCTTCTAGCTTTTCTTTTTCTTTTTCAAATTGTTCAACAAGTCTTTGCAAGAACCAACGACGAATGGTTATAGGGAGGTTATAAGCTTCCATAAACGACCAATTTCCGTGGTATTTTAGAAGAAATAACTCTTCATAAACATTCGCAATATAATCATTGCTTAGACCAAAAAAAGTCCACCGTTAGGGGGATATCTACCTCCTTCTCAAATCCGCACGATCCACAAGTGAATTGCTGGGTCATATCCAAACCAGGCACTAGTTTGAGATATGCTGCTCGCAGATAACGAGAGTCAAAAGCTGGTAAAACGTCAATTACTCGACTAATGGTCTTATACTCATCAACTCCATTTACAGATACAATAATCTTTTTTAGTTGATCGGTCAAGTTTGTTTCATGGGCTCCACGCTTTTTAGCCTGTTGCATTTTCGAAGCAAGCTCATTTTCATCCTTGGAAGTTAGAAGACGAACCTCTACTTCAAAGCTTGTCCTGGGCAATTTCACAATAAAGGTATTGTTTTCTGTAGGTGTAATATCGTGGTCATCAAAGTTATCACCGATATATGTTTCTACTTCCGATAAGTCAAATGTATTTTCAGAAATTTTCATACAAGCAGGACAAGTTACTTTTGTAGTATATTCTGCTCCGAATCCATTAATTCGGGAAGAAACAAGAATAGCATTTTTATCGCCAGATAGTAGACTACCAACACTAATTCTCTTATTCAAAATAACATTCTGAAGAAACCTATCGATTGCTAGCCCTTTCTTTAAAAGAGAGGGAGAAGTTAGAATATCTTCATCCTTTGCTGTCATAAACTTAATCTCAATGGTCTCTTGCCCACAAAGTGGATGACCCTCTGGGTAATATCTGCCTTTTGAAGGTAGATCTACCAGCTCCGTTGGGGTTGAAAAGTCCAACGGAATTCTTGTTTCATCAGAAACCATCGCAGGAGCGGGATCAGCCGCTGCTGTGAGTCTCTTGCTATTATCTCTCATAAACACCTCTTATTGTTATTCTTTGCTAAAATTCCATTTGCTAGACTTATTGGATTCATCAAAATTAGTTTGGGTAAAAGCTTTTGCTGTAGGATCCTTATAATACTGGAAAGAGCGTTCTGTTGTGTCTCTCACTCCATTATATTCGTAAGATGGCCCAGAAGTAAGGTCAAAAGCTTTCACGCCATGCTGAATGCAAGTAAAGCTCGTATATCCAAGCACAACCGTTATTTCAACAAACTCATCACTTGAGTAATCTAATTTGCCAAAGTTAATCGACTTTATATATGCCTCTTGAAGCTCCCAAGTCTCAAGTGCTGTTGCCTTGTGTTTACCACTAAGCTGGAGAGTTCCGTGATCCAACTGTTCAAAATAAACTCTACCAATAGATTTTCGAAAAACATCACCATCAAAGTTACCTAGGTTATGGTGAGATCTAGCAGCTTTCTCATCTAGATATCCAGCCCTCCTGGCCAAGCGAAGAAGTTTTCTGCTAGCATTTGGGTAAGAGGGGTCCACCAAGGTCATAGTTATATCTGACATCTTGGGAACACTGAGTATCTTTTCATCTGGGATTTGAGAACCAACATTTGCTTCGCCTTCGTTGGCTACTTTAAAAGTCATTGTTGGCTTATCGATGCTTTTCGCATACCAAATAAAGGGATTATCCTTCTCCACATCTTCATAGCCTTGTCTGGAGCCTGCTTCATCTTTAAAAGTCAGGCCTCCAAAGTAAACCTTAAACCGAAACTGTCTTTTCGGCTCCCAAGGTGAAGCATTTGTCCAAAAAGCCTCATTAGACATTTAGACCTCCTTGCCTACGGACCAGCGAAGAATTTATCGCCATCTGCAGGTGTGGTTCCCTTGGATTCAAAAGATGCCCAATCATACTTAAATTTCATAGTTACTTCAAGCAAGTCATCTGAACTATAATCTAGGTCTCCAAAAGTAACTTCCATAACCCATGCATGGTTAAGTGTCCATTTCTCTAGCCACTCGCCCTCTTCATCAATTTGTTCAATAATGACATTTTCTAAAGCTGCGACGGAGCCTGCCTTTGACATAGAAGTGAAATCTGCAGAATCAACAACCCCTTGTGGAATTCTATATCCTGCTGCCTCAAGAAGAGAAGACATTGAGCCGGCTAGATCTGGTTCAACAGGATCAACAAAAGTAACAGAAACTTCAGTCCAAGAAGCCCGTCCTGGCCAATAGTATGTATGGTTTAAATATTCGTGCTTAGCTTCGGTGAAAGACACCTTTGGCTTATCTACTTTCTTGGCATACCAGATATAGTCGCCATCTGCCAAACCAGGGATCTGTATACGAAATCTAAAACCTCTTTTAGGATCTTGTGCTGGTGCGGCTGTCCAAAAATTCTTGGCCATTATTATTAGTCTCCTGTTATACTCTAATTAGTGTAGAAAAATGGTTTTTCTCTTTAATCCTCGAAAGACGCGCCAGAGCGCATAATCATAAAATCAATAGCGATAAACTCCGCTGCCCTTGTCGGCTTAATAAAGATCTTTGCATACATGATATTTCGATCGACAAGATCTGCAGTAGTCGTTGTTTCATCAAGAACAACTCGGAAATCATCAACACCGAAACCAACCTTCACTCCTCCCAAGAACCGATCTGCTCGACCCTTGAAACTATTCCAGGTAGCCTGAACATTAGGTTGGAAAATTGTTGAAGAAGCAATACCAGAGATGCCTCTCTTCACAAAAATCATTAGGCGTCGGACATTAATTCGATCCAGTGCAGACTGTGTAGCCTGCAAGGTCTTTTGACCATAGATCACAACACCCTCTGCAGGGAAGCTAGCAATTGGGTTAATGTTTAGCTCATAAAGATCATCTCTATTTGCAGAAGTTAGCTTTGTTTCAACACCCGTGACTGCTAGTCCACCGGCACCTGTCGACAACCCACCTCTAGTGAATCCTGCAGGAGCAAACCAGACATCTGCAGCACGCTCTGTATTAGCCATTACCCCTAGAGCAACAACAGATGGAGGCATATTCAAGAATGTACCAGTCGACTCATCACGGACCTTGACCCAAGGGTAGTAAGCACACCCGTAAGAAGTGTTAAGGTTTCTAGCTTCCATATTCGATAGAACACTTGCCAGGTTACCTTGTCTTGAGGAGATGCTGCTGTTACTCTCATGTCGCGGCTGGAAGCCTCCCTTCACATCAATAATTGCAAGAGCATCTGCTCTGCTCTCAACAGTGTCTAGGAGATACTTGGTGATTGCTTCATTTGTAACTCCAGGGATACATGCTGTGTTCATCTCTACAACTTCTGCATCGGCAATTGTGTCGATTGCTCTGCGAAGAGTGTAATATGCGTAGTTTGTAGTTTCTGCGCCACCTTCCGTGTATGTGTTTCTGAAAGGATCTGCTTGTGTCACGTCTAGACCGTCGAACCCTCCAAACATTGGAGAAGTGAATCGATTAATCTTAGAATCTAGGACATTCTTGTAACTAGTGGTGCCCATATGCGTGGATGTAGCAGTCCAGGAAAGCCCAGTAGCATGAGAACCGGCAGTCCAGGTTGCTTCTGTGATGTTGTCGGTAGGTGTGGTGGATGACCAGCCAGCACCAACAGTGCCGCTAACCTCATCAAGAGTGAATACCCACTGGTTTACTAGGTTACCCGGTAGTGTTCCATCACCAAACGAATCGCCCCAATCAGAATCAGCTACAACAGTATATCCGAATGCTTTGAGATAATCCCCATAACCAGGATCATGAACTGTTGAAGTGGAAGACTTGCCTGTCTGCAGGCCAAAGTAAGCATTAGTTGTTGGATTAACACCGTCACTAGTACAGTTCGTTCTCGCTCCGACCTTTGGATATTCAATAGAAGCTGTACCGAACAATCCAACTGTAGAGAGCGCTTGAGAAGCATTAGCAACAGCGGGTACATTAGTAATCAAATTTCCACCCAAAGCATATGCTGTAGTCGACGGATGACCGGCGTAACTCGTACTACCACTAAAGAAGGTCCAGGAGGGGAACCTTGGGGGTCCGTAGACACCGAAAGGAAGAAAGGCTGCAGAAGCTCCACCGTTATCTACAGTTTCATTCATGACTACACGGATATACTGTGAACGATTTGAGTAGCTTCCATATTCACGATATCGCTTCTCAGTATCATCCCAAACTTGGTAAACATCTCCAACTTTAATTCCAATGTAGTTTGGAGAACTTGGATCTAGATCGCATGCCGAAAACCTTTCCAGGACAACTGGCCTGATATCTGAGTCGCTAGCTCTACGAACCACAACATCAAAGGTGCCGTATGGGACATTCTCGTTTTTCGATGCTTTAATATTCGTAATAGAGATCTTGATGTTATTTTGCAACCACTCTCCATGGCCATTGATACCAACAAACTTGAACAACTTTTGCATACCATCATAAGTATAGCTGCTAGTGTCGGCGGAAAGGTTTTGCGCAAAGAACCAGCCAGTATGGGCATCGCGATAAGCCATATCTCTTTCATGGTTTCCTTGTAGGCTAGAGCCGGAAGTAATAGCCATGATCGCACCGTAAGACTCAACACCCGCCAAACTCTTTTCTGCTACACAACGCTCGTAGGTTTCTCCAAGCCAATACTTCTTGGAACTTGTGGAAGAGGCAGCTGCTCCAACATTTTGTGGGTTTGTGTTAAAGACTTTCCGAATAAAGTTGTCACTTGACTCACTGAGAGTGAAAGTCACATTCTCTAATTCAGTGGAGCCTGCGCCAAGAATTCGCACCTTGAACTGGCCCGAAGAATCTGACTTTAGAACAGTCCCAGCATACTCATAAGCAACACCAGAAACCGTAGTCCCTGAAAGAACAGGAACAGAGCCGCTATCCATATACCACACTGCTGCTAGTGTTCCAGCGTTAGTGGAACTAAACAGGGCACCCGAAGCAAAAACAAAGAGACCATAAGGTCCACCGTTACTAGCTAGTGTAGTAGAGGGAACATTCTGAGTAGTCCAGCCAGCTTGACCAGCAGTTGTTGCACTTGGGGATTGGGTACCCATCAGGCGCATAAATGTGATAGGACCGACGCCTGCGCGAAGGTAAGCCTGCGCAGCATATGCAGCGTATGTGGGAGAAGCGTAGTTCCCTTCTCTCCATACGTCTAGGGTGCCTCCTCTGCCTGGGATCGGGTTTCCAAACTTCTCTACGAATTCTGAAAAAGAACCAACTTTGGTTGGAATCATTCCGGGGCCGCGTTCAGAACGACCAATAATAACCGGGCCCACCAAATCGGGCAAAGCCGGGATCTGGGACTGGTCAACTTCACTTAGGAAGATTCCAGGGGATACAAAACGAAATTTTCTAGCGTCTGACATCTACGAGTTCTCCTTGATATGGCACAGTTACCATATTGCCTTTCACATTATAAATAGTATTCCTAGAAGGCAAAGCCCTTTACTCTCGATAAAAACCTTTGCCTTCCTCTAGTTCATCCAAATAAGTGTTGATGTCTCCCATAATAACCCTCTCTCTTGGTATTTTTACATCAACAATATTTTCAACAACTGTCATTTTTGGCTTTTCATCATTTGGGCCTTCTCCCATTAAATACCCAAGGATCCGCAAGCTTACTTCTGATTGGTGTATTCTTTCTTCTTCTCCCAAATCTGCAACATTGTTTGATTGATTGATATCACCTTCAACAAATCCTTCATATCTATGCCCTTCGTGAGTAGAAAAGAAAGAGTTAGCTTGACCGGTCCTTACATAGAACGGTTGAATCAGATCATTCATTTGCTGAACGTACTCTGTTCTTATTTTCACTGTATACATTGTCTTAACCCAAATCGGTATCGGCAAGTATACAGTCTCATATACAACTCTACCCTTACTTGTTGTCGACGGAAAGTTCTGTTGCCCATGGCCCGTTGTTGGGTTGTTGGCATCTCCATGTTTCCTAGCTGACCAAGCATTTTTAAAGTTTGAAGTTTTCTTTTGATTTATCCTTCGGCTAGCTGGGACGTTTACTCTCCGGATCCTATGTGGACCTTTTCCGTGGTCTGGCATGTGTGCCTGAAATGTGCCTCTAAAGCTAGGGTCCTTTACCATAGAGGTTCTTTCAATAGTTATAATTGGGAATTTGAGAGCACCCTTTCTATCTCTCAGTTCGCGATTGTTCTTTATCTGGTGGGACCTTTCAGTAGCAACCCAGACAACCGGCACTTTTATGAATCCTTTATTTGTTGTCGTATGAAGGTCCATAGTCTCGTTGACATATTTATAGATTGCCTGGTCGATAGTCTCAATAGTAGAAGGCATGAAGATAATCTCTTTGAGATGTCCATCTGCGTCTTTTATTTCTGTATGTGAATAATCAGGTGGCATCGAATAGATCCTCGCGAGAAAGCCTGCATTTAGCAGAGATTTCCAGTAAATGGTCAGGCTGGCCAAACAGTTGCTTAGGTTCTTCAAGAATAACTATTTCATAGAACATATCTCCATATAAAACAAAATCCCCTTCCCTTACATAAAGGTCTTGATCTTCTGTTAAACGACGCTTGTGAAAATGTACTGTAATACTGGCTTTCTTATCGGCCAGCCCAAGACCTGAAGCATATTCTGTTGAGACACCTTCCCACTCAACTAGGGCGTGGACTCTGATAGCAGGAAGAAAGTTCTTACTTACAGCCTCGCCATAGAGAGAGTGGTAATTTGTAGTCTGAGGATCAATCGGATAATAGATTACTGTTTGCCCGATAACTCTCTCAATAAGTTCATCGTTGACTTGTTTTACAAGATCTCTCTCCTTTTTTCCAGTGAACAGAGGAGGAGGTGGAGCATCAGGCTGTGACCATTTATTGTTTGTCGACATTCAACCCTCCTTTACCCCTGATAAATCATCAATGGAATCTCACTATTAACCTTATCTACTGCATCCATCATTGCCGCATCTTGCTCGGCAATAGCCTTATATGTCATTTCATCTAATATTGTAACCAGCTCTTCTTTTAATGCAGTTTGTTCTTCTTTAGCTTGAGACAGTAGGTCGCTAGAATTTAGCGTGAGAGTGTCCCCAGGGATAGGTATGGAACCTCCAAATTTGCCCCTAACATGTCCTAGCATCTCTTTGCAGAGGGCCATTGAGTATCTACGGATCCAGTGCTTACCGATAGCGTTAATGTTCTTGTATGGGATGTTTTCAAATGGCAATGTATTCATATTATTGATACCATCTGTTCCATTCTTTCTATCTGAGTCTTCTTCCCAGGGTGCCTTATCTATTGTAAACTGGACCCACATATAAGGAACAAATCCCTCTGGGAGCGGTGTGATTCTTAATTTGTTGTTGTATATCTCATAAGAGTAATGAGACAGTCTTGTCCAAAGGTGATCTTCATATGCCATAGCCTGAAGTTTATTTTGCCAAGCTGGGATAATCTCGAAAGTAGTATCGTCAGAGTATTGGCCATAATAGTTTAAGTTTCCAACAACATTTAGTCCACCGTAATACCCAAAGAACCTCCACATTGCCCCTGGGGTTTTATAGAAAACTCTTTGGATCTTTACTTTCTTGTTCCCTACTAAATTTGCATAAGGAACAGGGTCACCTGTTGCTACGTCCTCATTAGATGTAGCCGCACTAGAGATGACTGTCTGCAGGTCATAATCCTGGACTCCTGCCTGAAGTGCAAAGGAAGCAGAATAGAAAGTATTGTTTCCTCCAACGCCTGCCTCTTCTGCAAAACCTTCTCCAATGCGTCTAGCATACTCTACCTTAAACTTAGGAAATGCCAAGTTAACAGCAGATCCAGAAGCATCTCCACCGGTCATCTGTCCATCGTGGTCAAATGTGCCGGTGGCAAAACCTAAAAGGCTACCAAGAACATTCTTTGCTTGGTGTTTGTTGATATGATAAGAGTACTCCAGTACTGCCTCTTCGTATGAGGCATATACGTTTCCTACTGTAATTTCAACATCTAGGACATCTCCACCAAGCTTCTTATAAGCGAATGCAACCTGATCAGAAGCACCGGATATAAAACTGGTGTTGTAAAGAGCAGAGTTCGCGTCAACATATAACCCAAAAGGATAGTGGGAAGTGTTAGCTGCGCCATCACCTGATGCAACAGTGCTGCCCGTTGAGGTTAAGACAACTTTACTTGTCTGACTGGATGGAGTTAGGGTTGGAAGGGCCATTCATTATATCTCCTGAAGTACATAGTAAGTAGTTGCGGAGAGAACAAAAGGTTATTCTTCTTCTTTCGCCTTTGGTTTCACTGTCTTTCTCTTGGGGGCTGTTGAACTCTTTCTAGTTCTTCTAGTTCTTTTTGGTTTGGGAGCCTCTTTTGCTACTTCGATAACTGGGACAATAGGATCCTCAACAACCTTTTCCTCTTTGGTAGGAACCTCAACAGTTTGAACAACTGGAGTAAACTGCGTCTCTTCTGCTCTTGCGCGTGGATGTAACGAATACTTCTTCCCTAGCTTCTTTGATTTATATAATAACCTTTTCTTTTTGCCCATAATGCTTTCTCCTGTGTAATAAATAGTATTTAAAAAAGAAAACCCCCAACCAAAGGAAGGGGGTATGAAATGCATCGTTGGCAGCTAGTTGTTAGGCGAACGTAGGTGCAGTAGCAGCGGAAACAAAACCACACACCAACCATCGAGTATTGGTCTTGTCATAGACACAATCAACCCACGAACCCTGCTCGGTGTCTGCAGCGAGGGTCAGGAGGTCATCGTCTGTAGCAACACCGTCTGCTTTGATCTGGTCCGTATCGCCAGCAGCATCATCATCATCAAAAGTGATGGCCCCCTGGAATGGGTCTGTTGCTGCTGCTTGAATGGTGACTGCACCAGCGGAATCATCAATAACCCAGAAACTATAGCGAGTTCCATCTTCGGCATCTGTCGGCAGGGTAATTGCGACTGCTCCACCTGCATCAATTGCAAAAAGCTCGCCGCTTTCATTCTTTGAAATAGTTTTATCAGCGGTGACCACTTCAAGTCGCGCTCTTGACGCAGCAAACGCTGCTCTTCCTACTTTAGACATGTTATTATCTCCTTGTGATTACAGTAGTAGGCTTACCGCCTCTCTATCACTTGTAAATAGTATCCCTCAAATCCAAAAGAAAAAAAATGCTCTGCCTTTTTACAGGCAGAGCATTTAAACTTTAGCAAACAGGTTAGCTATTAGCTACCAGCTTCACCAAGTAGACCACGAACAACCACAAGACCGTACATATCAGGAC
>Ga0209535_1002796_pt1 | contig 11316 bp, 12 predicted proteins | sample LinPmetageLP28_FD_184041 | JGI IMG/M metagenome (GOLD analysis project Ga0209535, IMG submission 184041) | Marine viral communities from the Pacific Ocean - LP-28 (SPAdes) (version 2) | ecosystem: Environmental > Aquatic > Marine > Oceanic | place: Pacific Ocean | collected 2009-08-22
TTTACTATATGGATGTTTATTCTTTACTATGGAAAAGTATGGATAGATAGTCGTTTTAAAAGAAAGGAATGCACATGCTCACGGCGTTAATTGGACCCGTTTCTAATCTTCTGGGAAAATTTATAGAAGACAAGGACATGAAGAACAAGTTGGCACATGAGGTAGCTACTATGGCAGAATCTCATGCTCAAGAATTGGCAAAAGGTCAATTAGCTATAAATCAAACTGAAGCAAAGCACAAATCTATCTTTGTGGCTGGGTGGAGACCCTTTATTGGTTGGACATGTGGTATTGCCCTATGTTGGCATTTTGTCTTAGCACCAGTTACAATCTTTATTTGTGCATATTTATCAGTGGAAATACCAGAATTACCTACTTTTGATATGGGATCGCTTATGACTGTTTTAATGGGAATGCTAGGTCTTGGCGGGCTCCGCAGTTTTGAGAAGTATAAAGGTTTAACAAAATGATATGGTTTTGGTTGAGTTTATCTAAATTTTTCAATAAGATTGGTAATTATTTCTACCATCGTCATGTAGACTGTTTGAGAAAAAGACAAGGAAGATAGATGAATATTGATACATTAAAAAATGAATTGATTGCAGATGAAGGAATAAAATACGAAATATATCTTGATCATTTAGGCTATAAAACTTTTGGGATCGGTCATTTATGTAAAGCAAAAGATCCAGAAAATGATATGGAAGTTGGAACTGTAGTATCACAAGAAAGAGTTGACGAATGTTTTGAGGAAGATATTGAAAAAGTTATAGATGATTGCACAATACTTTATGATGACTTTTATATACTACCAGAAGAAGCACAATTAATTATTGCAAATATGATGTTTAATCTGGGCCGCCCAAGATTAAGTAAATTTTCCAAGATGCATTCAGCAGTAATGGATGCTAACTGGATTGAGGCTGGAATTCAAATGGAAGATTCCAGATGGGCAAAACAGGTTCCAAATAGAGCAGAAAGACTTTGTGAAAGAATGAGGAATGTAGCCTAATGCCTTTAGTGCCATTAAAATTCAAAGCTGGAATAGTAAAAGACATTACAGAGTACGCCTCTGGTCAAGCTGGATATTATACAGATGGCAATCTAGTTAGATTTAGAAATGGTTTTGCAGAAAAAGTAGGTGGGTGGCTAGAGGAAGAATATTCTTTTAATGCTGACCAACAAACACCTACTACTGTTACTGGAAAGCCAAAACATTTAATTTCGTGGCGTTCAACTATAGATAGCTTTGATAGAATTATTGTAGGTACACATAATCATTTGTATTTAATTAATAATAGTGTGTTCTACGATATTACACCTCTAAGAAAAACGTCAGAAAACTTAAGTAATCCTTTAGTCACCACACAAAATTCAACAACTGTAACTGTAACAGACAGTTCACATGGAGCACAAACTGGTGATTTTATAGTTATAAAACAAGCCACTGCAGTTGGTGGTATAAGTGCTGATACAATAAATAGATTAGAAGGCTATCAAATAACTAAAGTGAATGATAACTCATATACATTTATTTCAGTCAGCCAGGCAAGTTCTGGAGCTACTGGTGGTGGAACTGCAATAGATATACAGTATTTAATAGGAAATTCAGATGGTGTGGGATTTCAAAGTTCTGATCCAGCATTAGGTTATGGAGTTGGCTCTTGGGGTGAAAGCACATGGGGAACTGCTAGAGATGTAGCATCTAGTACAGTTAATATAGATGCAACCAATTGGTCATTGGAATTATGGGGTGATGATGTATTAATTAACAACAGAGAAGGTCAGCTATATTATTGGGATACGTCTGCTGGGGATAGTGCAAGAGCAGTTTTAGCATCTACTTTAGGTGGTGCTAGTGGTATACCTACTAAAATAAGAACAATAGCAGTATCTTTCCCAGACAGACATTTAATAGCTGGTGGAGCAGTGCCTTTAGCTGGTGGTGCAATAGACCCAATGTTAGTTAGATTTTCAACTCAAGAAGATTTTGCAATATTCACACCAACATCAACTAATACTGCTGGTGATCAAAGACTAGAAATAGGGGAAAAAATAATATGTATGACCCCAACAAAAGATGAAATGTTTATACAAACAGATGAAGCCGCATATGGTATGAGTTTTGTCGGGCCGCCCTTTACATTTTCTTTTAGATTGTTAGCAGTTAATTGTGGTGGAGTTGCTTTACATGGAACTGCAAACGTAGATGGTGATGTGTATTGGATAGGTAAGAATAATTTCTTTGTTTATGATGGTGCAATAAAAGAATTGCCATGTTCAGTTCAGTATTATGTTTTTGATAGAATGCAGAAAAGATATTTTGATAAGATATATGTTGGTCATAATAAAAGATACAATGAAGTTACTTGGTTTTATGTAAGTGAAGACAATGTTTCAGAGAATAATCCAGAGCCAGACAGTTATGTGACATACAACTATCAAGATGGTGCTTGGACTATAGGCACTCTAGACAGAAACGTATGGCATGATGCTCAAGGGTTTAGACAAGTTCCTTTTGCTTTTGATGCAGATGGAAAGTTATATGACCATGAAACTGGAACTACTGACAATGGTAGTCCTATGAATGCACATATAGAATCAGGTGACATTGAGCTTGATACTGCAGGAGAAAATTTGTTTATAGTGGATAGAGTTATTCCAGATGCCACAATGAATAGTAATACTAATTTGTTTCTACAATTAAAAACTAGAAAATATCCAAATGCACCAGAGACTGTAAAAGGTGCTTTTACGATTACTTCTGAAACAGAAAAAGTTAGCACGAGAGCTAAAGGAAGACAAATGGCAGTAAGGTTTTTTAGTAATGGAACACAAGATCAATGGTTACTAGGCGATTTTAGAGTTAACGCTAGAAAGGATGGTCTAAGATGATTAGATTACCATCTCCAACTACCTTAGATAATTATGTAAGATGGGCGAGACAACTTATACAATCTTTAGAATTACAACAACAATCAAATGAATTAAATACATCTTCTATAACAAAAGATGCAGAAGATAAGGCAGAGGCAGTGAGTTGGTTTAATGGCTAATAATTACAAAAATGCAAAGCTAGATTTAACAAGTACAAATGTAACTACATTATATACTGCACCTGCGGCTCATACTGGAATATTTAAATCCATAATAATTTCTAACGATAGTGGTAGTGCTGATACTATTACTGTTACAATTACTAATAGTGCTAGTGCAGTTTTTAGTGTATATAAAGTAAAGAGTGTTGCATCAAACGCCACTGTAGAGTTATTAGAGCAACCTTTGGTTGTGATGGAGAACGAGATTTTAAAGGTAACTGCAGGAGCTACTAATAGACTTCATGTAGTAGCAAGTTACTTAGAGATTACATAAGGAGCTATAAATGGCAGAATTAGGTGCATTAACTGGATTACCAGTTTTAAATCTTGAAGAAAAAGAAAATCAAGGTGTTGATCCTATAATATATAATGTCTACCAAACAAAGTCACAAACCCCAAATATGTCAGATCAAGATATACAAAGACTTTATGGTACTTCTGCAATGCCAGTTTTTGAATGGGCAAAGAAAATACAAAGTGGTCAAAGGCAATATAATCCTTCAGATGCATTTGATGAAAGCATGATGGAGATGTATGAAAGTTTTGGTAATCTTCCTGATGGATACATGTCTCCACAAGATATTATGGCACAACAAGCATTACAGGGATCTGCTGGACAACTTGGAATGTCAATTGGCTCTAGCATAGGTTCAGAGCTAACAAACCCATATTTGTCTAATGATGTTGGTAATTTAGATAGAATTAAAAGTGGTATTATGAAAACTGGACAAGACACTGCAGTAGAACTAGCAACTAAAGCAAGATTTAGTCAGTTACCAACAAAAACCAGAAATTTACTAACAACAACTGGATATGAAGACAATTACATAAAAGAACTTAGTGGTGAAAATGTAGCTAAAGCAACTGGAAATTATGCTCAATTTGACAGAGGATTAAAAACTAATACATTATCAGATGTTGGTGGTGGCGTTTATGTACCTACAGATAATTTTGGTAAACCAAGAAATTTTGCATATGGCGATGAGACTAGTGGTTTTCCAGAAGGATTTGACCCAACACTAGATAGAGCAGAGGCTTTAGCTCCAATTAAATCTGTTGATCTTGGTTATGGCAGTTATACAGAAGGTGTTACAGATACAATTAACCCTATGACAGATGCTGGTACAAGAAATCTATCTAGTGCTGGAATAGGTGCTGGAATTAACTTTATGGCTAGAGTTGGTTCTGGGCAAGATGTAGATGATGCCGCAAGATCAGCCGCAGATGCTGGAATGATACAATATGCTACAACTGCATTACTCGCCGCAACACCTTTAGCTCCTTTTTCAACTATAATAGGTGGCGTAGTTGGTGGTTTTGTAGGTAGAGTTATATGCAATGAACTTATGAAGCAAGGCATTATGGATCGCAAACAAGTCATATTAGACTATAAATTCACAAGAGATTATCTAACGCCACAACATGTTACTGGCTATCATGTTTGGGCAGTATGGATGGTTAAGCAGATGAGAAAAGGTAGACTAGTTGGACTTTGGGCACATATAGCTGGGCACAGAGCTAACGAAATAGCTTATATATATGGTGAAAGAGATAAGCCAGATTACTTAGGTAAATTATATAGAAAAATCCTAGAGCCTATCTGTTGGACTGTAGGTGCATTTTGCAAAGCAACAGATTGGTCTGTATTATATAGAAAAAAGGAGATTTAATTATGGCTGAAGAAGAAATGGCAATGATGGGTGAACAACCACCTATGGAAAGTCAAATGCAAATGGGTGCTGAACAAGAGGCACAACAAAGGGTAATGAACTCTTCTAAAACAGTAGCTTCTGTTCTTATGTCAAGACTTATGGAAATGTCTCCAGACGAATTACAAATGTTAGATAAAGCTATTACGCCAGATGTAGCTGGTGTTTTAATTAAGTTATTACCAGAACTAAAAGATATTATCGAAGCAGTTGAAACTGGTGGCGTTGCTGATGCTATGCCAGAAGATCAAATGATGGATGATGGTATGCCAGAAGAAATGGGTGCATTAGGTAAAATGTAATGATTAGAAGGGCGAATGTTTTAGATACTTCAGCTTTAATTTATATGCTAAATGAAATGCATAAAGAAACAGAAGTAGACGTACCTAAGATAAACACTCATAAGTTAATAAGTAAAATAAATGATTTGTTGCATAAAGGGTTAGTTCTAGTGTCAGTAAAAGACAATAAAATAGTTGGATCAATCGCTGGAATGGCAGTTAATGATTGGTGGTCTGACGAAATGTATATGTCTGATGCTTGGTTTTACGTCTTTCCCAATGAAAGAAAATCAACAATTGCAAAAAATTTATGTATTGACTTTATAAAAATCGCAAAAGAGGCTAAACTAAAAGTTAGATTAGGTCATGTCTTTTCTGGAGATTTAGAACGAAAAGATAATTTTTATTCTAAATTAAATCTGGTTAAGATAGGATCAACGTATATGGAGAAATAATATGGGAAGTATGTGCACAGTTTCCACTGAACCTTTACCAGACCCAAAGAAGGTAATTAGTGGTACAGATATACCAGAATGGGTATCGGCAGCGGGTAGACAGTTATATGATCAAAGTGCAGAAATAGCCGCCCAAGACTTTCCTACATTCACTGGACCCAGACTTGCTACATATGGTGATGATAACTCTAAACTAACGTCACAAGAGCAACAAGGACAAGCCTTACTAGAACAAGGTGCAGATACTTATCAGAGTTATCTAGATGATGCTACTAAAATGGCTGGAACATTAGGTGCTGGTTATGATTCTGGAACATTTACTGGAGCAAACCCAAATAACATTATTGGAGAAAGTTTTAATTCTCCTAATCAATTTTCATATGATAATTTTAATCCAGAAATGGCAAGGCAATATCAAGATGTATTTCAAACTTCAGTTGATCCAGCATTAGAACAACTAAATAGACAAAGAGATTTAATGCAAAGACAAAATTCTGCTGATGCAATACGAGCTGGTGCATTTGGTGGCTCTAGATTAGGTTTAAGAGAAGCTACTACAGATGCAGAGATAGCAAGAGCAGGATCTGATATAAGAAGAGAAGCTGGTAGAGAAGGTTTGCAATTTGCTCAACAAAGGTATGATGCTGATAGAGCATTTGATTCGAATAGGTACGATACAGATAGAGCATTTGATGCAAGTAGATTTGATGCAGAGAGAAGTGCAAGATTTGGTGCTGAAGATCAAAGAAGAGCAGGTTTTGAGACTGGTGAAGCCGCAAGACTTAGGGGATTTGAGACTGGTGAAGCAAGTAGATTAAGAGCGACAGAAGCATTACAAGGTTTTGCACCACTAGTTCAAGGATTGACTGAACAAGCCGCATCTGGACTTATAACTTCTGGACAAGCACAAAGACAATTAGACCAAAGAGGTCTAGACATGGCTTATGGTGATTACTTAGAACAAAGAAATTATCCACAAGAGCAATTAAACTTTGCATTAGGTGCTCTTCAAGGTGTGCCATATGAGACAAGAACTATAGGGTTAGAACAAGGACAACAATTTGTGCAATCACCAAGTGTTTATGGACAAACAATAGGTGGACTAGGATCGTTAGCTAGTGCCTATTATTTAAGGAATAGATAAATGGAAAAGGTTACTCTAACTCAACAGGAAATTGATGGATTAAACCCAAATCAACTTAGTATGGTTAGAACGAGTTTAGGTCTAAGAGAAGGTGAGCTTGTCCCTGGAACTTACGATGCAAAAAATAACTTTTTTAGAAATCTTGTAGAGACTAATATTTTTAAAAAACCAAAAGAAAAACCAAAATTAAATCTTGGAGCATCAAGCGTTGATCCAACATACGATTTTAGTGGAATGGGAACTTTAGGTGGTTATATGAAGCCAGCTATGGACATAATGAATCAAATTTATAGAGAGGCTGGTGAACCTACTCAAAGAGAAAAAGACATTAACATGGGTAGAATGGCACTAAAATTTTTTACTACGATGGGTGCTGGATCGTCTGTTCCAGGAGCAACTGCATTAGGAGCCGCCAATCAAGCTGGTGCACTTGTAGCTCAAGACTATCTTAACGCTGAAGCTAAAAAAGATGCTGACGATAGAAGCATGAAGCAAAAAAGATTGGTTGGGTCAATTGGTTTAGCACAAAGTATCGCAAATGTAGAAAAATCCTTAATACCTAAAGCTAAAACTTACAAAGGTGCAGTTAGAGGTGATTTAGTTAAGTATATGAGCAAAGAAGCGGCTGAAAAGTATTTTGAAAATTATGGAATGAGTAGAAAAAATCCAAACTTCAAAGATGCAGTTGCAAAAATTACTGCACCAAAACCAGAATTAATTGGAAAATATATTACAGATGGTACTGGAAAACAATTAGAATTACTACCAGTATATAAAGGTGATGAAATTGTCAGATTTAATTTATCTGCTCAACCTGGTTCACCAGTTGGTCTAGATTATTCAGGTAAATTAAAAAGAATAGAAGAAATAAATAAAAAAGTACTACCTAACTTACAAAAGGCTAGACTAAATTTAATACCAGCCGCTCAAACTGCTATGGATATACTTTTTCGAGGAGAAACTACAGGAAGATTTGAAAATACCATGCAACCATTTAGAGAGTTCTTTGCTGGTTTCTTTGGTTTAAGTCAAAATAATTTAGAGGGGAAACAACTTTTAGAAACCATATCAAATAGACTTGCTCCTGGAATGAGAGAAGCTGGATCTGGCCCGATGTCTGATAAAGACTTAGAAGTTTTTAAAAGTGCAGTTTTAAGTTTAAACAATACACCTTATGCAAATTATATTTCTCTTTATACATTTAAAAGAGCAAAAGAAAATATGATAAGAATGGTAACACTAGAACAACAGATGTTGGGTGAGGGTTTTTCTCAAACAGAGATTAATAACAGAATGGCTGAAGTAGATACTGGAATATTTAAGCGATTTGTAAATGAAGGTGCAGATGGAAAAAGACTATATGATGATAAAGTAGAAGATGAAAATGGCTTAACAGAAGAAGATAGAGCATTAGACGAATTTATGGGCAGTTTAAAAGATGGAGATGTAGTTCTTAACAGAGATAGCTTTGGAAAAGATTTATATTCTGAAAAGAGGACTTTGATGGTTATAGGCGGGCCAGATACCTTTAAGTAATAGGAGAAACTATGGGTAAAAATAGAAGAGTACCAGGTTATCTTAATGATGGTGCTGGTGTCGATAAAGTATTAACACCTGAAGAGATGGATAGTGGTGTTAGCTTGGCAACTCCCACACCAATAGAGTTGTCTGCTAATAATTCTGCTAGTACAAATTTAGGTGTGGTTGCTGAAGAATCATCATCTCTAATACAAAGTTTAAAAGATGCTTGGACTGGCGATAATGCAGACATTGAATATCCAGAGTTACCAGAAACTACAGATTTAGAAGATTATTCATTTTGGGATGATTTTACTAATCCTACTGCGGCTTTAAGTTTAATGTTTGCAAGAGATGATTGGTCAAAAGCAGAAATTATAAAAAATAATTTTGAGAATGACGATAGATTTGGTGGAATTAAGTACGATAAGTTCAATAATCCTATGGTTGAATGGAGTGATAAATTATACTATGTCAATAAGCCAGGTGCTAGTGAGCAAGACATGGGTACAATTATGGGTGAGGTAATTAAATATCTACCAGCAAGTAAAGTAGTAAATGCATCAAGAAGTTTAGCTGGTAGGATATTAAGTGGTTTGGGTTTATATACTTTAACAGAAGCAGGTGGTGAAGGAATTGAGTCACAATTGGCACCAGAAGTTGCTGGAGCTAAAAAAAGAAGTGCAAAAGACATTGCAATAGATTCAGCTAAAATGGGTGCAATTTCTACTGGAATGGATTTAGTTGTACCACCAATTTTAAGAGCACCTTCTGCTATAGTAAAAGGTGCAACAAGAACTGGAGCTAGAATACTAAAAAAAGAAATACCAAATTGGGCAAAGCCAGTTGTAAAATCAAAATCTACATATGGGTTAACACAAGGTCAAGCACAAGCAGACACTCCTGGATTAGGTAAAAGAGCTACTACTAATGAAAGATTAATGGAAGAAGACTTTATCAGAAATGCTCCTGGTGCAGAAAGTGCAGAAGCCAAAAAAATATTAGATGAATTTGATGAAAATCAACTAAACGCCATAAGAAATGATGCAGAAAAACTACAAAATGAAATAGGGTCAGGTAAAATAATACCAGGTGAACAAGTTGACAATGTACCTACAACATCCACACAAGACATAAAGCAGATAGTTACAAAAGAAGCTAAAGATTTGAAATCTAAATCTCAAGAAGGTTACAAATTTGTAGAAGAAGCATTGGATCAACCACAAGTATCTGTAGAAGGTCTTACTACTATTTTAAATCAAATAAGAAACATGAAAGATTTTAAAGGTTTAGTGCCAAGACAATTAAAAAGAATGAGCATACTTGCAGATGAATTGTCATCTTTAAGTGATCTTGAAAAAGCCATGTCAAGATCAGGATCTAACTACAAACAATCTATAGATTTTAATGAAATAGTAAAACAACAACAAGTTATTAACGAGGCATCTAGAACTGCAGAAAGAGGATCGCCAGAAGCAAGATTGCTTGGTATGTTAAAAGGTGAATTTGATAAGTTTGTATTTGATGGAATTGATAATGGATTTATTACTGGAAATAGAGTTGTAATTGACAAGTTAAAAGAGGCAACAGGTTTATATAAAAAATATATAGGAATTAGTGGTAAGGGTGGTGCAAAAGATAAAGCACAAAGAACAGTTAATAATATTCTTGCAGACCTTACAAACCCAGGATTTGAAGCAGACAAAGTTGTAAATGTATTTTTTGGTCATTCTAAATTTAACCCTACTCCAGTTATGGCTGAAGTATTGAAAAGATTAAGGCAAAATCTTCCAGAAGAAAAAGCTAGTGAGGTTATAGGTTTAGTTAAAGATGCAGTTTTACACAAAGCATTTTCTGGTAAAGGAAATGAAATCACTAGATTAAATATAGTTCAAAATTTTAATGATGTTTTTAATAAAAATAAGAATTTAATTAGTCTTTTGTTTACAAAAAAAGAAATAAAAAAAATATCAGACTTTAGAAAAAATGTAGCACCTACTTTATGGGCAGACCCATCTTATGTAGTGAATAAATCAGGTACTGCTTATGTATTTACTTCAGCTATGGCTAGAAATGGTTTATTAACTCAATTAGATATACCAATTGTATCTAGAGTTGCAGGAGGGTTAAATTCAGTACGAAACGCTAATTTAGCTTATGATGCTATAAAAAATTATGTAACAAGACAAAACCAACCATTATTTGATTTTCCTTTACCAGGGGGATATGGGTCTCCAATAGAACGAATGAATAGAATGCTTCAAGGTCAACCATCTATTGTTCCTAAAGGCGTAGATTCAGATAGACAAGCATTATTAGTAGGTGCAAAAGAAGATATTATAGGCACAGAAGAGGTTGATACGTCTGCACTTAAGAAACTAGCTAGTGCCATTGACAAAGATACAAGAGAAAAAATAATGAAAATGTATGCAGATGGAACAATAGGAAAAATATATCCAGATGGAACAGAAGTTCCTGAATCAAGGTATACACCACAATAGGGAGTTATAATGGCAAAGCCAACATTACAAGAATTTCAAGTTTCTTTAGAAAAACATATAGCTCTATCAGAGGAACGCTGGAAAGAAAGTATCTTGAGAATTAAACGTATAGAACATATTATGATTGGTACGAGTGGTACTGCTATTGTTTTACTTATAGGTTTATTAGTGAGGTAACAAATGGAAATTGTTACTGCTACACTTACTGGTATAGCTCTCATAAAAAAATCTGTAGACTTCATAAAAGAAAATATTAATACAGTTCAAGATATTTCAGGAATTGCTAAACAAATAGATGGGTTTTTTCTTGGTGCTGACCAAATGAATAAAGGTAAAGGCAAAGGTATGTCTATTGCTGAACAGTTTGGCTCTGTAGAAAATAGTGCCAATGACTATATAAACATGAAACTTTTAGACGAGAAGCGTACGGAGCTTAAGAATATAATTAATCTCAGATTTGGACCCAGTGCCTGGGATGAGATTATATCAGAAAGAGCTAATAGAATTAACGAAGTTAAAGAAAAGAAAAGACAACAAAGAGTACAAGCAAGAAAACAAAGAGACGAAATAATGGAAATACTCAAATGGTTTAGTTATGCTCTAATTGGTA
>Ga0209535_1002798_pt1 | contig 11313 bp, 9 predicted proteins | sample LinPmetageLP28_FD_184041 | JGI IMG/M metagenome (GOLD analysis project Ga0209535, IMG submission 184041) | Marine viral communities from the Pacific Ocean - LP-28 (SPAdes) (version 2) | ecosystem: Environmental > Aquatic > Marine > Oceanic | place: Pacific Ocean | collected 2009-08-22
GTGGCAGAACGCCACAACACTCGTATCTCTATCATTGACGAACAAACAAACGAAATGGAATCGCAACTGGAAGGGATTGTCGCGGCTTTGGGTAAAGTAGAAGAAAAGTCTGCTCACTTAGAGATATTAAAGAAAGCATTTAGTACAAATGGACTACTTGCATACAAGATTGAAAATCTAGTAAAAGACTTAGAGCAACTTACAAATGAGTACCTGTCTGAACTATCAGATGGAAGATTCAGTTTGGAGTTTGTTGTAACGAATGACAAATTAAATGTCGAAATAACTGACAATGCAAAAGTAGTAGATATACTTGCATTGTCTTCAGGAGAACTCGCAAGAGTTAATACAGCAACACTACTAGCTATACGAAAGCTAATGAGTAGTATTTCTAGTTCTCGTATCAATACATTATTTCTTGATGAAATCATAAGTGTACTTGATGATGAAGGAAAAGAAAAGATAGTAGAGATACTATTGGACGAAGATCTGAATACTTACTTAGTATCTCATGGTTGGACACACCCACTCGTAGCAAAAATAGAAGTAGTAAAAGAGGAAAACATAAGTAGGCTTGAATAGTGGATACATTCATAAAACATGAATGTCCAGTACTAAAGCGAATGATATATATAGCCGTAGGCATGACCTGCGCACATTGTAAAAAATATGGTAAACGCAAGACAGAAAGGAACAAAAGCAGAAAGAGAAGTAGCAGGAATGCTCAAAAGACACACAGGACTTGATTTTATACAGACGCCCGGTAGTGGTAGTGGTAAAATTAAAGGAGACTTGTATGTCGAAGATAAACATAATCTCTTTCTTATAGAAGTCAAACACTATAAAGACATGGGTTTTACTCACAAAATCTTTACACAGAAAAGTAATAATTTTGTAAAGTGGTGGAACAAAGCAATATTACAGGCACAGCAAATGGAGCAAGAGCCTATCATATTGATGAAACAAAACTACTCAAACTGGTTCGTTGCGACTACACGCAAACCAGTAAAAGAAAAAAGATATATGTACATAAACTGGCTCGGTGCATATATAATGAACGCAGAAAAGTGGCTAGAAAATGAAAAATTGGAATTAACAAATGGCGATAAACTTCTCAAGCCTTGGGAACCAGATCCAGAATGGGAACTTACTAATAGTTGATGGTCTAAACGTAGCCTTTAGGTGGAAGCACTCTAAACAGCTCGAGTTTAAACACGACTATGTAAGAACCGTAGAGAGTTTGGCAAAGTCCTACAACTGTGGGAACATCATAGTACTAGCAGATGGTGGTAGTACTTATAGAAAAAATATTTCTCCTATATACAAGGCAAATAGAAAAGAGAAATATGCAGAACAAACTGCAGAAGAAAAAGCTGAGTTTGCTCAATTTATGGGCGAGTTTAGCAATGCTTTTACTAACTTAGAAAAGAAAGGGCATTTAACAATAAAACAAAGTGGACTAGAGGCTGATGACTTAGCAGCCTGGATAGTCGGAAAAAAGAAAGAGTTTGGTATAGATGAGATTTGGTTGATATCGTCAGATAAAGACTGGGACTTACTTATACAAGACAAAGTATCTAGATTTAGTACAGTAACTAGAAAAGAGATTACTTTGGATAACTGGGAAGACCACTATGATGTAGAGCCAGATAAATATCTAACGCTCAAATGTCTAGCTGGAGATACAGGAGATAATGTTCCTGGTATCGCAGGTATCGGCCCGAAGAGAGCAGTATCTCTTATAGAACAATATGGAGACTTGTTTGATATATACAATGCCTGTCCAATCGACAGTAAGTATAAATTCATACAAACTCTAAACGAAAACGCAGACAGACTATTGCTTAATGCAGAACTCATGGATTTAGAGAGTTACTCGGAGCAAGCAATCATAGAAGCAGACATGAATATTGAGGATTTATTCTCACAAATTTTGGAGTATTTGAATGAAGTTAGAGATTGATTATAGCAAGGATAAGTTGCTAACAGATTTTAGTAAGAAAACTCTACAAGATAGGTACTTAGTGGGCGATGAACAATCACCACAGGAAGCATTTGCACGGGCAGCTTCAGCGTTTGCTGATGATAAAGACCATGCACAAAGAATTTATGATTACGCTAGTAATCTGTGGTTTATGTTTGCAACTCCTGTACTATCAAACGGTGGCACTCAAAGAGGACTACCAATTAGTTGTTTTCTTAATTATGTAGATGACAGTAGAGAGGGTATTACTGGTCATTATACAGAGAATGCTTATCTATCATCAATGGGTGGTGGTATAGGCGGCAGCTGGAGTGATGTTCGTTCACAGGGAACAAAGACATCAAAAGGCTCAGAAAGTACAGGGGTTATTCCCTTTATGAAAGTAGTAGATTCGGAGATGCTTGCATTTTCGCAAGGTGTAACTCGTAGGGGTAGTTATGCATCTTATCTACATATGTCTCACCCCGAGATAGAAGAGTTTCTAGATGTTAGAAAACCAACTGGTGGCGATATAAACCGTAAGTGTACTAATCTACATCACGGTGTTGTTATTCCAGATAAGTTTATGGAAGTTATTCACAAGGCTACAAAAGAGCCGAACTTTGATGACAGCTGGGAACTACTTGACCCACATAGTGGGGAAGTTAAGAAAGTAGTAAGTGCAAGAACACTTTGGGTAAAATTACTACAGAATCGTATGGAAACAGGAGAGCCTTATCTCATGTTTGAAGATGCTGTGCAGTCTGATTTACCTGAGTTTCAGAAGAAAAAAGGTTTAAAAGTAAATCATAGTAATCTTTGTTCTGAAATTACACTAGCAACGAATGAAGAAAGAACAGCAGTATGTTGTTTATCAAGTGTAAATCTGGAGTATTTTGACGAATGGAGCAAAGTACCAGCATTTATACCAGACTTAGTACGTTTTCTAGATAATGTTTTAACACACTTCATAGCAAACGCACCTGATGAACTAGAAAGAGCTAAGTATAGTGCTTCTCGAGAAAGAAGTATTGGTCTTGGAGCTATGGGATTTCATGCGTATCTACAGAAGAATAGTTTACCCTTCGAAGGAATGTGGGCAAGTGCTAAAAATCATTTAATGTTTAAGCATATAAAAACTCATGCTCAAAAAGAAACACAAAGACTTGCAGCAGAAAGAGGAGCTTGCCCAGATGATGATTCTTGTACAGTAAGAAATGCACATCTATTAGCTATTGCTCCAAATGCAAGTAGTTCTATTATATGTGGAAATACTTCACCTAGTATAGAACCTTTCAGAGCAAATGCTTATACACAAAAAACCAAGTCAGGTTCTTATTTACAAAAGAATAAGTTTTTAGAAGAAGTATTAGAACAATATAGTCAAAACACAGACAATACTTGGTCTAGTATTATTGCAAACAAAGGAAGTGTTCAACACTTAGACTTCCTTACTGACGACGAAAGAGAAGTCTTTAAAACAGCTGTTGAAATCAATCAGGCCTGGGTAGTAGAACACGCAAGTGAGAGACAAGAATATATTTGTCAGTCACAGAGTGTAAATCTATTCTTTCCGCCTGATGTAAACAAAGGAGACCTGCATAATGTTCATATGCTAGCTTGGGCTAAGAACATGAAGACTTTATATTACCTACGTAGCGAAGCTATAGGTCGTGCGGATAATGTATCAAATCAAGCAAAAAGAGAGATAATCTTCGAACAAGCAGATTGTCTTAGTTGTGAGGGATAAATGAATTTATTAGAAGAACGAGATTATTATAAACCCTTTAACTATCCTTGGGCATTTGAGTTTTATAAAAAACAACAGCAAATGCATTGGATGCCTGAAGAAGTACCGTTGCAAGACGATATAAAGGATTATAAAGAAAAACTTACACCAGAGAATAGAGCATTAGTAGATAATATCTTCCGATTCTTTACTCAAGCTGATGTAGATGTATGTTGTGGTTATGCAAAGCATTACCTACCAACATTCAAACAACCAGAAGTAAGAATGATGCTAGTGAGCTTTGCTGCTATGGAAGCAGTTCACCAAGAAGCATACTCTTTACTCTTGGAGACTCTTGGTAAATCAGACGAAGAATATCAGATGTTTACCGAGATTCAAGCAATGTCAGACAAGCATGACTATCTAACAGATTTTAATATGAGAGATGAGCATGAGATGGCAAAAACAATGGCTGTCTATAGTGGATTTACAGAAGGAGTACAACTATTTAGTAGTTTTGCTATACTTCTCAATCTGCCTAGACACAATTTGATGAAAGGCATGGGACAGATTGTCACATGGTCTATTCGGGACGAAACCCTACACGTAGAGGGAATGTCCAAACTATTTAGAACTTTTATTCATGAAAGACCACATTTGTGGACTGATAAGTTAAAGTATGAAGTGTATTGTGCTGCAGAACGAGTAGTAGAGTTAGAAGATAACTTTATTGATGTTTGTTTTGAGGGTGCAGATATACCTGATTTAACTGCTGATGAAGTAAAAGAATATATAAGATATATCGCAGACAGAAGATTATTAGGTCTCGGTATGAAAGCAATATTTCACAGTACTGAGAATCCATTACCATGGTTGGACCAACAGTTAAACGCTGTGGAACATGCTAACTTTTTTGAAAACCGTGCTACTGAATATGCCAAAAGTAGTACACAAGGTAATTGGCAAGACATTTTTATTTAGGAGAATAAAATGACAGAAGTAACCAACAGTGAGCCTGTATTAATGTTTAACGACAAAAAATACATAATCTCAGACCTGCATGACGATGCTAAGGTAATAGTGGCTTTGTTACAAGGATTAGAGCAAGACTTAAATCAAGCTAAAATTCAACATGACAGACTATTATTAGCGAAAGAAGGATACACAAGTAGACTCGAGCAAGTCATTGATAAAGACCCCAATGAGGTTGAAGCAGAACCTGAGCCGGTAGAAGGTTCATAAAACGAAAAACCCGCACTTAGCGGGTTTTTTTATGGTGATGATGAAGATTCGTTAGTTGCTTTAGATACAACTCCTAAAGAGTATGCTTGTGCAACTTGTGCATCTTCTCCTGTGGCAATAGCTATATTATTTGCATTACAATGAGCTGTATTTAAACTCACTATTTCTTGTATAGCTAGTCTTGCTCTATTCTGAGCTGCATTTGTAAGCCACTCATCTACATCAACCATTACGGTTTCCATTGCTTTTTTCTGTGTTTCTGTTATTGTTATTGTATAATCCATATTTTTTATCCTATTAAATAACCCCCAAAGGAGTCGTATTCGTTATTTCCGTAAGTATCTCCATTATAGTGGTCTACTGTAATGTAGTCATTTGCTGCCAAAGTTATAATTTGTGATAAGGAGCCCCAGTCATAGCTATTGCCGCCTTCACCGCCTAATCTTATATGTCTACCACCATTAACCACACTACCATTTTTCAAAAATCTTCTTCTATTTGTTGTTGTTGCTTGGTTGTTTTTAATAAAATTTGTATAAAACAAATAATTTCCAGCGACTGGCGCAGTAAATCTATAAGTTGTAGTACTATAATGTCCTCCGACATTAACATATGTTGTAGTAAAATTAATCTGGCTATTATCACCGCCGGCTACGCCTGCAGCATCAAAACAAGGATGATTTGGTTTTGTTATTGCACCACTACTGCCATCAACGATTAAGTCAGCAGTGTTGTTTGTTCCTATTTTTATTTGTGCTGAAGCTAAATTATGATTGATTATTCCTACATTACTTTCATTTCGCATTTGAAAAGTGTTAGCTGCACTTGTATCTATAACGCCAATACCTTTTCCACTACCTATTTGTTGAACTACTAAAGTTCCCAAGCTATCAAAAGCACTACGCTGTGTATGACCAATATGAAGCTCCCCACCGGAACCTATAAACATTCTTTCTGTGTTATTAGTACGGAAGGTCATATCACTTTGATAAGTTTTTATTTGTTCTCTATCAGCATCGCCATTGATACCCATATTAATAGCTACTTCTGAATTTGCAGCACTACTTAAAAGGTCTATAACAGCATCATACCCAGTACCACCATTAGCTGTTGATGTTATGGATAACTTGTTGTGTGCATTGCCACTTTCTAAATGTAATTTTGATGATGGAGTAGCAGTTCCGATACCAACGTTACCATCATCATTAATAATCATTCTGCGAGCCAACCCACCAGCTACTGGTTGTGTATAAAAAGCTATAGCTGTATCGTTATTAGTTCCTCCAAAGGCTTCAAAACCTATTGCAGAAACTGCATTATTATTATTTGACCTTCCTTCTATTCGTGTTCCGAATCCAGTTGTTTGTACCCCTGTCACATTATCATGTAAAATTAAAGCTCTAGCATTAGCTCCTGATGACCTAGTAGTCATTATCTCTAATTTTGCATCAGGAGTATCAGTTCCGATTCCAATATTGCCACCACCAGGCTGTAAAATTAAATCATAAGCTGTGCCAGTACCATCTTCTCGCATCGCCTGTATCCAACCATTGCCACTTGAACCATCAAGACCAAGATACATTCCATGTAGTTCATTAATAGAAAGTCCAAGTACACCACTTGCAGTACCTAATGTTGGATATGTCGGTGAAGGCGATGCTGGAGCATCAACATGGAGCATTGTATTTGGACTAGTCGTTCCAATTCCAACATTGCCGTTAGATAAAATTTTGAATCTGTTAGTACCATTATTAGTAGCAATACCAAAATTTAATGCACTTAATTCCATATTAAGATAAACACTGTTAGCTCTATCATAAGCTAGTATAAATTGATTATTAGATGCATGAGTAGTAACTTGAGTTTCAATTCCTTTACCACCATTACTTGCTGCAACTACAAATTGACTTGATGGACTAGTCGTTCCAATTCCAACACGATTGTTACTTGAATCTACAACTAATGTTGTTGTATCAACTACTAAATTTCCAGATATAGTTGCACTTGGTAATGTTCCTAACTGGTCAGTCAAAGCGCCCGCAGCTATATGTCTAGCTAAAATTTGGTTATTTGCTATTTTTGTTGCGTCAATCGAATTATCAGCAATGTTTGCTGCTGTTAATGAGTTTACTGCTACTACGCTTGTTGTTATCTTTGTGAGTGCCATAATTTTATCCTATTAAATGTCCTGAAAAATTACTTTCTTGGTGTATAGTATAATTATCATTACTAGAAGAAACGCATACACCAACTTGATTTCCAGAACCTAAATATACAGTCCAAGATGTTGTCATACTATAATATTGGTCATCGAGGGAATCAGGCCCATAAATAGCGTGACCTTGACCATAACCAGATTGAGTGGTAGTAGGAGTAGTTCCTGTAAAAAATGCAATTCTCATATAAGCACCACCACTATAACCATCAATTCTTACATTTGTTGAAAAACTATACCAACCGGCAACAGGAGCAGTATATCTTCCAGTACTAGTACTATATCCTCCTCCTTGTTCTAAAGTAGTATAAACAACACCTACATTAGTATTACCAGTTGCAGTCGGGTTGCTTGTTCCTCGAGCCCAAAATGCTCCGTTTGCAGCACTTATTCTTGGTTTTGTTACAAGTCCATTTGAACTGATACGCATACTTTCTGTAGAATTACCACTAGTAGGTTGAGTGCTAAAAACTAATCTTGCACAATCAGCTTGTCCATCTGTTACTGACGATATTGTAGCTAAGTCTATATCATTATTATTTCCAAACATGATACGACCAATACCTTGGTCGCCATTTGAGTCATTTCTTCTTATGTGTATACCATGACCACCACCAGATGCTGGAGTTTCTATTTGTAGTAAATCATCAGCTGCAGAACTTTGAGTATCACCTATAATAACTTTACCATTACTATCAATATTTAGAGAATTACCTCTTAATCCTAATACTCCTGAAGCTCCGCTTTCTAGTTCTAAGGCAATCATTTCTACACTGCCATTATTCATTTTTATTTGTGGATTATTACTTGGCGCATTTCTTACTCTAATATTTCCAAGTACTTCTAATTGATTATCTAAACTTGTAGCTCCTCCAATTCCAACTTTTCCTGAGCTACTCTCAACTACAAAAGTGTCTCCGCTTCCACTATTTGCAAAGAATTTATAATTTTGGTCTATTCTAAATCTATAAGAGTTTGCACTATCACTATCTGTTCCTTCTCCCCACCTTTGTAAGTTTGTACTGCTATCTAGTTTTTTAATATAAACTTGTGAGCCTGATAGAGGAGCATTGTTTATACCAACTTTTGCTATATCTGTTATATTCTGAGAACCCATATTGAGCACTCCAGTCATTGTTCCACCTGCTTTCGGTAAAGCCGCAGGACCTGTTGCTATATCCGTATTAATTGAGTTTGCTAATTTATCTGCTGTTACTTGGTCGTCTGATATATGTCTTGTAAGTACTCCATTTGTTACTATTTTTGTTGCAGTTACCTGATTCGCGGCTATGTGTATGGTATCAATTGATCCAGTTACAAGCTCTGATGAATCTACGCAGTTTGCTGCTAAATGTGTGGACGTGATTGCTCCGTCAGCAATAATCGTTCCCGATATTGCGTTCGTTGCTATAAGTTCTGATTGTACTTTAGTTCGTGCCATGTTATCCTTTGAGTGCTTGAACTTCTGCTTCGAGTTCTTGTATTGCTTTGACTAATATAGGCACGAGTTTTTCATACTTCATGCCATATGATTTACCATCTCCTAGTAAAGATACAGTTAAATTAGTTTTATTATCTTTGTCATAGCCTGCTGCTTTTTCTAGTGCTTCAACTTCTTGTGCTTTGAAACCTATCTCTAATTGGTCGCCTTTATGAGTACCATCATTAGTAATCGTATTTAAATCAGTATCTGGGTTTGTGTCCCAATCAACATACTTACTTCTTTCGTCCCATTTGAAAGTATATGGTTTTAATGCTTTTACAAAATTAAGTCCTAAATCTAAAGCTGTAAAGTCTGTTTTGTCTCTTTGGTCTGAAGTAGCTGTTAAAGAAACTTTACAACCAAGTTCTATTATATCATTATCTCCTAAACATACTCTATCACTATGACTTGTTAAATTACCGAGTGGAGAGTCAGAACGACCTGCATGATGACCGAGTAATAAATTATTATGACCACTTGTTTGACTTTGTCCTGCTAATCTACCTACACATGTATTACTGTGAGATGTGGAGCCATCTTCCATAGATTCATGGCCTACACATACATTATCATATCCAGTTGTAATATTTGGTCCTGCGCTGTTTCCTAAACATACATTTCCATATCCACTAGTACCATCTCTATATGCAAGAACTCCCAGTGCTACATTATTATCACCTGAAGTTGAACTCAGACCTGCATCCCAACCAATATACGTATTATTATCTCCGTCTACTTGGTCTCTACCAGCGTTTAATCCTATAAATGTATTTCCTTCGCCTGTACAGTTGTACCCAGCTTGATAACCTACTGCAGTATTATATTGTCCTGTTGTAATATCATATAAAGCGTTATATCCTACTGCTGTATTATAAACTCCTGAAGTATGATTTCTTAAAGCATTTCCACCCACAGCAACAGTTTGACTTATTGTAGTACCAAGTAATGCATTGTTTCCTATAGCTACATTACTGCTACCTGTTTGACAAGCCGATAATGCATTTTGTCCTATAGCAGTATTTGCTCCACCAGTACTAATAGCATCTCCAGCATTTTGACCCACTGCTGTATTTTCTACACCAGTTGTGCAATATAGTAATGTACTTTGTCCAACCGCTGTATTTCTATAACCAGTAGTATTTGAAGTAAGAGAGCTTTCTCCTACAGCTACATTCCCATACCCAGTCGTATTTGCATCAAGTGAAGTTCTACCTACTGCTACATTATCGTAGCCTGTCGTATTCGCTTCCATTGCTGACCTACCAACTGCTGTATTTTTATCTCCTGTAGTAGTAGAGTATAAAGCAAAAGCACCTATACCAGTATTAGAAGTTGCTGTTGTTGAGGTCAGTAAAGCTTGTGTTCCAACAGCTACATTATAGTTATCAGTATTATTTTTCATAGCTTGATAACCTATTGCTACATTTGAATTTAAAGCAACTCCTGAAAGTGCTTCATATCCTATAGCTACATTATAGTTAGCTGTTACAGTAGCATCTAAAGACAAAGCTCCAATGGCAACATTATAAGTACCTGTAGTGTTTGCTTTTAAAGTATCATGTCCTATTGCGGTATTGTAATTAGCTGTTGTATTTGCAAAAAGAGAACTTGTGCCTATACCGATATTATAAGCACCTGTAGTGTTAGTGTATAAAGAATAAGTACCAACACCCAGATTACCAGCACCAGTAGTATTGTTATACATTGTTTGTCTACCGATTGCTACATTTATACTACCACTTGTTATTTTATAAAGTGCATGAGAACCAACTGCAACATTTCTGTTATTTGTTGTGTCTCCTGATGCTCCAGTACCTCCTGCATTATAACCAACTGCAACATTTTCATCACCTGTTGTTAATTTTCCAAAAACATTTACACCTAATCCAACATTATAGTTTGCTGCATCGATTGTGCCTGTAGCATTGTCTCCAATCATTATAGAGTCTGTACCAAATGTTTTAAATGTTGCTCCAGCACTTATTGTTCCCCATGATATATCTGTACCATCTGACTTAAGTACAGTACCATTTGAACCAAGTGCTAATGCTGCAGGGTCTCCTGCACTATCTCCATATATAATTTTTCCACGAGCAAGTGAAGCCATTTTAGCTATTGTAACTGCGTTGTCTGCTAGGTCTGCGGCAACTATTGTTCCGTTCACTATCTTTGCGCTTGTTACACTATTTGCTGCTAACTTGTCATCTGTTACAGCTCCATTGTTTATTTTTGCTGTAGTTACTGCTGAAGCATTTATCTTTGCTGTTTCAATGGCGTCATCAGCCATCTGTGTTACTGTAATTGTATTCTGTGCTATCTGTGTAGCTGTTACTTGATTCTGTGCGATATGTGTAGATGTTACAGCATTATCAGCCACAAGAGTGCCTGATATAGCATTTGTAGCTATATGTACAGCAGTTACAGAGTTATCGGCTATCAATGTGCCTTGTATTGCGTTTACTGCTACGAGTTCTGCTGGTATAGTTGTTCTTGCCATATTATAATCCTGCGTTGTCTAATCTTGTCTTTAGACTTTCTATTGTTGCTTGTTGTTCTTGTATTGCTTTAGTAAGTATTGAAACCATAACTGGATAGTTAAGAGTTTTATACTTTGTTTTACTGCCTTGTTCTGCGTCAGTATCTTCTTCAGGTTTAGTAACAAGATTAGGATATAATTCTTC
>Ga0209535_1002799_pt1 | contig 11313 bp, 4 predicted proteins | sample LinPmetageLP28_FD_184041 | JGI IMG/M metagenome (GOLD analysis project Ga0209535, IMG submission 184041) | Marine viral communities from the Pacific Ocean - LP-28 (SPAdes) (version 2) | ecosystem: Environmental > Aquatic > Marine > Oceanic | place: Pacific Ocean | collected 2009-08-22
TAGAAGAAGAGTTAAAACAGAAAACAGAAGAGCTTAAACAAAAAGCTGGTAATGTTATATTAGATACGTCTGATAATGTTTTTACAAATGCAGAGTTAAAGAAGATTAGAATATTAGAACTGTGGGCGGTATTAGGTCCTATAGTAGGTATTGTAGTTGGATTAATATTAGGTTAATATTAGAAACAATTAAAGGGGAGCTTGCCGTAATGGTTTGCTCCCCCTTTTTTTTATTTATCCTCTTCTGCCTTTAATACTCGACATATTTCCTTGCATAGTACTTCTATCTAGTTTATTTGTTGGGCTATTTTCTTGCTCATCTGAATAAACGCCTGATTTAATTTCATAAGGACCTGAAGTTGATGAAGGTCCTGGTGAATTAAAAGCTTTATCTCTAGCTACATTAGCCTCTCCTTGAGCTCTTGTAAATATAGCATCATCAAAAGTATTACCAGTTGTTCTTGCTGAATAAACAGTAGTAGGTTCTAAAGTATTTTCTAAATTACTTTGAGTTAATTCAATAGTTTGCTGGGGTTGTTCTGTTTTTGGTTTACCAGGTTTTTTTATTGGTTTAACTTTAGGTATTTTTATTTCACCACCCTCTAAAGTTACATTAGATTTTACTAAATCATTTTTTCCAATAACTTTATCATAGTAAGTTTTAGTTCTAGTGGTAGAATCAGCAAAAGGTTTATAGTCTTCTGATCTAGTTCCCCTATCATCTTTTCTATACTCTCTATCTTTTATTCTACTAAGATTTTGTTCTTGTCCTACTAAACCTTTACCAAATTCACCCATCGCTGTATTTAGTCTATTTTTACGATTTTTCATAAAGTCTTGAGCTTGTGCAACACTCATTCCTTTTCTTTCTGCTATTCTATTGGCTCTTCTTTCTTTTCTAGCATCTCTTAAAGTTTCTCTATCTAAAGATCTTTGTTTTCTTTTACTTTTAGGAGCTAATTCAGCGTCAAAAGTTTCACTAGAACCATCAGATTTAATATAAGTTTGTTTATTATCTTTACCTATATTTTTAAGTTGAGTGCCCGATGTATCACGAGCACCTTCTCTATCTCTAACGTACTGTCCTACTCTTTCTCTTCCGCCTCCTAAAGCTGTTCTAGTAAATTCTCTATCACGAAGTTTGTCAGCCTCTCTGATTTTAGCTAATTTTTCTTCTCTTCTACTAAGTTTTTTTGCCATGTTATTATTATTAATTATGCAGATTTTTCTACCCTATTCGCAGCCGCTTCCCAAGGTAGTTTAGGATGGCCCTCTATATATTTCTTACCGTTGTAGTCTATTTTACCATTTTTACGCTCATGCTTATTTCCGTTATAATAAACAAAATTATCATCGTAGTTTAATTTACCAGACTTCATATCTTGCATGTGCTTTTTCTCATGCGCTATTACTTTCTTTTTTTCTTTGCCTTTAAGCGAAGGATCTACTTCAATAGTTCCATCATTATTGGCTCTTCCTAAAACATCTTTTGGCAAACTACTAGTTTCTTTTATTTTATTTAATGGCCCTAAATCTAAATCTAAATCTAAATCTAAGTCTAAATCTAAATCTAAACCTAAACCAGATTTTCTATTATTCTGTAAACCTAATTCCCATTTACTCCAGCCTAATGCTAAAAATAATTTTTGCCAAGCGTCTGCCTCTTCATTAGCTATAGCAGATAAATTTTGAGCTTTTCTTATAACTCTATCTAAAGGAACACCACCAAATGAAGCAGCGTTACCAACAATTTCCAAAGCCTTGTTGTCAGGAGAAAGTTTAAAAGGATCATTTTTAATTTCCTTTTCATTGTATTTGTATATATTACCTATTGCAACTATGTCTCTTAGTTTAGTATTTAAAGGCGGTGATATAGATGTAGCTTCCAATGCAACTTTATATGGGTTATCTATAAAACCAAACTTTTCTTGTTGTTCACTTGCTTCGGCTATAACATTATATATAGCACCAACTACCGCACCTGGATTACCTAAACTTTTAGCGTAAGAAGTTAAAGCTCTTTCAACAGATAAAATAGTTTTTTCATCCATTAATTTTTCTTTTTCATCTTCGTCATCTTCAAAAGCTACGGAAAACAAAGCTGTTTGTAAAGCATTAAATATCATAGCTTGACCTACTGAATAATACAAAACACTTTGAAGATCTTTTCTAACTTGATTACCACCTCCTTCAGCAGCTGATCTTCCTGATACTACATCTTGTAGTTTTCTTTTTACAATACGAGCATATTGAAAAGGTGTATTTGCAAAAGCATATATAACTTTACCAATAGAACTTGATTGTATTTCAGATATTTTAGAAGGATCAGAAGACTGTTGAGATTCTTCAGCTGTACCTTGCCATTGCCTCATAGCTTCAGCTTTAGCATCTGCTTCAGACATTCCATTAGCCATTAATGCATTCATAGTATTTCTATAAAAAGCAGCACCACCTAATGCTATAGCAAAACTATCAGCCATTCTTGTTGGTAAAAATCCAAACTTAAGTATTTTGTTTAAACCTTTAACATCACCCTCTGACATTTCATCAGCTAATACATCAAACTTTGCACCATCTCTTCTGTTTTTTAAGTAATCACTGTTCCAAAGAGTGTTAAAATCTTTTGTCCAATTATCACTAAACATAGCTGCTGTTGCTTGGAATATATTATTATTAGGCCTACCTATAAAGTTTAACGATGATAACAACTGTAGCACAGCTGATCTAGTATTAACAAACATCGTAGTTGCTACAGCCCTATTTATCCAATTTAAAAATGCATTTGACTGTGCATCCGTACTTACGCGGTTTCTACCAGTCTTCATTCTTTGTAATGAATTTTGTAAAGCTTGTCTAAACTTTTTACCATACAAGTTTTCTATTTCTTGTAAGTTGTCTTTGTTAAATATATTATCTGCATTTTCTGCAAAAGTAGCTAAGTGTTTAGTTCTAGTTCCAGAATTTATAGCATCATATATGGATTTATTAATTGTAGTATCGTTTCTCCATGTAGCTTTATATTCTATAGGAAAATTTTGTTCAATTTGATCAGCAAGAGCTTTTAACTCAGGATCATTTTCAACAGCATCAACTAACGCATCTATATAGCTTTGTTTTTCTATATCAACATCTACATCATTTTTAATCCAATTATAAACTTTAATAGCTTGACCTTTACTATAAGGCGTGCCTTCAACAACGTCTTTTAAATCAGACTTAAAGTTTTCCATTAACTCACTAAATTGCTTTGTTTTAGCTAATATTTCAGCTTCAGCAGCAGCAACACCTCTTGAATATGGATCTAATATAGTTGATTTAAAAAACTTTTTAGCCTCAACACCTAATTGTCCCCCGGGTAAAAATGAATATAATAAACCTTTTATATCTTCTGCATTTGGTGGTATAAACCATCTTGATGGTTTACCTAATCTACCTGTTAAAGAGTTTAATATTTTTCTAAAGTTTCTATTTAAACCTTCAGCTTGTCCCTCAGCTTTTGCTTTTTCTTTTTTAATAGCTTCATTTTGAACTTCTTCTAGTTTTTTATCTAGTTCTTCAGATGTTTTATTTTGATCTTCTTCAGTATAACTATCAGCTTCTTTTAATGCTTTTATTTTTTTTAATCTTTCGGCTTCGTTTTTTGCAGCATCTTCCTTAGCTACTAATAAAGCTTTTTCTGATGGAGTTTTACCTATTTGTACTTCATTTGTAGTTTTAGCAACAAAATCAGACCATTCTTCAAAAGTCATAACATCTTTAACAGTTGCATAAGATTTTTTAATAGCATCTATTAAGTTTTTACTTTCTTTGTAAAATTTTTCTAAAGATTTTAAACCTTGGTATTCAGGATTTATAGAAGCTTTATACGCAGGATCTACGTTTGATCTAGATTTTTTATACCAAGTCTTACCTTCTGAATCTTTTAATTTAGAAAAATTAGACAAAGGATCTCCTGAAACAACTTCTGAAACAGCTAAATCAATCATTTGATCTAAAGTTAAATCTCCAAAGTTTTTAGTAGTAGGATCAAAACCAAGCATGTTAGCTAGTTCTGTCATATACTTACTTATAATATCTTTTATTTGAGCAAGAGTATTTTTATTAGTTCCTAAAGCTTTAGCTCCATAATCTTCTAATATTCTAGCAAATATTTCATTTTCTAATGCAAAAGTATCTCCATTGTTATAATCATCTATTAAACTAGAATATACAGGATCATTTTTTATTTTATTAAAAACAGTATCAAATAATCCAGTTTCTTTAACTCTAGATATTATATCGTTCCAAACGTCTGGAGCAGAGTTAAAAACAACTTGATTCCACACGTGGCCAGATTCATGAATAGTAGTGTTTAAAGCTCCTTTTTCTGTTAAATCTATAAATATTTTACTAGTACCAATTATCTGAAATCCTGCATTGTTTTTTAAAGCGTTATCAGCATCAACGCCTTCAACACCTTCTTCATTTAATATTTCTTGTATTCTTGCTTTATCTGTTACTATTTCAAAGTTTTGATCACCATTTTTATTCCAATTAGCTTCTAATATAGCGGCTAAACCTTCAGCGGCTTGATCACCTGTTTTTTCAGTGTTTACTTTTTCGTCGTATATTTTCTTTTTACTTTTTGCAATTATTCTTTCGGTAGGATTAGCTTTTTCAGTAACAACATTTTGTTGTGCTTTTATTAAATCAGGATTAGAATTTATACCATCTAAACTAGCACCAAATAATTCTGCAACAGTTTGCCCATTACTTAATATTATACTATTTGGATCTATACCATTATTAACATTGTTAACATTTGCGTTAAAATACCTAGCCCATATATTATCAGTCAACATCCATCCTTCTGGTGTTTTACTTTTATAGCTAAAACGCCTTCCGTCAAATCCAATTCCAGCAAGCTTTCTATCATTTTCATTAAGCAAAGCTCCTTGAAAATAATTTTTTTCAATTAAATCAAAATTTTCATTAATTTTTCCATCAACAGCTTGCGTGAATAAATATTTAGCTACAGCAGATGCAGGTAGTGTATGTTCTTCTGTAAACAAAGCTTTATTGTTTTTATCAAACATTTTACCTTTTGAAGTAAATTTAATAGGAGATGCTAATCTAATAAAATGCCCTTGCCACGATGAAGATGATTTTAAAAGAGCTCCAACAACAGCTGCATTGTTAGGATCTTCTGCTATAAAATCTTGAAATATATTAAATATTTCTTTTAATGCTTTTAATTTATTCTCCTGTTGTTGTTTAAAATTTGTATTTTTAAAATCTTCTTCAAGTTTTACTTGTTTTTTACCTTTAACGGTTTTACTGTAAGGTGTTTTTGTAAAAAGATCTTTATATATAGTGGATTCAGGAGCAAAGCTAAATCCTTCTGCTTCAGCATTGTTTATCCAAGCTTCAGCTTCAGCTACATTTAAAAAGAAAACATTTCTAGAGTATGTTCTACCTATTGTTTCTCCTTGTTCGTTTTTTACAGAATCTGAAGTTCCTTGATAATTTCTAAAAAAACTTTTAGGTAATTTAGATACTAATCCTGATGTTTTTAATCTATTTAAAAAATCTGTTCTTTGTTTTTCATCATTAAGATTTAAGTCTTCTATTTCTTTTTGTTGAAAAAGTTTTGCCCAAGATTTATCGTTAGCTGCAAATTCGTCCTCTGTTTTTTCTAAACTTTTTTGAAATTGTTCAAATTCAAAAGCAGATATAGTGTTTTCAAAGCTCTGATTATTTAATTTACTTTTAGCTATAATAATAGTTCTTTCTTTACTAACGTCTTTATTAGCTGCTTCGTTTATTTTTCTAGCCTCAACTGGATTAGCTAATAAGTATTCAGCTCTAACATCTTCAGCAATCTGATTTGACACAGCTTCCGCTAGAGCGGCCTTTCTATCGCTAATAACTGATTTTCTATTTTTTCTATCTAAAGGTATATCTTTTCCTTCATAATAATCTACAAACTCTGATCTTGTAGGAGGAAACATAGCCCATTGCTTAGATATTCCTGTTCCTTTTTGTCCAGCTTTTTGAGCTACAAAAGCCGTAGCTAAAGGTAAATAATTTTTGTTTAAATAATTTGAAAAGTCTTCTTTTGTTTTTGTGTTTTTACCAAACTCTGCTTTTATATCTTTAATTAATTGACTATCATAGATACTAGCTACAGCTTGCTCAGCTAATGATTGTCTTTTTTTAGCAGTTAATTCTTTGTTGTTTTGTAATTCATTTACAGCTTTTTGTAATCCAGCTGGTATAATACTTTTAGCTTTGTTAATAATTGACATAGGAAGTTTTAACCTATCTGCTAAAAATTTAGAACCAATTTTAACTTCAAATTCATTTTGATCTTCAGCTAATATTTCATCAGCTTTAGCTTCTATTAAATCACTTGTTTCTTCTTGAGATATAACTTGTTTAATAGCTCTATTAGCTCTTCTAGGTAATTGTTCTGCTATGTAAGCACCTATTGGTACTCCAGATTCAGGCTTATAGGTTTCAACTAATTTAGCAACACCTTCTGGGCCATATCTTAATTCACTAGCTAAAGCATCAACATCTCCATCGTATCTTTTAAATTTAGGAGTTTTATTTAAAATATCTATAGCTGTTTTTCTTATTAAACCTTCTTGTGTTTCCACTATAGCATCTACAGCTTCAACACCTCTTTGTTCATATAAGTTTTGAGCTCTTTCAGATAAAACAATACTATCTTCAGCTATAATTTCTTCGCTAGTTTTTAAAGCTTGTTCTGCTTTAACTATTTTTGAGTTTATTTCAGATTCTAAATCAGTATCACCATTTACTATAGCTCTATCTAAATCATTATATAAATCTACAAGTCTTGAAGCTTCGTCTTCTCTAAATTGTTGAGTTCTAGATTTTGACTGTATTCTTGTTTTAGATTCATTATTTATAGCGCTTAATTCTTTTTGTTTGGCTATAAATTCTTCTTCATATGTTTTAACAGCTGCATTTCTTTGTTCTGTAGTTATTAAACCATCAGCAAGTTTTTGATCTAATTCTGTAACCCCATTGCTTATAGCATCTACTTCGTCTTGTATGGCAGCAACTTGATCAATTTCTCTATCTGTTAATTTTTCTGCTTTAGCTTGAGCTTTTAAAGTAATATCAATAACTTTAGCCTCTTGTATAGCTATGCCTTTTCTTATTTCTTCTTTAACTTGCGGATCTGTCGTTGTTGCTAAAGTTTTTCTTAACTCGGCTATACTTTCTAAAGCTTGATTTTGTAATACTGTTTCAGCTGGTCCGCGTAAAGCTGCTGTAGCTTTTTTAAATTTAAGATTTTGTTCTTTATCATTAAACCTTGGTCCTCCTCTCATTAATCCACCGCCTGCAAAACCTTGTAAATAAGATTCTAATCCATCTTGAGAAATAATAGCATCAACAAAAGCTTCTGTTTTATTTTCACCCTTTGCTGCTGCTATATTTACAGCTTCTAATCCTGTTTGAGCTAATTCAGTTAAACCCTCTTTATTTCCAGACAACAAAACACTAGAAAAAGTTTTATTTAAGCCAGAACTAACAAGTTTATTTACCATATATTTACCAGCTCCCTTAAGTCCAATTCTTTCTAATAAACCAGCTCCTACTCCAATAGCTATAGATGTCCAAGTGTTTTCTCCACCGTCTGCTTCTTCCATGTACTGATTTAAAGACTTACCTTCTTTCTCAGCCAAAGCTTTGTTATAGTCAACGTAAGATCTACCTATCATTTCAGGTATTAAAGAAGTTCCTCCAGACAAAGCACTTGTAAAAGCAGTGGAACCTATTGATGTAAATCCATTAACAATACCAGCAGCTAATTCACCTACATCAAAATTTTTTAATCCTTCTGTTATACTACCTGTTTCTTGCATTTCTGCCTCTTGTAGTTGTTGCTGTTGTATAGCTTCATCAGCTTCTTCAGCTGTCATAGTACCAAAATCTTTAAAAAATTGTGGAACATTTTCGTTTGCTAAAAAATTATCTATAGTTTCATCTCCAAGAACTTTTCTAACTAAACTATTTATACCTAAAGATGCATTTGGAATAGCCTGTTGTATTTGATCAACCATATTTCCAAAACTATTTGCCATTTTTTCAAAAGAACTTAAGTCTCTTAAAGCAGGTTGACCAGTGTTTTCATCTAAAACAATCTGACCGCTATCATCGTACATATAGCGATCTCTATTAGTTTCTTCTCTTTTAGCAGCTAATTCAGCTTCTTGTCTAGCTTCTCTTTCCTCAACTGTTTCATCTAAATTTCTTCTTCCTTGACTAAATAAATCTACAGGATCTATAATTGGATTACCAAACTCATCTAATTCTTGTTCTTCCTCTTCGGGAGTAAATGATTGATAATTATCAAGAGTAATAAATTCGAATTCTTCTTCCATAAAGGATTATTTTTTACCAGTTAAAAAATTAGTAATTTTTTTTATTGGACTTATATCTTTAGGTGTTGTTGATTTATAATTAAATGATTGCATGTAAGGCGGTAGAGAATATAACCTTGTTGATAAAAAGCTAGCTAACTTATTAGGATCTTGAGCTATTTCAGCTGTAATCAATAAGTTTTTACCACCTCTGTCCTTTATAACTATAGAACCAGCAGGTATTTGTACTCCACTATCTGGATCCTTTGTGTCTTTTTCAAAAGTTCTTAAAACACTAGCTCCAGCTCCAGATACCCAAGAGTTTAAATCTTCCGTTGGAGAAGATAAATCTTTCATGTATCTAGCTGTTTGATACTGTGCTCTTTCTGTTTGTGTTTTACCTTGCCACGCTGCTTCTCTTGCTAATTGACTTTGTTGATACATTTTTTGCATCTGTAAATCTTCTTGAGCTTGCTTCCAGTTTTTATATTTAGTAGCCTCATAATTTTCATCTACAGTTTGTACAAAATGCTTTTCCATTTCATACTCTAATCTATTTGCAAATGTTTCACCACTAGGACCTTCATAATTTGTATCATTGATAGCATCTTTAATTTGATCTCTAGTCATCCCTACGTGATCCGCTGCTAATGATCTAAGCTTAGAGTTAGCAGTATCATCATCAGCTCCTAAGAATGCATCAAAAGCCTGCCTAACAGCTCGCTCGTAATCTTTAGACTGTTTGTCAACTGTTCTTAGCTCTTCTTTTCCTGTTATTTCATTAAAATAAGCTTTTGGTTTTAATAAAGTATCAACTAGTGGATCGCTCATTTCAACAAAGCTTTCTACTTTTTTTATAGGAACTGGTATATCTTGAAGTTTATTTGCTGGAAAACTAAAATCTTCTCCAGCTTCTGTTTTACCTTGATAAACTAAAACACCATTTTCATCCATACCAAACTCACCTCTGTTTTGTGCTACAGCTGCAAAAAAAGATTCATTTTCAGGTGGGTTAGCCAGGCTTAGTGTATTGCCTTTTAATCCAGCGCTCCATGCGGATGCTCTTTCTTCAAGTCCACTTACAAAATTTTTAATTTGAGGAACTTGCATTTGTATAATAGAAGCTTGTTGAGCAAATTGATTTGAATCTATTTTATTTGTTTCTAATGAAGATACTAAAGTACTATATTGATCTACAAGTTGTCTGCTCATATCTTGAGCATATAAATTAAGACTTTCAAATTCTGTTTCTGAAGGAACTACTAATCCCTTTAATTGTTGAGATTTTAATATACCAGTCTGTAACTCTCTTCTTGCTTTTGTTTCAGCTACCTCTTGAAGTTTTCTAGTTTTTTCAACGTCTAAATCAATATCATCTCCAGCTTTTGATAAAGCATTTTGCATGTGATTACCATAAGCGTTTTGAACCGCTCTTAAATCTAATTGTGATCTTATTGCCATAATATTAATTTATTAATTATTTACCTCCTAAAAGAGCACCTATAGGTCCACTTGCGGCACCTAAAACTCCTCCAATACCACCTAACAAATCACCAGTAGCTTGCGCTCTAGCTTGTTGAGCTTGACCATATCTTTGTGATCCAATGTTAAATTGATCCATCTGTTGAGCATATTGGCTTTCAGCTCTATCAGCCTGACCTCTAGCTTGATTTATCATAAACGAATTTAACTGTGATTGATTAGATCTTTCTTGTTGATTAGCTTCAGCTGCATTGAATTGTGACATTTTGTTTGCAGCCTCCATATTAGCCATAGAAAAAGCATTATCAGCACCAAATTGACTTTCTAAAAATTTGTTTTGTGCACCAACGTTAAACTGATTAGTTGCGTTAGCAGCATTAAAATTATCTCTAGCAACTTGATTTTGCGCAGCTGCATTAAATTGATTCATTTGATTTCCAGCTTGAAATTCAGATAAAGAAAATTGATTTTGTGCTTGAGCACTAAACCTTGCCGCATCATTTTGAGCTTGAGCGCCAAATCTTGAAGCATCATTTGCAGCACCAACATTAAATTGTTGTTGGCCTAAATCAAATTGTGATGCTAAATTACCTTGAGCTAATTGACTTTGTTGTAATTGACCTTCAGCAGCAGCCCTCATTTGTTCATTAGATTTAACTTGCCTGTCTATATCTGCTGATATACCTGCTTTAGATTTTGCTGCAGCAGCAGCTAATGCAGTAGCTCCACCGGCACCAGTACCTGCTTGAGCTGCTAAATCTTGAGAAGCTGCTAATGATTGATCTGCTTCTTGTGCTGCTAGTTCTGCTCCAGCCGTAGACACTTGTAAGTTATTCATTGTGTTTGTAAGACCAGTGTCAGCGCCTCTTGCTAGCTGACCAACACTAGTAGATCCAGCTGTGTAACCTTGACCTTGGTATCCTTGAGCATCTGCTAAATTAGCTAACTGAGCTTGAGTGGCTGGCCCTCTTTCAACAAGAGCCGCTTGGCCTGCTTGGCCTAAAGTACCTCCTTGAGCTTGAGATAACTGTCCTTGTTGAGCAGCACCTAATTCTCTAGCTTGAAGATCTCCATAAAAATCTCCAAATTCAAAATCTTTTAATCCTTGTTTAGCGCCTTCAAATTCTGTTTGCGCAGCTGATTCTTCTCTTCTTCTAGCTCGACCACCAAATAATGATCCAACTCCTTTAACTATACTTCCCATTAGTATTTCATTATTAATTCGTAAGACGGAGTTTCATCGCAATAATACTCCGCTTGTTTATATTTATCTAATAACATACCTTCTTTTGCCCAAGCAAATGCGTATTTATAACCCATGTCTTCAGCAAAATCAGTTGTAAAATCTACTAAGAGTTGCAATGCATCACTTCTGTCTGTGTCTTGATAAGATTTATCACTAACTACTACAGCTGGAATCGCAGTCTTACTGTTTGTCATCCATAGCCACATGG
>Ga0209535_1002800_pt1 | contig 11311 bp, 11 predicted proteins | sample LinPmetageLP28_FD_184041 | JGI IMG/M metagenome (GOLD analysis project Ga0209535, IMG submission 184041) | Marine viral communities from the Pacific Ocean - LP-28 (SPAdes) (version 2) | ecosystem: Environmental > Aquatic > Marine > Oceanic | place: Pacific Ocean | collected 2009-08-22
CGTTTTAGAATGGGCTTTAACTAAGGGTGGTAAGACTAGTGAAAGCTTTAGCCCACGAGAAGTTTATCAAACCTTGTATACGAAGATACCTAAAGCTTTAGGAGATACGTCTATAATGACTCATATGTTAAGAAATGATGTTATTAATAAGGCCGAATCTGGTAGCTTAAAAAGATTGTTAACCGAGATGATTAAGTTAGAAGCTTCAGAAGTTGCAGGTACTTTAGATACTATTGAACAAGCAGGGCCTATCTTAGATTTTTATTTAAGAGTTACTGGATCGGCTCTTGGTACAAGAATGCAAGCTTTAATACCAGGTCAAACTGGAGCAGGCGCATTGGTTGCAGCGGGTGCGGGTTCCAAGGCTTTAAGAAGAATTTTCCAAGATATACCTGCTAGTATGAAAACGGATGTTATGACAGAAGTTATGAGCAATCCTAAACTTTTAGCAACATTGCTAAAAAAAGCACAAACAGAACCTGAAAAATTAAAACTTTCAAAAAGATTAGGACAATTATTTACAGAGGCTGGTTTTTTTGTAACGGGTGGTAGACAAACTATTATAAGAGGAGCTCCTTCTGCTATTAGAGCTATTGAAACAGAAGAATATGATCCTATAGCTGAAGAACAACCTATTGGAGAACAGAGTTCGGTTCAACCGAGTATAACAAAGGGTACTCCCACCACCCAGTTATCCTCAAGTGAACCATTTTTGAGCGGATTGAACAACGCTCCCGCGGGAGGCGGCGCTTCCTCCGCTGCCTCCGCGAATACTGATAGATCTCAATACGCTTCGCTATTTCCAAATGACATTGTTTCAGGGATGATACCTACAGCTACTATGGCTGATGGTGGTGAAGTAAAGTATATGGCTCAAGGTGGATCTATGGATATGGGTCTTGAAACAGATGTCGCGGCCCAACAATCAATACAAAGTTCTTTAGAAAACAATAACAATAACAATACATCTTCTTCTTTTAATCCTACCACTGTAACACAAAATTTTAAAAGTGCTTTAGACCGTATAGGTTCTATTCCAACCAACTTTCAACAAACTGTTGATAAAAACATTAACTACACTCCTAATACAATAGGAGGATTACCTAGTCTTCAACTAGGACCTGTAAACATTACGCCTACCTTTAATCAAGGAGGATTTGGCGTAAAAGGAACAATGACTTTTGCTAATGGCGGTTCTGTACCTCCAAGAAATGTCGATATTAAAGGTCAACCTCATATGTTAGCCTACATCACCCCGCAAGAAGGTAATGTATTACAACTTTTAGGTGGATCAGGAAAAGCAGGACCTATGGGTATTCCTAGTTTTTTTGATACTGGAGAAGGCATGGGTGGATATGGTGGGGAAGGATCTGCTGAAGGAACTTCTGTATCAGATTATTCTGCCGTTGACCCGACAGGTCAAGATGACGATATAGATTACACCGATATAGATTATGGATACACAACTCCAACAGGAGGGAGTTTTTTTAACAAGCCTAAAACCGATATGCAACGCGCTAAAGAAATAGGACTGCAACAATATTCTCCCGTTGGTCCCACCTCTTTTTTGCCTTCTTTTATGAGAAATAAAATGAATCAACATGCTAGAAATTCAACAGCTTTAGGAATAACCCCTACTTTTAGCAGAGATGCTCAAGGTAATATCACCTCTGTTACAGGACCTGGAGGACCTTCTACAGGATTTGGCATTGCAGGATTAATGTCTATGCTTGGAACTAATATGGGTTTTACGACTACTACGGGTTATAATCAAGACACGAATAATCCTGATGGCAACGGTAATGATGACGAATTATTAATAAGACAATACGATCCTGATACTAAAGTTGCTAATTATGTTTCAAGTGCAGATGTTTATAACAAAAATCCCAATAAATACACTTTAAGGATTACATAAATGCAACTAAGTCAAAACTTTACTCTGGCTGAGTTAACAAAAAGCCAGACAGCAGAGCGTAGAGGTATATCAAACGTACCTGACGCAGACGCTATAGAAAATTTAAAAATGCTTGCAGAAAATATTTTGCAGCCCATTCGTAATGAGTTTGGGAGCTTCATGGTATCAAGCGGATACCGTTGTCCAGAGCTTTCAATAGCGATTGGAAGTTCTAAAAACTCACAACATTGCACAGGAAGCGCGGCCGACTTTGAGGTCGCTAACGTGGATAACTATGTTTTAGCTCAGTGGATACGAGACAATCTTGTCTTTGATCAGCTCATAATGGAATGCTACACAGGTGGCAACACAGGTTGGATCCACTGTTCTTATGCAATGCGAGCCCGTAAAGAACTACTAACATACGACAGAGTAAACAAATACAGACAAGGCCTAATTAAGTAGCCATCTCTTTTTATCTTCTCCTAAGACTTGACCCGCTAAGTTTATCTTTTCTCGTAAAGATTTGACTATCTTCTCGTCAATCGTGTCTTCTACAATTAAATCTATATATGTCACAGCTTTCTTCTGTCCGATTCTATGAGCACGGTCTTCTGACTGTAGCCTTATCTCCAGATCATAACTGTTACTATAATAGATCATAGTGTTAGCGGCTGTAAGTGTAATACCATAACCACCCGTCTTAGGCTGACCTACAAAAAAGCGCAAAGGGTTGTGGATATCTTGGAAGTTATCCACAGTCTGTTGCCTATCTTCTTGCTTGGTTCCACCATAGTAGGTTGCCACCGAATCGCCGCCATACTTAGAAGACAAAGCTTTTTCTATTTCTATAATATCATGTGTGTAGTTACACCATATAATAATTTTACCTGAGCATTCTTCTACCGCGGCCAACAGCTCTGTCATTCTATTATTATCTAATACTTTCATTTCACCTTCATCACTCACAAGATATCCACAGCATATCTGTTGCAATCTCATGATCTGTGTAAGTACACTAGCGGTAGTTGCAAGCTGACCCTCGTCTAACTGAGCCAAGGCATACTTCTTCATCTGCATATACAGCTTAGTTTGTTCCGCGGTCAACGGCACATTACGTTTAATGTAAATCTTTTCAGGTAAATCTAAACAATCTTCTTTTAATGTTCTTACGCTAAACTTGTTTAGTTTCTCATTGAGCTCGTCCAAACGTCTATAGCCCGTGATCTCATTGAAGCTTCTAGGACCCATAATTCGTTTTTGTACAATAGCGTATCTGTTCTGGAAGGCAAAAAAACTTGCCTGATCTAAGGACATATTATCTAAGAAGGCACATTGAGAATACAAATCCATAGGACTTTTTGTCACAGGTGATCCCGTCAATATTCTTTTATACTTAGCATACTTACCTAACTGCATAATGTTTTTGGTACGCGATGCTTTGCGATTTTTTATAGTCGTGCTTTCATCTACAATCATCATGTTGTCAGGGTTTTTCTTTAAAAAATAGTAAGCCGCTTTCTTACCCCGCTCCGAGCTGAAGGCCTCAACATTGATAACAAAAAACTTTATGCCCGCCATCATTTCAAACACAAGCTTTTGCATCTGCTCCTGAAAAGCCTTGGACGTACTCGGTTGCCAACGAACCACGAACCTTTCAAACTCATCTGGCAAGTGATTCGGTATCTCTTGTTTAATCCAATTATCGTATACACCTTTAGGAGCTACGATCATTACCGAATCAATTTCACCTTTTAATTTTAGTTTACCAATAGTATCTATGGCTACTTTAGATTTACCTAAACCCATCTCCATAAACAATCCATAGTAGGGTCTTTCCCAACTATCATCTATGACTTCTTCCTGATGCTTAAAAGGACTTGTTTTATACATGTACATTTTTTTTATCTCCGTGCTTGACATATGTAGGATACTATGCGATTTATAATATAAATGCAAGGCTATAAAAAAGTCTTTAACCACGAAACAGAAAATACGAAAGGAAAACTATGAAAGACGATTTATTCAAAGAAATGCAACAAGACTCGTTAGATAAACGAGCTGGTGTGGAAAGTACAGATACGGGACGGTTAGCGAATGTATCTGCGCTTGCAGTAAAAATAATCGCAAAAGAATCTAAAGTAAAAGATTTGGAAGAGGAACTTAAAGCAACTAAAAAAGAGTTGTTAGAGCTCACGGACCAAGATCTTCCTTCTGCTATGGAAGAGATTAATATGGAAAGTTTTACTTTAAGGGATGGATCGGAAGTAAAGATTGTGCCTACCTATGGTGGTACAATTAGAGTTGACGATAAACCAGAAGCTCATGGATGGCTAAGACAAAATGGTTATGGTGATTTAGTTAAGAATACTATTTCAGCTAATTTTGGTATGGGTGAAGATAACTTAGCTAGTGACTTTTATCAATCGGCCTTAGAAAAAGGTTTTCAGGTTGATAAAAAGGAGGCAGTTCATCCAATGAGTTTAAAGTCTTGGATAAAAGAAATGACTGAAAAAGGTGAAGAATTTCCATCTGATATGTTCGGGGCATTTATAGGTAAAAAAGCTAAAATTATGAAAGGAAAAATATAATGGCTAACGCACCAGTTAAGAAAGAAGAAACTAATGTCGTTGCGCAAGATGCAAACGTATTAGATATGTCAATGTTTGCATCAGATGCGGGTATTGGTAATAAAGAAGTCGATCAAGATAGTTTAAGTATTCCGTTTTTAAAAACTAACTTGACGAAACAAATTAGAGCTTTGCACAAAGGTTCTAGTGAAGGAGATGTTATTAATACAGTAACAAATAACATCTACAACGGAGAAGAAGGTGTTAAAGTTATACCTTGCGCATACCAAAGACGTTTTATTCAATGGTCACCGCAAGGCGATGATAACTCCGCTCCGATTGCTATTTATACTAGCAAGGAAGATTGTCCAGAAACAGAACGATCAAAAGAAGATAATAAAGAATATCTTACAGATGGTTCTGGTCAGTACATAGAAGATACGCATCAGCATTTCGTTCTAGTATTGAATAAGGATGGATCAACTGACGTTGGTATGATTGCAATGAAGTCTACTTCTTTGAAGAAAAGTAAGAAGTGGAACTCAATTATAAGTGGGAGAAAAATGACGGGTCCAAACGGTCAAGTTTTCTCTCCTCCAAGATTTGCCCATGTCTATCATCTTTGGACTTATTTAGAGGAAAAAAGTGGGTACTCTTGGTATAATTGGGAGATGAAGTTGGAAGGTCAGGTTGAACAGAGAGCTCATTACGATGAAGCTAAGATGTTTGCCTTATCTGTCGAGAAGGGCGATGTTAAAGTAAAGCATGAACAGGAAGGTGGGACTTCTTCTGCTCCTGCTGACAATAACATTTCTGACGATAAAATACCGTTCTAATGGCATGGCAAGCTTTTAGTGCTATCTTTGATGGCCTAGAAGAAGCCTTTGGAACGTATAAGATAGACAAAACCCAAGCCAATGGTAAGAAGTCTGGTAGAGCCGCATTAATACGCGAAACTCGGACCGAAAACCATTGGCAAGGTCATCTTAGCGGGAAAGGCGATTCTCTAGGTATCATACCCATTAATGCAGAAAATAACTGCAAGTGGGGGTGTATAGACATTGACCAATACCCGCTAGATCACAAGACTCTTGTAGAAAAGATACGGCGCATGAAACTGCCTCTTGTGGTTTGCCGATCTAAGAGTGGCGGAGCTCATTGCTTTCTGTTCACAAGTGAATGGATTGAAGCTAAGGAGATGCAACAAACGCTTCAGCATATCTCCGCCGCTCTTGGCTACGGTCAAAGCGAGATTTTTCCAAAACAAATTAAGTTACAACTAGAACGTGGCGATGTAGGTAACTTTTTAAACTTGCCCTATTATGACGCAGAGGGAGGGCTACGATACGGTATAAAGGATGATGGCACTTCTGCGACCTTAAACGAATTTTTAGCTTTGTACGAGGCTCATAAGCAGACTTTAGAACAAGTCCAAGCCCTACAAATCGAAGACAAAACAGATACACCAATCAAAGACGGCCCACCTTGCCTCCAAACTCTTTGCGCAAGCAAAATTGCTGAAGGTGGGCGTAACAATGGTTTATTTAATATAGCGGTTTATCTTCGTAAAGCTTATCCTGATAGTTGGGAAACAGAAATACTAACCTACAACATGATGTATTTTGAGCCACCTTTGCCTTTGTCAGAAGTAAACATTGTAGCTAACCAAGCTAAACGTAAGGATTATGCTTACAAGTGTAATGATGCACCAATTAACTCGCATTGTAACAAAGAGTTATGTCGAACACGAAAGCATGGAGTTGGATCAGCTGTACAAGGTGCTACCATTGCAAACCTTAGAAAATACAATTCTGTTCCTCCAGTGTGGTTCATGGATGTGAACGCTGAACCCTTGGAGCTCGATACAGATGCTCTACTATCTCAAGCTACATTTCAAAAAGCTTGTATGGAGCAGTTAAACTTTATGCCTCGCACAGTTGGTAAGCCTATGTGGGAAGGACGTATTAGTTCGTTACTGACAGAGATGAAAGAAAACGAAGCGGCAATCATAGAAGTAGCTGAGGATGCTAGTACATCTGGTCAGTTCTATGATTACCTTGAAGAGTTCTGTAGACACTTACAACAAGCTCAGGCTAAAGAAGAAATACTTTTACGCCGACCTTGGACAGACGAAGAAGATAATTTAACTTATTTTAGATTACGAGACTTTGAGAATTTTCTTAAAAAAAATAAATTCTTTGAATACAAGTCTCACAAGATTGCCCAACGCTTACGAGATATTAACGGGTCCAGTACTGTTTTAAATATACAAAACAGATCTGTAAGATGTTGGGCAATACCCGCTTTTGCAAGCGTGGACTTTGACTTAAACCCGCCTAACATGGGCAAAAAAGGGGAGACACCATTTTAATGGAAGATGAAGAAGAAAGAATGGTCAAGGCTGAGGGACTTGACGATGCAATTTTAGGGACTGGTGGTCGTATAAATATGGATGAAGTTATCATCTATAGCTACGATAAATGTGTGAAGATCTTCATGGATAGAGATAAAATGACATATGAAGAAGCCATAGAATGGATGGAGTTTAATGTTGTAGGAGCATGGTGGGGTCCAAAAACGCCTTTGTTTATGCATGAAATACCTTCTTTTATGGAGACGGACGATTTTTTAGAAGAACTTGGTTTTCACAAGCCCATGAACGATAACTAATGTTTAGAATCTTTGGACCACCTGGAACGGGTAAGACCACAACTTTGTTGAATATGTTAGACAAAGCTCTTGAGAGTGGCATATCACCAGATCGAATTGCATTCCTTGCCTTTACTCGTAAAGCCGCAAGTGAAGCTAAAGAACGTGCGTCAGCTCGTTTCCATTTGGATCCTGATAAAGATCTCTTTTACTTCCGTACCTTACACAGTCTGGCCTTATCTATGAGCGGTATCCGTACTGAACAAGTTATGGGTAGAGAACATTACAAGGAGCTGAGTGAAATAATATCCATACCTCTCGTCTCACGGACCTCATTAGAGGATGACATAGCCGATAAGCAAGCCACCGATCATCCTATTCTTAGTCTTATAAATCTAGCCCGCTTATGCAAAACACCTTTGCGGGAGCAGTATAACCAGACTTTTTTAGAATTTGATTGGAATACTGTAAACTATGTAGCTAAGTGTTACACGCAATACAAAGAACAGCACGAGCTGTATGACTTCACAGATATGTTACAATGTTTTATAGACGAGGCGGAAGTCGCTTGCCCCAAGTTTGATCTGGTATTCCTAGACGAAGCACAAGACCTTAGTCCTTTGCAATGGGACATAGCTCATATATTAGATAAGAACGCAAAGAAAATGTATGCAGCGGGTGATGATGACCAAGCTATATATAGATGGGCGGGAGCTGACGTAGAACATTTCATTACATTAGATGGATCTAGTGAAACTCTATCACAATCGTACCGCGTCCCAAGGCTTATTCATCGTACCGCAGAAAACATCGTATCACGAATTACAAGTCGATATCCAAAGAAGTATGAACCAAAAAATGAAGAAGGCAACGTACAACACATAAGTCGTATGGAAGATCTGGACGTATCTACTGGACAATGGCTCATCTTAGCTCAGGCGGGTTACATACTTAATCCCGTTGTGGAATTTCTAAAATCTTCAGGTTATCTTTACACACACAAAAACAATCGATCCATATCATCTAAAACATCTTCTGCCGTTAATGGTTGGGAACAGCTCCGTAAAGGTAAAAGCATAACATTGGAAACCGCCAAAGATATCTATAGTTTTATGTCTACGGGTACACGAGTTAAGCGTGGATTTAAAACAATGAGTGGAGCTGACGATAGTAATGTCTTTAATATGTTCCAATTACAAGATGATTGGGGCCTCGTAATAGGAGAAGAGTTGATTTGGAGAGAAGCTCTTGATAGATTACCAGAAGAATCACGGGTCTATATTACCGCTATGCTACGAAGAGGTGAGAAATTTAATGCAAATCCTCGTATTACAGTATCCACGATCCACGGTTCTAAAGGTGGCGAATCAGAAAACGTAGTTGTGTTTACAGATTTATCTCCGTCAGCTGACGATGCGATGAGCGGTGGTAATGACGATTTACACAGAGTGTTTTATGTAGCTGTAACAAGAGCTAAAGAGAATTTATTCATCGTAGAATCAGAAGATAGTAATAGGAGCTACGCAATATGAGACATATGGAGTATATGAAGATGAGACAAAACGAACTCAAAGACATGGTTAATCATCCTGATCACTATACAAACAGTTCTATTGAAACAATAGACATAATAGAATCCGTCACAGCTGAAGGTTTTCAGTATTATCTAGAAGGTAATATATTGAAATACCTTACACGCTACAGACATAAAAACGGTATCGAAGATCTTAAAAAGGCTCAGTGGTATCTTAACAAACTAATCGAGGTACAATATGACACTACAGATGGCGATGTTCACACCGAAAACGGAATGGGTTCCACCACATGAGCTACCAGATCTTAGTGAAGCTAAGACAATAGCTATTGATGTTGAAACTAAAGATCCAAATCTAAAGACTAAAGGACCTGGATGGCCAACTGGAGATGGCGAGGTCGTAGGATACGCTGTAGCTGTAGACGGTTGGAAAGGTTATGTCCCTATCCGTCACGGCGGAGGTGGTAATTTAGATGAACGTATTGTTAATAACTGGCTAAAAAAGGTTTGCGAATCACCCGCTGATAAAATTATGCACAACGCACAATATGACGCGGGTTGGCTCAGGCGCATGGGTTTTACCGTCAATGGACGTATCATTGATACAATGGTTATAGCCTCGTTACTTGATGAGAATAGATTTAGTTATAGTCTTAACGCTTTGTCCTTTGAGTATCTGTCAAAAACAAAAAGTGAGAAGAACCTGACTGAAGCTGCTAGAGATTTCGGGGTCGATCCCAAAGCTGAACTGTGGAAACTGCCCAGTATGCACGTTGGTCCATACGCCGAAGTTGATGCCGAGCTCACATTGGAACTCTGGAACTACTTTAAGCCCCTCATTTCCAAAGAGGATCTCTGGAGTGTCGTAAATCTGGAGCTCGATGTCTTGCCCGTTCTGATAGATATGACTTGGCGGGGTGTTCGCATTGATCAAAATCGTGTTGAACGAACCAGAGACTTTCTGCTCAAGGAAGAAAAATCCGTCTTGGCTAAAATCAAACATATGACGGGCATGAACGTAGAAGTTTGGGCGGCACAATCACTCGCCAAAGCTTTTGACATAGTCGGTATAAATTATCCAAAGACTGAGAAGGGTTCACCATCATTTACAAAATCCTTCCTATCCGAGCATCCTCACGAATTACCTAAGATGATACTAAGGACCAGAGATCTTAACAAGACTTCTGGTACATTTATTAATACCATTATGAAACATACTGCTTTTGATGGACGTATACATTCACACATAAATCAAATCAGATCTGACGATGGTGGCACCGTATCAGGACGAATCAGTATGAATAACCCAAATTTACAGCAAATACCCGCTCGTAATCCTGAGTTAGGTCCTATGATTCGCTCCTTGTTTTTACCTGAAGAGAATGAGCAGTGGGCTAGTATAGATTTCTCGCAACAAGAACCACGAATCTTGGTTCATTATGCCCACGCCTACGGTAAATCTCAAGGCCATGACATGAAAGGTGTACAAGAATTTGTCGATGGTTACCAAAATGATCCCGATATGGACTTCCATACCATGGTAGCTGACATGGCTAAAATACCTCGTAAGCAAGCCAAGACTATAAATCTAGGTATGATGTACGGCATGGGTGTTAATAAACTATCTGATCAGCTCGATATATCCGTGGAAGAAGCTAAAGGTCTGGTGAAACAATACCATGAACGTGTTCCTTTTGTGAAAATGCTCATGCACGGTGTAATGAATAAACTTAACTCACGACAAAGCTCAGGTTCGATTCGCTCTATATTAGGTAGAAAATGTAGATTTGATCTGTGGGAGCCTGATTCGTTTGCGATGAACAAGGCCTTGTCCCTGAAAGATGCACTCAATGAACACGGCCCAACGACCAGACTAAAGCGAGCCTACACTTATAAGGCCCTTAACCGTCTTATTCAGGCCTCAGCCGCTGATATGACTAAGCAAGCTATGGTTGATATCTACAAACTAGGTATAACACCGCTTATTCAAATACATGATGAGGTGGCTATCTCCGTTTCTAACGATGATCAAATTGATTCGATCGTCTATGCCATGGAAAATGCCGTTAAATTAAATGTTCCTAGCAAGGTAGATGTAGAAATAGGACCATCTTGGGGTGAAGCTAAATAACCTATTGACGAAATCATATAAAGTCGCATATAATCCCTTAAAACATAAGGATTTATGCGATATGGATACTGAAAAATGGAAAAGCATTCTTGTTCCCAAGGACGTTTACTTAGAAATTAAGAAAATTGCGGCTAAAGAGGGACGAACTTTAGGTGGACAACTACGCTACATTCACGCTCATTATGTTTCTGAAGAAGAAAAGAGAGTGAAAGAGCTTGTAGATGCCCAAATGTCGTTAAGAAAAGCTAAAGATCACTCAGCCGCGTCCATTGACGGGTAATTTGTATCTTTATTTTGCATCATTTTGGATGCTTCAACGCCCATATTATACAAAGCGTCTGTCATAGGTCCGTCTGAGGCCTTCTTACCTCGTCCCGATAGAAAAACTTCTACGGGAGTGTTCGTTTCTGGATGAAAAGATACTGTTACAGCTAGTCCTTCACCTACATCTGTCGTTACGCATGGTCTTCTATTTGGTAAATTTGTCATTAGTTTCCTCCTTAAAAAATACATTCTAATTAATAAATTAT
>Ga0209535_1002803_pt1 | contig 11307 bp, 9 predicted proteins | sample LinPmetageLP28_FD_184041 | JGI IMG/M metagenome (GOLD analysis project Ga0209535, IMG submission 184041) | Marine viral communities from the Pacific Ocean - LP-28 (SPAdes) (version 2) | ecosystem: Environmental > Aquatic > Marine > Oceanic | place: Pacific Ocean | collected 2009-08-22
TCCGGCATCGTTCTTTACCATCTTTAATTTGCCGCCCTTTGCCATCATAGGCATCTTCGGACTTTGCATCATATTGTTCTGCATCTGGTTCTGTTGACCCTGTGTAGATGTCATCATGCCACCCCCGTAAGCTTTCTTGCGGGGTTTTTTGGTTGCCATGCCGCCGTACATCATTGGCTTGCGCTTTGCAGCACCGCCGTACATCATGCCTTTGCGTTGACCATTAGTGTAGGTTTTCATTGATTAGTCCTCTTCATCTTGTTGGAGTGTAGCTGTATAGCTGTCTAGTATTGATCTTCCCTTTTCACCCAAAGCACCTAGTTCAGTAATTACAAATTCTGTAACCATACTATCAAACGTCGCTAAGTCTGCTTTAGTCATATCTTTAGGATACTTCATCATTCTAAGTATTAAATCTGCAGCTTCTTCATTGCCCGCTGCTAACTTCATCATGTCTATACCAGCATGAGAGGCTAAAGAAACACCAAATTCCGCAGCAACGTACTGAGGGCTGACCATGCCACGAGCAAGGTTGAAGCTTCGGGATATAAGCTGGTTAGTTCCCATCTTACTTACTAGCCCCTTAATTGTTACAGCCGTATCCAGTTCTGCTCTTCGTAGGGCTACAGATTCACTTAAATACTGTGCAGTTTCTACCAAAGTATCGACATGATCTTCGTCTAAATAACCGCTAAGTATGCCCCGCACGTTATCCATGTCTAACGCTTCAACAAGTTTTTCTGGATTGTCCATAGCGTGCAGCACAGACTCTGTGCCATCAGCGTTTATATGTTTTCTTCCGGGTATTGGTCCTACCTCTGCGTATTCCATCATACCATTTACAAGCATGTATGTTATACCACGATCTAAAGCTTCTTCTGTGTTGTGAGTAATTCCGGATGCGTCTTCAAAAGTGTCACCCAGCTTAGTAGCCACTGTGCTTTTGAGTGCTTCCAGACTTTCAGCCTTTCCCCGTATTACATACTTTTGAAAGAACGTGCCGGGGTCATCTACCCCTGTAGCCTTTTGAAGCTGAATGATAGCTGCGTCTCGTTGTTTTCTAGCGTTGTTAACAGCACTCTCTACATCATCTAAACCGTCTTCAACTTTTTTAGAATACTTACGGGCACTTTCTCCCAACTCGTTATTGTTTTTAATCAGAGTTTCAATAGCCATTTCTTCTTGCATCATTTCGCCTAAATCAACTAGACGTACTTTTTTAGCAGGTCCATCATCCATCTTTACCATAACTGTAAGCTGGTCTTGTACTTCAGCAAGACCCTCTAGCTTTGCAAAGTTGTATCCTCCTGCTTCAATGACAGTTTTTCCGGGACTCAAGCGGGTGTCTTTCATCATGTCCGCTACACGATAGCCCCACTTTGAGTATATCATTTCTGTCATGTGGGCACGTAGTAAATCAAAGTCTGCTCGTGCGTTAGGTTGCGTAAGATCAAACACGTCCCCCGCACCGTCACTAAATGATTCTACAAACTGCGATCTATTCAAGATAAATTTCTGCATGGCATCCCTATCTCCACGCAGGGCTGCTTCTATGTTTATGCCTAATTTATCAAACGCATCAAGAGGAGTCTCCCCCTTGTATGCAAACCTAAACAGACGATCACTTGCCATACCCTCTGGTATTACTTCCCCGACAGCAACGTCTTCAAAGAAAAATTCTTCGTTCGCAGCGTCTATATAAGTTTCTGTGTCTATCTCGTCCCCTTCTGCATCTGTTGCTTTTTTGCCTGATACCTTTACCGGACCCACTTGTGACTTGTGTAATTTTTGAAGGGGACCACCAACTCTAAGTTTGTCAAACCACTCTTCTTGGTATATTTCACGGGCATCCTTCCAGCGTTCAAAGAATTCAGGTGCCTCTTTGTTTACCAAGTCTTCTACGTTACCAGCGTATGCTTCGTACCGTGACGCTAAGTCATCGTCTCCTAAACGAATAGCGTAATCTCTAAACGAAGAATACACATCCATCACTTCTCCGGGAGTAGCTAAAAAGCTGGGCGGTTCTATGCCAAACTTTGCTTGATTTGCTTCGTCCATGTAAAACAAAAGAATATCAAGAGACGTTGCGTTCTCTTTTATAAACATATCAGAACTTTTGTTTGTGTGCAGGGCGGATAAGTCATCGTAAGATGTACCCTCCATAGACTCTAGAGATCGTTTTGCCATTTTGTTAGCAACTTTATACATGCGCTTACCCAGTGTTCCAGAAAAGAAACGAGAGTTCTTTCCAAAAAACTCTTTTATATCCGAATCTGGTGCATACTTCATAAGTTCAGTGATCATACTGTTTACGGGTATGCTTTTGCCCATCTTGTCAGCTTCTATGTCTAGCTGAATAAAGCCCCTTTTTGCCCGTTTTCTCATTCTGGCAAACTTGTTTTGGACTACAAGTTCTAAGTTTCTAGCAGTTTCTTTTATGTGCTTTCCACGATTGCCTCTAAATGAAGATACGTTTTCAGCACGAACGGCTAGAGATTGCATGTTTTGTTGGTACTGTCGCTCTAAGATTGCTAACTGATCAACATCGGACTTTAGAGAAATCTCAATCTCAATTTCCATGTCGTCAAGACCATCAAGTATGTTTGGAGGAATATCAGATGTAGGGTCTTCCAGTATAGCACGTTTGTAGTTTCTGATAGACGATGCCAACTGTGTACGATCATCCTGAAGTCTCTTTAACTCTGCTTCGTTGGCTAATTCTAGACTGTTTATATAGTTTTCAAGTTCTTTGGGGTTGTCTATGTCAGTTCTGTTTTGAGATTTTTCTCTCAACAGCTTTACTAAACGAGTCGTTGACCCTGCCCTTGTTACCCTGTGTCTTTGGGCGTTCATTTGTTCTGCTAAATTACTGGCAGAGTTTATATCACGATAGTCTATAGAAACACCCTGTAGTCTTTCTACGGATTGCAACCATCCCATACTGCTAGTTGTAGCCACAGTCTCTTGGAGTATGCCTCGTATTTCGTTTTGTTCTTCCAGAGGAAAAGCATCTACGATGCTATTTAGCCTGTTTTGATGTTTTTCCATTGAATTGACAACTTGATCCAAGCCTTCATCGTCCAAAGCAAAAGCCACCCTTTGCATGGCATTTAACGCTACACGAGTCTCTTTAGGAAGTTCTCTTCCAGTTCGTCTTGTGTATATTTCTGCAAAGTTGTCCATTCTGCCGCTGGCAAAGAAGCCCTTAACAACGTCTTTACCTACTATTTTAAAAGGTATGTTAGCTATGTGATCAAGTCCTTTTAAGACGTTGTTGACCTGATCACCTGACTGTTGATTTACCCAGTAGGCTGTCTTACCTGCGGCTGTAACTGCAAACTTTCCAATAAACAAGTGAACTAGGGCACCCATACCCTCTTTCATCATAGTGTCTTCACCTAACCAGCCATTTAACATTTCACTCTGTCCAACATAGTACATAGTAGCAGCCAGCGGAATTGCATCTTTAAAAGACTCTTTTACATTGGGAAGAAACCGACCCGTCATATATTTTCTGGCAGTCTCGTGGGTTAAGTCCTTTTTTTCAAGAAGCAGTGTTTTGTACTCTACAGAATCCTGACTTACACCCCTTTGGCGCAAAGCTTTAAGTTGTAGTGAAACTTGATTTCTACGCTTGCTTAAACGCTTTATATTGGCATCCGCACGTTCCAGACCCAGTGCATACAGAGCATTCTTCTCGTGAAACTTTTTAATTAGGTTCGCTTGCTTTAAAGCTATGCCAGCCTCAATAGGGGTCATATCTTTATATATGTTGTATTCTTTTATTATTCGTAGCCCGTCTTCAGTGTTGGGGTCAGCCTCGTCTGCCTTTGCCTTCATTTTGTTTAACGTGCCAGTAACATTATCCAGCATGTTACGGCCTTGAATGGCTTTAGCTTTATTTACACCTAAAAGCATCGTACCAGCTTCAGCAAGAAGCATGGCGTACTGCTCTTTTCCACTAAGCTGATCTATAGAGTTATTCAAAAGACTATACGCCTGTTCTTCGTTTACAAACGTACGATCAATTTGTCTTTCTACTCCTGCAGCGTCCCTGACAGTTTGTTTTGTTAGTCTTTCAAACTCTGCATCATCTAGTGTACCAGAGTCTACTTGTCTTTTAAGTTCCGTTACAACCATTTCATTCATAACAACTGACAAGTCTTTTATACCAAACTTGTCTTGCAAAACTCGTTCTTTCCAAAATCGAGTTGCGTTGTTACGTAAGTCTTCAGTGTCAGCCCACTGTTCAAAGAACCCTTTATCTGGTGCAGATGGATTTAAAAAGTTTGTACCGGCAGCAAGTCCTGCTTGTACAGCATGAAGACCATAGTTCAAAACAAGATTGGGAAGCTGCGCTGTGCCTCTAATTACACCATCATTTATTTTTTCTGTTAGCGTATCCCAAAACTCACCTGTGGAAAGATTGGTAACAAACACTCGTTCCAGCGTAGCCCTGTCTTCATCAGTGAGGTCTGCTGCACCGTCAAAAGTACCACGAACAACCATAGCAACGGATGACTTGGCATCTGATATGTTTTTCTGTATAGTCTTGAGTCTAGGATTAGTTTCTGCTTCTTCTGTGGGAGCAAACTGGTATTCTCCCGGCGCAGTCTCTAAACTAAATTCTACTGGTACCTTCTTGTCTTTATCTTGAAGGGTGTTATAGGCTCTATAAGCGTTATTTAACTGGGTTGCAAATCTGTCTTTAGCATCTTGTGGAACATTAGGTGCTGTTTGCGCTTTAATCATCGCCTGAAGCTGACCTTGTGATAGACTTAAAATACCGGGTATTTTTCCCTCAATAATTCTTTGTCTAAATTCGTCCTCAGATATAGGCTGCAACTGTTCTTGGATACTTTGCGCTGCCATGTCCCCAGTAGTTAAAAGTTTTTTATCCCCTGTGACGGGATCAATCTCATAGTCGTATGGTTCATCCGTCCCTGTAGGTTCATCTTTAGCTATGCCCCCTCCGGTAATAGCCTTTAATCCTTTGCCTATTACTTCTTGAACTGGAGGAACACGAAGCCCACCTGTATCCTCTTTTACTTTTTGGCTGAGTCGTTCACTTTCAGTAGCATCGCCGGGATCGGGACGCAACGCTTCACTCACACCTCTGTATGCAGGTTGAATTATCTTTTCATCAATGGTGTCAAGAATTCCGTCAGCCATGCTAATTATATCCCCGATTGTGGTGCTTGCATTCTTCGCGTCATTTCGGTTGTCAGTGCGTCAATCATAGATTGATCTGTTATAGGCTGTGCATTACCATCTATCCATACAGGATCAGTATCTGTTCCGATATTAAGATAATCTTCGTACTTGAGTGATGGACCCAATTTAGGATTAGCTTTTTTTCCTTTTAATGCAGCCACTTTATTTTCCATGTAGTCAACAGAAATAGCTGCGTCAATTATCATGGCTTCTTCTGGCTTTAAAACAGCGTTTCCTTTACCGTACGAAACGAACACCTTTAGTTTCTTTACGTCTCGTTCCATTTCATCGATAACTACCTGTATCTTTGCTAACGCTTGATCTTTTGTGGCGAACCCTGCACCCAGTCTGTCTAACTGTTGTTGAATGTCTTGGTTAGAAAGACGCCCTGACGGGTCAGCAGCACGGGCAAGCTGAAAAGCAAGGGATATACGCAGTGCCTCTAACTCTGCAAGGGCTTCTCCGCCATCTTTTCTTTTTTCTGCAATACCAGCTTCTAATCCTGATAGGTAGTCATCTGTCAAATCATCTGTAGATTCTCCGATAACTCCAACACCCAACAAATCCTTTTGGATAGCGGCACGTATACTCTGATCTCCTGTAAAAGCAACGCCCAAAACCTTTTTAAATCTAGCATAAGCTTCCGGTTCATCTAAATTCTTTCTGGCTTCTTTTAGCATGTTCAGGGAAGTTAGTGCTGTCTCTTTGTTTGATAATTCCTTTGAAAGGAAGTCCATTGTAAATTTATCACCAGATTCAACCAGCTTAGTACCATACCTTTTTGACAAAACGTACTGCTGTCTAGTTTCTCCCATATCTTGTCCTGTGCGAAATCTAGGAGTAACAGTTTTGCTTCTATGGTACTTCATGTAAGGCGCAAGAGCCATAACTTTTTGATGAAAGGTACGTGCATCTGCAGCGTTCAAAGTGTTTAAGAATTCTGTTATTTCTTCGTTGTCTACTTTGTACAAAGAAATCTCAGGGTCGTAACCCCTCACGTTGTTTACATTACTAATTTGTAAAGACGCTCCCAGCGCACTTTCTTTTTGCGCGGGAGAAACTCCCGGAACAGGGTAAAATTGTTTGTCGGGATCAATTTGTCTTCCATCTCCGTCTACGCCAATCCAGAAGTTGTACAGGGTTGATCTACGTGCTTCTGTAGACATGTTCTTGTCTATGCCCAAAACGTATGACATAGTATCAAAAGCATCTACAAGGTCACTAGATATATCAATCGTGCCCACCTCAAGTGAACCATCTTCAGCAACAACAACTTTAGTGGCTACAGGTGTTTTACCCTCTGGAGGTGTATCTGATGTCTCGCCGTCTACTAGTTGTTTGCCGTCTGCCGCACTGCCACCATGCACGTTGTAGTGTAAACCTAATCCGGGGAACATAGGGGTAGGCTCCCACCCCATAATTGCGGGTTCAAGAAACTGCCCTTGTTTTTGGCTTTCATTCCAAGACTGTAATTCGCTATTGTATATTCTAGCTTGGCTTGCAACAAGAAGGTTGTTAGCTTGATCCCACAGTGTTTTATCTTCTTTTAATTTAGCCATTTGGGAGGGGTTTTGAAGCATAGATGCGTATTCAGTAAGGTATGCGTAGGCGTCATTTAAGTCTCCTTCTCCCTTTGCCCTGTTAAAATTAAGACTGTAGATATCCCCCTTTAGAGTAAGTGTTCCACCTGTATCTGAAGCATTTGAAAGAGTAGAAAGAACACCAGTGAAGTCAGTATTGATACGTTCTCCCGCTTGACCAAAAATGTTGATACGCTCACGAGAATCTATCTTACCCTGTGCAGACTTTATCATGTCGCCAATCTTTTGAGCGTTTTCTTGATTAAAATTTTTGCCACTAACTGCTGCGTCAACAAGTATCTGATTGTATGCGTCAAGCTTTTCCTGTTCGCCCACGCGTAGGGCTTTTTCTTCTTGTATGTTTCGTGTAAAACCCTGTACTAAGCCAGTGGCAAGTGCTATACCAATACCCATCGTTTACTCCTCTATCTGGCCTTGCATGTTCATAAAGTTTTCTTCTGTCGGGGGTGTTGGGGCGTTGCCCTGTCGGATACCCTTGTTCAGTGTTTCTGCTACGTATGTAAACATGGCAGGATTGTTTTGAGCCATCATGTTAAAGAACGTCTGATCATCCATCTCGTCTTCGGTCAGTGCGTCTTCATTTTCAAACATACGATATGGCACACCGTTTTCTTCCGCCATGTTAGCTATGTACATGGCAAGTGGTCCCTTGATAAGCAAGCCCACGTCTGGCATAAACTGCCCCTCTTGAAAGGCTTGAAAGATGTAACCCTCTACGAGAGCCTCAACAGATGCGCCAACCATCAGCAGCTTCAACATTTCGTCACGGGTCTGTTTGATTTCAAGTGAATCTATGGCTGCACGTAACGCAACTTCAGGATTAACCTCACGAGGGGGTTGACCCCACGGCCAGCGTTCGTTGTCGCTTGTCAAGCCGTATCCCGGAGGGGCGGCTGAAAACGGGTCTTTTGCTTCAATGCTTCCCGGTGCGGGCATCATTTCTTCGGCCATGCTGTTACACCTCTGTCATTCTTGTTTTAGGTTGTCCACCCTTTGCCGTAAAAGTTACGTTGGCGTACTTTGAAAACATGTCTACTACTTGTTGGTTGCGGGCGTTTTGTATAAGGTTCATCATCACACTCTCTAGTCTAGGATCACTCTGCATAAGTTGTTGTATTGGCTGCAGTTGTGGAGTGCTTGCCGTAGCTGCACGTGATCCAGCCGCTAGGTCTGATGCTGTTCTAGACTGCGGAGGTGCCGATGATTTAGCAAATTTTTGATTTTCTTTTTTTCCAGAATCCAAAAAGGACTGTGCAACGGCAGATGTAGTTGCTACTCCTGTGCTTCCACCGGACATATACTGTACGCCCGCCATAGCTGCGATTGGAAGTAAAGATGAGAGTAATTTCATTTGTTTTTCCTAGTTTGAGCCTTATCCGCTGCCAGCCATCCACGCTGCTACCCAGTTGCCGATACCCAGCGCAAGGTCATTCTTTTGCTGGTCGTTGTACAATTCTTTGGTGTTGGCAAACTCCATAGCCATGATACCGACTTCGTGCTGTCGCTGCATGTACGATTCCGTTTTTTGAAAATTCCACGCTGCATTGTCACGATATCTTTGCCACAGATTGTTTAGTGCGTTTTGGCTGGCGTTAAATTGATTTGCTACGTTGATGCGATTTGTTTCGTTTTGGATTGCTGTGGCTGCAGTGTTGACCTGTCGTCTCCACTGTACGTTTGATTGATCCACAGCAAACTGCATGTTGGCATTGAACTTTTCGCGGTTGTCGCGCATAGCTGCGTTGAACTGTTGTTGTGCATTGACTTCACCTGCGTTAAACTGTGCAGTTGCAGCCACACGGTTTTTGTTAGCAGTCTCAACCTGTGATCCCAGATTCGCAAAGAACTCTTCTACTTGTAACTCATTTTTAGCGTTGAACTGCTTGCGGGCATTGTCCTCTGCAGCATCCTTGAACATCGCCTGTGTTAATGCATTGTATGACAGGGTAGCCCCCTGTTGACGTGCGTCGAGGTTCTTTGTCTCTGTAGAGAGAAGCATCTGTGCGTTTGTTACGGCACCCTGTAGACGTGCTGACAGATTCGCCTTGTCCATAGCGGCAAAAGTAGCAGCATTTGTCAGGGCTGTCTGTTGTTGATTGTTTAGATTCTGCAATTGTATTGTAGCGTACTTGTTGGCATCTTGTGACGCAATAACAATACCAGACTCCATGACAGCCTGTGTCATTGCGGCTGCAGCCATTGACGACGCACCCAATCCTCGTGCTTGCATCACACCGGCTACCTTGCGTACTGCAGGTGCAGCCCACGCTGGCATGGGTTTACCCTCTTCGATGCTGCCCAACAATTCGCCCAGTTGGTATTGAACTGTGGCCCGTTGGTCTAGTTCTTGTGTAGCGGCTGTCGCTTGTGATCCGGCGGAAACTGTGCCTTCAACTTGGGAGATGTCCACTTGTGGGCGACGGGCATCCTGTATTTGTGCCGCTGTCATGTCGGTGACACCGGGGGTTATTTGTGTTGTAGCAGCAACTTGGCCCAGTGTGGGGTCAGTCGGCTTGGTAGGAATTGCTGCAGATAATCCAGTAATGTCTGCAGTAGATGTACCAGCCAGAGGAGTTGCAGATGTAAGTGTGGTGTCTGCGCTGGTGGTTAGCAACTCGTCTTGCTTTACAGTTGGAGTAACTGCTGTAAGCTGGGTAACACCCGTAGTTTCCCCTGCTGCCATCTGTCCTACCTGATCAGTCAGGTCTTTATCAGTAGATATCTTATTTAAGTCTGCCATACTAATTCATTCCCATAAATACTGTAACTACCATAGCAACTACCATAACCGTACTGCCCATTATCATTGCCTCAAGACGCCACATACGCTTATCCAACCCATCCAACTTCCCATTCACCAACTCACGAAACATAGCGCACTCTTTTTCATGTGCGTCCAGTTCCATCTGTACCTTCAATGCAGGTTCTACTGTTTGGTCTGTGGAAAGTTTCATATGTCAATACCCATTAATAAGGGCTATCACCAAGTACGCTTGTATCCCAAGCCGCCTTGAGTTTAGCAATAGTGTCTGCGCTACCAATTGCAGAAGCTGCTGGTGCATTACGCAGCGCAGTCTTCTTGGTTACTGATGCTGCCTTTGCGTCGGCATCGTCAGCCTCTAGTGCCTTCATGTATACGACATCCTCTGCCTCAAGCAGTGGACCACGTACTTCACGGATTTTGTCCTTGAAGATTACTTTGGCTGCTGTCATGTCTTCGGAAATGACTGTGCCACTCAATGACCATGCATCACGAAAGTGACGGTCAGCAGGGACAGTTGCAGTTGAAGCGTCAATCTGATTCCCGTCCTTATCTACGATGTATGTTGTTGCCATTAGGTTTCTCCTTTTAGGCTGCTAAATCAGTGACTGTTAGGTCTTCACTTATCTTCCAAGCGTTGCGCCACTCACGAGTGCTTGGTAGCTGTTCTTTGCGGCAGATAACCATCTTTGGTTTATTGCCTTGATTCCAGTTCTGCCATACAGATTGTGGGCAGTCTTTCATAATTAAGTATTCAATCGCTTGCTCTTCGGTTAGAGCATCAATAGGCTTGGTGTCATGTAGCAAGTAGCCACGAGTATGCTTCTTAAAGTCTGGTTGTGCCTCATCTTTGGCTAGTTCCCAGTACACTTCGACAGGAGGCAGGATACCGCCCTGTAGCGCACACGCCATCCAGTTAGGGTCAGGAACCAGTATTTTTGCACATTCATCTACGTTGTCCTCATAGACAACCCGAATGTCTGACTGCACTGGCTCAAGGTTTTCCTTTGCCCAACATAGGCGGTCGAATAGGTGTGTGCCTTGAAACTCCGGTGTCTGCATTATGCGAGGTCTCCTTGTATCTCGAAACATTGGTAGTTCGCATCCATTGCCCCCGGATAACAGGCCATCGCTGTTGAGCCTGTTGCAAACCCAGTGCTTCTAGGACATAGCCGCCATTCTGAAGTCCCCACCAGTTCTCCACTGGATGTGGGTATGCTATAGACTGCATTTGCGAATGTTGACGAGTATGAAGGCGTTGAAAACCCTGTTCCTTGATCCGAAATGCTACTCACGTTGAGGCTGTCATTTATTGCTGTTGACGAGATGCTAGTAAAATTACACCACGCCTTCGCACTGCCGTTCACAACGTAGTCTGTGGTTAATGACCCTGCGGTTGAGTGGGTCAGTGTATCCGCTGCAATTGTTCCAGCCATTATGCGAGGTCTCCACAGGTTATTGTAGCAGAATTACCTGCATCTCTTGCACTACCGTTTTCTATGTCAAATCTTTCAACTAACGAGGTAGAGTTATTAGCTGAATTTGTGTATTGTGTTCCTCTAGCAACAGCTTCAGCTTGAGCCATACCAGAACAAGCGTAGTTTGCGTTGCTCATGTTGTTCGTAAACACGAAGCGGTGATTTCCTGAACCAACATCTGTTAAACTGCTTGAGTTGAAACTGTCCAGTATTGCGGGAGTATCTTGGTTGATTCTTCCCCATTGCTTTACCA
>Ga0209535_1002804_pt1 | contig 11307 bp, 8 predicted proteins | sample LinPmetageLP28_FD_184041 | JGI IMG/M metagenome (GOLD analysis project Ga0209535, IMG submission 184041) | Marine viral communities from the Pacific Ocean - LP-28 (SPAdes) (version 2) | ecosystem: Environmental > Aquatic > Marine > Oceanic | place: Pacific Ocean | collected 2009-08-22
ATATGAGCCTGATGTAGATCCTGTATAATTAAGTGTTATTCCCCAATCAAATTCTTTATCATCTAATCCATTTGATTTTTTTGCTGCTATAGTTTGTTTATCAAAACTTCCAGCAAATGAAGAGGATGGATAACCTGTTGTTTTAAATCTAAGAGCCACACCATCAGGAACTACATAAGCTCCTGCATCTGCTATTCTATTTCTTTCTAAAGGCATCCATGGAACTATGGCTGAAGCACTTGCTCTATATGAATTAGCTACTGGTGAGTAAGCATAACTATATCTTTCATACCATAAATCATAATCGTCTGTTTGGTCTTTATTTTTACCCCCAAATTCATTTATTCTTAAAATAGTATTTGGAATACCCCAAATATTGATTAATTGTCTTAATCCAGCTACTGTACCTTTTTTCTTTACAAGATAAGACATATTATGGTAAAGACGTTTAAATATTTCTTTACTTACATCATCTATTGGATATGGAAATCCTTTTGTTATTAATTGTTCAACATAATCTGCCCATGAATAATTAGGATCCCAATAATTAACTATTTCACCATTATTAATAGCTATGTAATGGTTTATTAATTCACTTCCTGTTGGTGGAACATACACCCCATCATCATTACCTGCTAATCCTATAAAGTTATCTTGATTATTATAATTATTTCCAAATCCTGTATACCCTAAAGATGTAATTACATCATCTGCTAATGATAAAGGAACACCTTCATCTAAAACATTAGTAGTATTTAATTTATCTGTTATAGTTTTTGTATACAGCCAAAGTTCATCAAATGATTGACCAACCATATTTACAAAATCTACATAATTATCATTATTATTTTGCTCTGTTATAAATGTAGGAATAGTATAATATAAATAATTTTGATTATTATTATCATATAATGAAGATGATAATAAAACCCCTCCATAATATTGACTATTTTCTACATCACTACCCAGCCATTCTAATACTTCAGTACTTCCTGTATTTAATAAAGGGTATGGAAAATCATTACTTATTGCTAAATCTTTTGGATAAGAATCAGAGGCTGTATTATAGTACAAATAATAATCCCAACCATCAAAAGATCTTATTTCTTCTTCAATTTTAGTGTATAAACCTGCTATACTTTGTGAAATTTGAGGTGTTGGGTTAGATCCTGTTATAGGGTTAATAGCAGCAATATCATTTTCATATGACTGTATTCTAGATACTTTTGTATAAAAGTTTTTAGTTCTTTCTTTTGCTGATGAAAAATTAACGAATTGGTCAAATGATGAAGTTGAGTAATTAGGAGTTAATTTTATACCTTTTTGATCCAAAATACTTAAAAATTGATCTTTAGATCCGCTAGATTCAGTATTTAATAATTCATTCTTATTTTTATAAGTTGTTGAGTTATTTACAAAATCTTTAATGTCTAAATTTATATTAGGGCCTTTTAAAGCAATTGTATCACTTATTACACTTAAATCTTCAACAAAATCTACTTCATATACTTGAGTTTCTGCTGTTTTTGTAACAACATATAACTCATTTAATATTTGATATCTAGCTGGTAGAGGATCAAATAATTTAATTAGAATTGAAGGTTCACCTGGTGTTTTATCAGCTTCAGTATTTGAGGTATTAGGGTTTAAACCAGCATCATATTGACTATTAACACCAATATGGTATTCATTTTCACCAAATGTTATATAAAATTCATCGAAATATCTAGGAGTATTAAGAGTTTGTTCAAATGAAATATATGAAGACTTCATTTGAGTTGGGGTAATATAATTAGATTTTATTCTAATTTCTGTTCTATCTCCTGATATTTCTGATATAAAATATTTATTATCTATAGATGAACTTAATTCATTATTTACAAAATTATAAACCCCATATAATACTCCATTACTATAACCAGCATTATATATATCTTCTTCAGGGTTTATGTTTACTACGTCTGTAGTAGAATTACCTACAACTGGGTTAGCTAATTGCTCTGTATTTGCTCCCATAGGAACAGCATCAGGTGTAGTATTTTGGGTTATTTGATAATTTGAAAAATTATAATCTGAATATTGGATACTTTTTTGAGAATCATAAACATAAAATTCAATTTGATTTACCCCAGGAGTAAAAGATCCTGAATAATCTTCATTAGGTATTAAAGAACTATTTTCTAACTCAAAACCATCATTAAATAATAATGATGGATTAATTTGTTGCATAGAAGAAGATACTGGTATTTCTGTCATCTTTTGTTATTTTACTTTATGATTATGCTCCTGATTCAACTTCTCTTGCATCTTCAATTGCTTTATCAATTTCTTGTTTTGCACCTAATATACTTGCCATATCCACCTGGAGTTGTAAGTTTGTTTCTCTTAATTCTGCTATTTCATCTAATAAAGCCTGGATTTCTTCCTGGTTTGCTTTATAATCTATATAATCACTACTTTCTTTAATTAAATATTCATGTGAATTTATTTCTCCATATTTAGGAATAATAAAAAATAAATTGTTGTATATGTTAAAAAAATCTTCTACGGAAGCCAAGTTAGGATCAAAAAAACTTAAATCTTGCTCAGCTACACCTAATTCTTTAAATTCTGTATCAAATGTAGATCTAAATGACTCTCTATTATACCCAGTTCTAATTAAAGTTACTGATGTATTTTCGTCTGTAGATTTATTTAATTGAGTATCATCTAAAGGTGCATTAGGGAGTGCATTAGAAAGTGCATTAGAATTAGGAGCGTTATTATTTGTTGAATTATATTGCATTATCCATTTACTACTTTAAACATTATATCTTCATCGAATACTTGTGTCGTACCATCTAATACAGTTTTTATTAAAATTGTATAATATCTTTCAGGTTCTAATCCATTCATATATACATCAAAATAACTTGATGTTGTATCTGAGCTAATTTGAGTATAAACTTCATCAAATGGTATTACAAATTCATTTGTATCTGTATCTTTTATAGCATATGTAGATACTCCTTTAGGTAAATAAAAATTAGTTGTGTATAAAGAAGAAGTTTGAAATACAACATCTGGGTATTTTGGTATAGCTGCTATTCTAAATCTTTCAACACTTTGGGAATAATAAGTTCCTACATTATTGTAAATAGACATAAAGGCTTCAGGTGTACCTATTGTAGTATTTTTTGAAGATCCTGTATCATAATATTGATCATTCCATTTTAAATCTAATAATGGGGGATAAATAGTATTAGTGTCAATTGAAAAATATCTAAAGGTTGCTGTAGTAGCTTGACTATCTATAAATTCTCTTGAACTTGACTGTTTAACTAAAAAACCATCATTTATAAAACCTTTAGTATTATCTACTAGTGAATTTGTAAACCAAGTTTTTATAGTATTTGTTACGTCTACACTTAAATCAACACCCATTCCATATGAAAATGATTGAGATTGAATAACTGGTAATCCTAAATTAGAGCCTGTATACCAAGTACCCCCTCCTTCTTCATTTAATATAAAAGAGGCTGTTGCATATGCATTATAAGGATCTACTATTTGCCATTTTTCAGATCCAGCATCTGAACCTGAGTATGTCATAAACTCCCAACTAGCACCATCTGTAGATGAAGGATTATTAGCAAATTTTCCTGATCCCATACCCCAACTTCCTGATATTGGGTATATTTTTAATTCTTGATCTAAATTTAAACCATTAACTACGGCTGCTGAGTTTCTTAAATCAACTCCAAATTCTCTATTACTCCAATTTGATGCAGATACTGCTGGTGATGATAGTGTTATTTTAATATCATCTGACATTGGGTAACCTGAAAATGACTCTGATTTAAATATTAATTTATCTCCTGGTCTATAACCTATTCCATAAGGTGGTTGTGCTTCTAAAACTGTTACAGTTGTTACTAAATCATCAGCATGAATTTTAAAATAAAAAGTGTCATCAGGATAAGCTGCAGCAAATGTAAATACCCCTGCTCCTACAGTTGAATCAATAGCTGCAGGTGTTAAATAAATATCTTTATTATCAAAATATGAAAAATAATCTTGACTTACATATGAAGCTGATCCATTATTTACTATTGGTGAAGATATTACTTGATTATTTTTAACTACTAAATTTATTGAAGCACTTAAAGAAGATGTTGTAACTGTATTTTGAACATCATCATTTGATATAATAAAGGGACCATAAGTACCATCATTTGCTGTAAATACAGGAGTAATTACTAAGTCATCTACTATATCTCTATTAGGGATAAAATAAGTTCCATGTGTTTGAACATTAAAATGTTGTCCTCTTCCATTTCCTGTTGATGAAGAAGGTATTAAATCCCATGAAGGTGTTGTATACCCTACACCATCTGATTGTGTTGGGTAATTAGCAGATGATGTCATTGTTTGATCAAATAAAAGATCAGACCCACCTATATCTGTATTAAGTACTGTTACTCCTGATCCTGATATGTAAGTATTAACCCAACCATCAATTTCTGGTTGTGAAAATTTTAATAAATATCTACTAACTTGTGGTTTGCCTTCTTTAATATAAGTTGATGCTTCTATTATCTCATCCAGACCGGTATTCATAGACTTTTTTTCAGTGTATAATGATGTATCTTTTGTAGGAAAAATTTTATATATTGCCATAATTTCTTTTTATATTGGTACTACTCTACCTCTAATATCTTCTGTTGGATTCTTAACTTCAAAAACCATTGGATCAATTGAAGGATATAATACACTATCTATAGTAGATCCATTAACATCATATGAAAATTTACTATAACCTAAACTTTCTCCTGCTAAATTTACAATTTCTATATTATTTACAGTTTGTACCCCTTCTACTTTATCTAAAAGAATTGAAATATCTTTCATCATAATAGGTTCATTAATTTGCCATTTATCTATTTCAAAAAATGTAGTTAATGAATTTATACATTTAGTTATAGTTTCTGCATTATTATAATTAGGTCTAACTATTATTTCAAAATTTACTCCTATATTAATAATATAAGCATCTTTTATTTTAATAGAATCATTTATCATTCTATACTCCGATAGATATGTTTGTAAATTTCTTTTTAAGATGTCAGATGCTGTTCTTAATTTTTTATTTATATCATAAGTTAAAATATATAAATCTAAAACAGATGGTAAAGTACCAGCTTCATACTCACCTACTTTACAAGGTTGAACATGAGCTTTAGCAACTACTCCTAAATTAGAAGGCATTGATAAAGATCGAACTAAATAATCTTGTGGAGTAACAGTTCTTAATTGGTTTTGAAAATTACCTAGTGAATTTTGTCTTATTTCTTCTACAGTATCCCCATCCATTCCACCATCTGCTGCCTTAACATTGTTAGAGGCTATTGATTTAAATATTTGATTTGCTAATGTTGTATTTGATAAATCTGGATTGATAAATTTTATATTTGTGTCATCTACTGCTGTTAATACTCCAGCTTCTACATTTGCTGATGCTCCTCCCCCAACTAAATACCTTACAGTTAAAGTTGTATTATAAGGAGCAATACCATAAGTGTTAGTATAAACAAAATTTAATGGAGAAAATGCTGTTGTTAATTTAGTTTTTTCAAAAGGTAATCCTAAACCAACATTGTCTGGGTTTGGGACTATTTCTTCATCTATATTTCTAGTACTACCAGCCCCAAATTGAAGTTGTAATGTATTTTCATTTAAAAATCTTGTAACAAATCTTCTTTGTACTGATTTTAATTCTAATAAATAAGGTACTTCTGTATCTATTGAGTAGTTAGGATCGTTTGTGTTTGTGTTTCTAATTGAATTAAATACGTTTTCTTGCGCTAAATTAGGAACTTCATACCAGACATTGCCATTACTATCAATTACATCTAATACACCTATAATATTCCCAGCCTTAAGATCTCTAGTATCGAATTTTTTAGAAGCGTTAAATACAAAATTCTGTGACCTAACAGTAGCAGATATTGCTTTTCTTTTCTTTTTTAATAAAAAATAGGTAGGATTGACTCCTGATATTTGATATATTGATTCTTCAGTTAAATCTAATGAACTTGATGATTGGAAATCTACTGCATCTTCTATTATAAAATTCATTGAAGAATCTACATTTGAAGATATTTGTGTATTTTCTGGAATTACTACAGCATAATCATAATCAGGTACATAAACACTTGCACTTAATTTTGAAGGTACTTGTTGGTAAAAGTCTAATTCTACAGATGCTACAGTTGTTACTTTAGGGACATACCCCATAGAGTAAGCTAAAGAATATAAATTTGTAGTTTGTCTTGCTTTTTGTATAAAAGTTTCTTGGATTTGGTTATCTAAATAAAAAGATAACACATCCCCTACATACGCAGACATTTCCATAAATAACATTCCAGTTGATGTTTCTGAAAAATCATTATAAGTATTTGGGAAATATGTTTTAGAATATTGTATTAAATTTTCCCTTAGAGTACTAAAATCTCTATTTATATATCGTATGTCTCTATTTAATTTACTCATTATTGTAGTAATATATTAATTTCATCATCTACCCCAAAATTTACAATTTGATATACTAATGTAAAATTAACTGTGTTTTCATCTGGTAGATTGTTAAATTTAATTTCTTTAATCATTACATTAGGGAAATAAAGTGTTATATCATCTTGGATTGTATTTTTTAAATCATCATTTGATATATCTTGCATATTTTCAAATAATAAATTTCTTAAATCAGCTCCAAAACTTGGCTTAAATACTCTTTCTCCTTTATTAGTTAATAAATAATTAACCATATTTGCTTTAATTTGATCTCTAGTATAATATGTGGGTACAAAAACAGCATCTCCATTTAAGGGGAAACCAAAACCAATAGCTCTACTTTTTTGTAGATCTATAGGCCATTTATTTTGTATAATTCTTGCCATTATTTATTATTCATTAATCCCATTATTTGAGACATATCTACTTCTCCTGCTGGTAATGTTCCATTAGCTACATCCATTCCTGCTTGAGGTTGAAATGATTGGACATTACTACTATTTAAAGCCATATTTGTATCCCCTAATATATTTTTATATGCTGTTCTTTTATCTTCAACTGACATTACAGGTTGCGGTGGAGTTGGTGGGGTATAATTTTCAACTACAGGTGCAACTGGTACTTGTGATATAACTTTTGGAGTTTTAACAGCTTCCAGTAAAATTTCCTTCAATTCTTCTTGAATCGCTTCCTTTACTGCTTCTTTAATAATTGTTTTTAATGCTGATGTCTTCATTTTATTTATAAATATTAGTTATTTTAATTTTTTACAGTTGGGTGTTTGAAGATGTGTCATTGTTTAATATAACAGTATTATTTCCTGCACTTCCTCCACTACCTACTCCCCCAACAGTGCCTCCAATACTAACGGCTGATACTGCAAAATTAGCTTGATTACCTACATCTTGGAAATTATTAATTATAGCTAATGTATAATTCCATATGCCTGTTTCTGCTAATATAGTAATTGGGGCTGTTATAGATTGATTTCTTTGGGCAAATGATTCTCTACTTAATTGAGAATTCATAGGTTTATTTCCTTTTTGGAAAGTAATTAAACTATTAGTAAAACTATCCTGATCAGTTCCACCTAAAGTATTCATAGTTATTACTACTGGTTCATTTATTGATATAGTTCCTTGAACTTGATTTCCAGTATTTCTGTCTAAAGGTTGGACTACAACGGGTCCATTTACTACCCAACCTGGAGGAAGTGGATCTGAACCTACTCCTACAGCTGTTTGACTACCATCACTATTACCAGCTCCTGCTATTTCATCATCCCTTGGAATTTCTGCTTCTTGAATTACTGCTCTACCCATAACTCCTAACATATAAAGATCAATAGCATATTTCATTTCTTCAAATAAAACTTGAGTTGATGAACTATATGAATATCTCCCCTGTGGTTCATTTTCAGGAGCATTATATATTATTACTACCCCTAATACCTGTGTCATTAGATTTGAACCACCATCAACCCCTCCTCTTCTTTTGAATATAAAATTTGGATCTTTTGCAAAATCTCTAGTTGCTGAAATCCTTCTTGATGGAAATGAAAATTCATTATCTGGATTTGATTCTAATGTTAATCTAAACCCATTATAATATACACCTGGTGAGGCATTAGCTTGTAAAGCTGCAGCAAGCGCTGCATCAGAAGATACATTAATATCTATTGAAGAATTATCTCCAGACGCTGCCACAGAATCAATAATGGTTTGGGAAATTGATGTTGCAACTACATCTATTGTTGTTTGTTCTAAAACAGGGCATTGATCCCCAACTTGGGCTACAGTTTGAACAATTTGAGTTGTTGTTATAACAGGTTGGATTATATTATCTAAAGCATTTAACTTATTTATAATAGAACTTATCATATTAAGAACAGCTCTAGTTAATATTGGGACTGATTTAGTAACTCCTTTTCCCATTGTTAATAATTTATCTAATTGATCTAATGAATCTGATAATATAGTCAATACATTTATAGGTACACCAATACCTCCTACTTGAGGAGGAATAATTGCAGTAGGGACTGGAATTGCTTTTATTACTTGGATTGCTACCTTAACTGTAGAAATTATATTATCTAAAGTTGAAGCGGTTGTTGCTAATACTGTTAATGGGGTTTTAATAGTTTGAAGTGCTGTTTGTATTTTGTTTTTATTCTCAATAATATTATTAAGATTTATTAAAGTATTTTCTACTTCTTTTATAGCATTTGCTTTTTGTATTTCAGTTAAGGGAGGAATACTACAAATAGATTCAGGTGTTAAAAGCTGTCCTTCATTATCTATATTTCCCTCTAATAATTGTTCTAAATTAAAAGGAAGTACAGAAGGATCTATTCCTGCTTTTTCAATAACTTTAACACCTTGTGCTTTTAATTTCTCTTCCATTAAAGAAAGAGAAGTTTCTAGCTTACCAGTATCTTTAGCTACTTTAACTACTTGTTTTATTATTACTCTTTCTAACCCCATTATTTACTTTTACTAATTTTAGATTTATATTGGGCTATTTGACCTATCATTTTTTGAGCGGATTGTTGTACTTGTACTGCTGGTACAGGTATTGAAGCATTTATAGCATATGGGGGTCCTGATCCTATAGGAGTTTGTAAAGCTGCTGTTAATGAAATCATTTTTGTTAATAAATCTTGAAAGTCAGCTAAGAATTTATCACCTAAAATAATAGGTTCAGTAGCATATTTATCCCCTAATAATACTTTATCTGATTTTACTATAGTTTCAGGTGAGTCTATATTAACACTTTCTAAAGAATTTAAATTAATTGTACTAAATGAACTTAATAAAATTGAATCATTTTTAGAATTAAATAATAATCTTCCAGAAGTAAGGATAACTTGCTCTCCTGTAAATTTATCTGTAGATGTTGGAGGATTAAAATATGAATTATAACTTTTACTTGCTACTTCAATAGGAATAGCTTGTGTTGAAGTTAAATATATACTAGATTTATCTGTATTAATATCTTCTACTTGTGGTACCCATGGATCTGTATCTTCTTCATGTTGACCATTTTTTAGTATTATTATAGGATCTCCATCTGCTCCATCACGAGACCAAGGATTTGGTATTTTTGGATTTAATATTGTTGAACCTAATCTAATAGTATTTCCCCACCTACCTTGAAATATATTATCTCCTTCATAGGGAAGAAGATTTCTAATACTTAATTTTTCTTGAAAAGTATCACCTAAATCAATTTCAGTTCCGCCATCCGTTACTCTTCTTACTGCTCCAGCTTCTGTTTGCTCATAATCCTGCTGTTGGGACATAGGTAATGTTATTCCCGTAATAGGATCTGGTATGGCATTATGGTGTACACTATTCCATATATTAATAGGTTGAAAATAATAATATCCTACTTCATTTACATTTTCTTGAACATTACTATTAGGTAATGACATTAAATATACAATTTCATTTTCTAATGGAACTATAGATTGATTTGGAAATAAAGGTCTTGCAAAGTTATCCGATGAAAATTGAGGGGATGCATTTGGTTTATTTAATTTATCAAAAAATATACACCCTATAGAACTCCATTCTCCAAAATCTTTAAAGGCTTGTGCATTTGTTTGATCATCCAACATAACAGCCATAACTCTTCCAGAAAACACCCCTGCAGCACCTGCTCCAGATGATGATTTAGATCCTTGGTTTGCTAAAGATGTTGTTGGTCTAATAGCCATTATTTATCTTTTTTAACTTGCAACTTTTCCATTTCAGCCATTAATTGATCTTTTTCTTCATCTGTTATCCCAAAGCCTCCGTCTTCACTTTCTGTGTTAACTGCTCTTTGTATAATAGTAGCCATTTTAATTAAAGCATCATCATTTTTAACACCAATTTCCATATACTCTTTAATTAAAGGTACAATAAGAGTAGCATCTCCTATTTCTTGTACTAATGGTTTTAATTCAGATATTAATGCTGTTACTTGCTCTGATTTTTTTCGTTGGTTATTATAGATTTCTTCTAAAATGTCAGAAAACTTTTTATCACCAAATATTATTGAGTCTAATTGTCCCATATTTTTTGGTTATAAATATAAAAAAATTATACTTTTGAGGGAGGATAGTAACCATGTTCTAGATATACTAAATATTTTTCCTTAAATATTTTATATAAAACATTAGCTATTTTAGTAATTTTAGGAGTTTTAACATCAACCATTTCCCTTATGTAGATATATAATGCTTTTTTATTAAATATATCTATATTATCTCTTTTTCTAAATAATTCTAAAATTGCATCTGCTATTTGGGCATCATTCCCTTTAGGAAAAATAGTGTATATTCTGTCAGTACAATCTTTAACAAAATAATCTATAAAAATTGAAAGCTTATCTTCATATTTATAACCTTTCATAGCTAAATCATCATGTTCAGATTCTTTTTCTGTAAATGCTGATATGCCTTCTTCCATTTTTGGAGAAGTTATAAATCCTGGTTGTAGTTGGTCTAAATTTGAGTAGTTATTAATATCATTTATTTGTATATTTTGAATTTTTTTACCATAATTTTTAGTATTATATACAATTAACCAACGTTTTACTATGGTTCCAAAATATGAATAAGCTTTGGCCCCATTATCGGGGTTAAATAAATGAATCTTACTCAATAAGAATACCATAAGTTCATGTTGAAGATCTTCTAAATTATCTACTTCAGTATAGTAAAATTTAAAAGTATGAATTATATTTTGAGTTAGTTTGTAAAAAGGCCAA
>Ga0209535_1002806_pt1 | contig 11300 bp, 12 predicted proteins | sample LinPmetageLP28_FD_184041 | JGI IMG/M metagenome (GOLD analysis project Ga0209535, IMG submission 184041) | Marine viral communities from the Pacific Ocean - LP-28 (SPAdes) (version 2) | ecosystem: Environmental > Aquatic > Marine > Oceanic | place: Pacific Ocean | collected 2009-08-22
TTATCCATACTGGCCAATCAACCCCAGCCTCTCTAAACTGTTTAACTACTGATTCCATTTCTTCCCACTCACGTTCTTTTTCTCCAACCACAAACTTGAGTTGACCTTTTTTACTTACTTGCATATATTCTGCTACAATTTCTGGTTTGATTGCTCTACTTGATTTCTCACCTGATACTGTAAATAGTTTAGGACTACAACTAAAAAATATTTCTGTATCTATACTTTTACCCCAATCAAGGAATGTTGGTTTTAATTTCTGTGTGCCATTAGTTTCAAATGTCATAGAACCTGGTAAGTTATTTTGTCTTTGTAGCTCTTCATATATTCCAATAGTTGCCATCTGACCTGTAACCATTAAAGGTTCACCTCCAGTGAAACATAAGTGCTGATGAAACTTACTTACAGGATGTAAAAATTTACCTTCTGGATTACTTTCATTCTTAATTATATTGACTATCTTATTAGCAAGAGCAGATGGAGTTTCATGTCCCATTAAACCTTTAAACTTCTTTGCCCAGGTATAACTTGAATCGCAACCTTTTTCCCATACAGGCAAATCTTCAACCCGCTTTACAGACTTAACATCAAAGTCTAAGAATGGAAGTTCATATGTATCTGGATTAGTTGGGTCGGATTGGCCAAAACCATTACATTGCAGATTACAAAGAAAGAATCTTATCCAGGCAGTTGGTGCTCCTGTGTAATGACCTTCTCCTTGAATGCTGTAAAATATTTCACTATAATGATATTTCTTTTCAGTAGTATTTGACATTCATTTTTTTATTTCTTTTCTCTCGATCTCTATAGTATCCATTTGTCTTTGCATTAAGTCAATAACTTGTGACACATACTCATCATTACCATCAGAATGAACTAACAGTTGTTGTAAATCTACATTCTCTAACATTTTGTATTTTGTAGCTTGTTGTTTTTTTTCTTTTTGTATTCTTCTTACAAATGCAAAATAAATTATTTGTGTATAATATGCAAATGGGTTTGAAGACTTAGCAGGATCAAATTTTTCTACAGCAACTAAACAATTTTCTATCCCATCAGATATCATGTCATCACGGTAAGTATAATTTATAAAATTTGCTTTATAGGAAAGATGTGTAGCTATTTTTAAAAAACATTCACCAAGATAATTTGATACCATTGGTTTAGGAATATCCTTTTCTTTTGCTGTAGTAACCTTTTTTTTATAACTATTTAATTCTTCTAAAAACTTTTTATTGTCCACATAATGAGTACTTTTTGGATTACTAATGGATAATTTTTTTGGGTCTTTCTGTTCCTTCTCCATAACTATCATCTTCACTTTCTAATATTTGTTTCTCTTCTCCTTGATCCATAAATTCAATTTCCACTGAATCTTTAATATATTCTTTATATTGTAACACAGCATCATCATGTAAATCAACTATAGCTACAATTGAATCTGTTGGCATATTTACATAAGTTGTATTAGCCATTCTAATCCAAGGTTGCATTGTATAGTGTTCCATAACTTGATAACCACTATGAACTTTCAATGCTTTAATTTCAATAGGATCAAATATCTCTATATATTTTTGACTTTTAAAATCTTTAAAATTATCATTTGTTGATACAACAAGATTTTCACCATTTATTAACTTTAAATATTTTATTACATTATCTTTACTCATAGATTGACCTCTACAATGTTGTAGTCGAAATCTTCATCTGCATAAATTTTTATTCTTTCAATCATATGAAATAATGTATAGTTCTTTTTTGTTTTCCAACTTAAATCATCTCCTATATCAAATAATTTACATTTAAATTTGCTATCTCCAATTCGTAAACCTCTACCAATAGATTGAAGATTTCTTATTCTTGATTTAGATGGTGAAGCAAATATAATATTGTGTAAGTTTTTTATATTTATTCCTGTAGAGAAAGTTCCAAAAGAAGCAATAATTATTGCATTGCTCTCTCCTTCAGTTATTTTTCTTGCATTTTCTCTTTGTTGTGTTTCCGTGCCTCCATATATAAAAAATATTTTTCTATTTTTAGCTTTTTGTAATATCATATCATACAATGATTTACCATGTTTTTCTACATATTGAAATAAGACAAGTGAATTACCTTTTTGATCCAAAGCTAAGTTTCTAATAAATTTATTTCTTGGATAATGTTGAACTAAAAAATCCATTTCTTCTTGATATGTATTATTTTTATTATCTTTTCTTAATTGATCTGAATATTTTAAAACAATAGCATGAATCTTTAAATCAGCAAGTTGTTTTGATTCAATTAACTTTTTTGTAGTTGTAGTTTTAAATACTTGGCCAAATAGACCCTCTAAAACTAATTTATGAGTTTTTGTTCCATCAAGTGTTCCAGTGGTTCCTATACGATATGGTGTTGTTATACATTTGTGCATTATTGAAGTTAATGATTTCGCTTTGAATAAATGACATTCATCTCCATATATAACTTTAAAATCTTTAAAAAAGTTTCTTGGAAGTTTATATAACGATTGCCATGTAGATATTGTAACTGGCATATCATTTGTCTTATCAACAGTGCCATATATTCTATAACAATTATAAGATACTTTCCAATCATTGTTAGATGAATAGTCTTGAAAATCTGAATATAGCTGTTCTACTAATGATGTAGTTGGAACTATGATTACTTGTTTTCTACCAAACTGTTCATGCCATCTCAATAAAACATATATAATTAAAGATTTACCAGATCCTGTTGGTGATAATAATAGTCTTCTTCCTTGATTAATACTATTGTAAATAGCATTAAATTGATAGTCTCTTACTTCAATAGACTTACTAGATGAAGTTAGTTTAAGTTGTTCTATGAATTGCGTTAGATTTTCTTTTGAAACGCTGTCAAGTGGACTTACAAATTCTGAATCGTCAACTGTATAATTATTCTCTTTAGCAAAATACTCTACGTATGGTTTTAAGCCTACGTAAATTTCTTGTGTAAATAATGAAAAAAGATGTACTTGTCCATCCCACACTCTATTTCTATACATTGGATGAAATTTAGCACCAGGCACATCAAATGAAAAATGTGAATGTAGTTCTTGTGCAATAGATGGATCACATTTAACTTTTAAATGTACATCATTTTTTTTTATTATCGAGATATCTGTCATAAAATCTTGTTACTACTTTGCCTTCAAAATCTACATAAGATACAACAAATGCGTTTGAAGGTTGTTTTTCTTCTTTATCTGGAGGTTTAGTAAATACAAATTCTAATTGTTGATTTTGATCAGAATGCGCCATTAGTAAACTTATTCCATTCTATTGCTGATTTAATATCCCAAGTTCTTGAATTTATGGATCTTAGAATTTGTTCTAATGTAAACATAATTGTTTTATAGTATTCAATTTTATCAGTTAAAGTATTTAAATCTTCATCACAAGTAAGAAATTCATCCATCTCATTTTTTAATGGTTTATTACCCATGTATTGAGATATGTTGAGTTTATTAAGATCTGATTCAGTAAGCTCACCACGATAATAACGATACTTTAATCGTCTCATATTATTGTAATCGCTTTCAGCTTTACGTAGTTGTAATTTATTATTAGATAGAACCGTTAAATACTTGGCATGAAGATTGGGTGTTCTAACTGCTTCATCACCAAGTTCTAACTGGTTTATTTTGGAGTCATTCTTCCATTGTTCTTGAATATCACTGAGTTTCATAACTATAGAGCTTCTAAATCTATAGTCTCCATGTCTTCTTTTTGTTGGTCAACTGTTACACTTCTTGTTGAAGGAGGAGCTGTTTCTCCTATTTGATTATATTGTATAATCATTTCTGGATTACCTTGGAAACAGAATGAACCATAGTGATTCAATGATATAGTTGGATCTAACCAAATATCGCCTTTTATACCTTGCCATCTACGACAAAATGTATAGTCTTCTGATAGATACCTTTTATCTACTGGATCTATCATTGTATCAAACAACGCATAAAAGTTATCTTTAAGATCTACTCCGCCCATTTGTACATCATTGTTGTACTTTATTTCTGGATATTCTTTTACTAATTTTAAAATAGCTTCTCGTTTAATCATCATAAATCCTGTACCAGCATCATGTAATTTAATTAAACCATTTTCAACACCAACTTGCTTTTTTTCTTTATCTAAAAATTGAAAGTTTATAGCATAATCAGATCCCAATGCTCCAATTTGTTGAGGCGCATGTTGTTTAGATGGATCCATAAGAATTGCTTCTTTTATATGAGACCAATTTACACCTTTTTTGGGATAAGCACCAACAGCAACATCTTTGTCATGCATCCATAGTTTTAAAATATCATCTACTTGAAATTCTATATCAGCATCAATAAACATTAAATGTGTATAATCTGAATTCAAGAAGTATGCTAATAAAACGTTTCTTGCTCTTGTTACAAGTGATTCGTTTGCTATTGTACCAAACGCTAAAGGAATCTTATGACCATTAAAAAATGTCATAAGTTTTATTACTGATCTGAAATAAGGTTCAGTTAATGCGCCTCCATAGCAAGGGGTTGCTATAAAAAACTTATTTTCACGCATTTTAGCTAAGTCTAATTTGACTTGTTTTTTTTCCATGATAACTCCATAAAAATTTATAATGCTTCGATTTCAAACGTCCTATACTTAAATGTTGCAATACCTATAAAAAATTCTACTGCTCCACTAGTTATGTCAAAATCTAGTGCTTCTATTGCTATTGGGAATAAATCCTTAAAAATAATATTTGTCTTAGGATTATTAGAAGAATCTAATATAGTTAATGTTCCATCAGAATATGCTGCAGGTTCACTATTACCATCTACTGTACTTACAAATGGAAATCTATTCAACCGTTCCCCAACAAAACTTTTATATTGATTATAATTATCTGGAAATCCTAAAGCAATTAACCATTCCAACAACTCTATATAGTTTACCATATCTTCACTAATAAGAAAACGGATACTAAACTCAGAAAAGTTAAGTTTATCACCAATTCTAGGAAGGTCAACAAAAGGTGTAGGTTGAACAGCAAATCCATTTTGTAATGATGGAAGATTTGCAGATTGACAAGTGTAAGCTACGTGAGGAAGATCTTGAATTACAAATTTAAACGCATTAGGGCGTAAAAAATTATATACAGTACCTTTGTTAACAATATTTACAGATGAAACTAAATTTGATTGTTCAATTTGATAAGCCATGGTATATTTATACAAAAAAAAGGGCCCTTAAAAAAGAGCCCTTTAAAGTAAATAATACTTAATTTTACATTAAGTTAGTAACTTTTGAAAGTCTATAGTACTGGTTACGATCTGCTGTAAATGTATCAGCGTCAGCTGTTCCATCAACCTTTGTTACATATGGGTTAGCAATCATACCATAACGAGTCTTAAAGCCAATCTTAGGTTGGAAGCTATCTGGATCAACTGCACGAACCATTTGTAGAGGAACGTATGGACAGTAGAATATTCCAGCATCATATGGAGATGTTCCACGATAACCAGCCATATAGAACTGACTAGCAGCACCTAAATTAGCTGAGTATGGATCAATGTAAACTTTTAGCTTACCATTAATAACTCCAGCAAATGTATTGCCGGTGTCATCCACATTCAAGTTAGGCTGAAGTGCAGGTGCATAATCAAGTACGCCTGCCATTGCAAGAGCAGAAGCTACATCTGAAGAGCAAAGTACAAAATTACCTTTTCCTCTACGAGTATCTTGCCCAATATGATTACAGTCTCTTTCTATGTTAAACAAGAGACCCTTAAATCTTTCAACAGACCAACGACCGTTTGAATCAACGTCTAAGTTAAATGTTCCTGGAACAGCTGTATCTGTAGAACCTGCTTTAGCAACAAGATAGATTCTTCTGACAACTTCACGGTTAATTTCAAACATAATTTCCTGAGAAAGAATATTTGAAAGCTCTGTCTCAGCATCAAGACCATGTACTGCTTTTAAGTCTTGAGCAAGTTCCAATGTGTACTCAGCTTTTAAAGCTCTTGTTCTAGCTGTTACTGTTGTCTTGTCAATACTAAATGACATTTGACCAAACTGATTATCAGTTGCATCTCCTAATGCTTCACCAAATGCTGTTGTCATACCTTCACGTACATTGTAGCCAGCATCTACTGGATTGCTGCCAATTTGGCTTGAATCAGCTGAAGTAGCACCAATAGTACCATTTGCAGCAAATGAAGATTTTGAGAAACCAGTATTAGCTTCGTTAAACAATGCTTCAGTGTGTCCAGCATCTGTACGGTTGTTGCCGTAAAGAGATTTCATTGCAAAAATAAGACCTGTAGGACCTGTCATAGGCTGTACACCTGCAATATCATATGCAATAAGATTCGGCATTGCTCGTCTTACTAATCCAATTAAAATTGGATCATATCTGTCTACACCGTTACTAGCAAATGAGTTATTAGCTGGGGCAGCTTCAGTTAACATTGCTTTTTCTTCTTGAAGAGCCTTTTCTTGGTTCTCAAGTAAAACAGCTGTAACTTGCTTACGATAGTTTTCCTCAATCTTTGGAAGATCTGGATGATCCAAAACTGGACTCCATTTCTTCATTGAGCTTTCGGATAAATACATTTTTTACTCCTTCGTTTTAAATGTTATATTATTTATGACTTTTTTACTCTTGAAATAGATTCAATATATTTAGACATTGAGCTTGATTTATCAACTTCAGGCTCTTGAGTGCCACTTTCTTCGACTAAAGTTTGTTCTGGAGATTGAACTTTATCTTTAGGAAAATAATTTTCTTTAATTACAGAAACTTTTTCCTTAAACTCTTCACTAGAGCTAAATTCTACTCCTTCTATTAACTTAGATAATTTTTCTTTTTCTGTCTCAGCTAGTCCACCTGATATTTCTTCAAATACATTTGATTTTTTATATTCGACCAATTTGCTAGCTAGACTTACATTATCTTGAACTGTTTCATCTAGTTCGGCAGTTAAACTTTCAACTTTATTAGTTAAATCATTAAGAACATCATACTTGTCTTCTGGAACTTCTATGTAAGATTCTTTAAATAAAGATTTGAGCCCAACCATAAATTCTTCTGTTATCTCATTTCTTAAACCATTTTCAACGCTTAACTTATTTTCTTCCATCCATTGCTCAACTATGTAATTCATATAGCTGTCAACTTTTTCAACTAAAACTTCTTTATATTCGTTTAGTTGTGATGTATTTTGTTCATCCATTTGTTCAACAATTTTTTCCATTTCATTATTAACTCTAGCAATAACAGCTGCCTCAAAAATTGAAGTTGCCTTTTGCTTAAATTCTTCTGAAAGGTCTTCACCAAAAATACTATCTAATTCTTCAGTAATGTCTACTTCGAGAATTTGTTCATTTTCAGTTGTTTGTACTTCTTCGCTAGCTGGTACTGTCATTGAAGATACTCCTGATTTTGCTGTTACGCCTGGTACTTGAACTGTTTTAGCATCACCCTTAGCACTAATAGATGAAGGGTTTTTAGCATAAATGACTTTAGCTGCAGATTTAGCTCCAGGATTCTTTTCGTCTTCGCCAAATTCATCAACTGTAGGCTTGGCACTATTACCAAGATTAGGTAATACACTTGCATCACCTTGGTTTGCAGCTTTACCTGCTTTTGAAGCATCTTTTTTCATTTCTGTGGAAGTTTTTTGACCAACATTTCCAACACTAACTGAAGAAAGATCTTCTGGCTTTTTAACCATAGCTTCTGCTTCTGATAACTGCTTTTTATCACCAGAAGTGCCTTCTAGCAGTTGTTTAATTTTGGACTCGACTGACATTCTTTGTCTCCTGATTATGTGTTCTTATTTTATTTATAAAAAAATGTTACTTGATAGAATTTAATAATTTTTTAAATACATGCAATTTAGCTTCACTTAATTGTCTTTTGGATGTTTTTTTAATGAATTTTTGTGCTTGTTCTATTTGTTGTGGTTCCCAAATGCCATTATTTAAAAACCATTCTGCATTCTCCATTATACCTTTAACAAAAGCATTTGGAGCAGAAGGATCAGAAACTATATCAACTGTTGAAAGTTGAAAGTCATCTTGAACTTCATTAACTCCATCTTTTTCTTTTAGAGATCCTACTCCTCTTGAAGATACTCCTAAACGAACTCCTTCAGTAATAAAATTTTCTGCAATCTTACCCATGGGAGTACCTAAAATTTTTGCTTTACCAAAAACTGAACCATCTTGATCTATTTTTAGTTCAGTAATTAAATGAGAAACTTTATCTAAGTTAACAGTTGGGGTAGGAGGATGTCCTAACTCTCCAAGTGATCTTTTTTCGTTAATAAGTTCTTGATATCTTGAAACTTCCTTTTCCATTATACCTTTTGGATAAATTCTTCCATTTTTATTAGGCTCATCATAGCCCATGAATTTACCTTCTATGTAATAACTTTTTTTACCATTTTCTTCTTCTTCAAGATATTTAATCTCTGATTCTATATTAACTTCAGTAATCAGTTTCATTAGAATGGTCCTCTTTGTCTTGCTTCTAATTGTTGTGTGTTAGGGTCAACAAATGCTTCGCCTTTACTTACTTCTAAAGTAACAGTGCCTTCTGTAGATCCAAAATGAACTAGAATATTTCCTGTTTGTACAGGTATCTCTGCTGGAAATGTTAATTGACCTTGTCCTTGTGTTAATAAAAGAACATTAGCTCTTTCAGCATTTGAAGTGTATCTTTCAATTGTAACATCACCATTAACAGAATAGACAACACCTTTAATTGCTAGACCATCACCAGCTGAAGCATCAAATGTTTGAGTAGCAGCTAAGTTTGCTGCTTTATGAATTAGATTACTTGTACCACCAAAAACATTGGCATGCACATTTCCTCCAGCAGCTCCAGGAGACTTATTAGAAGACATACAATGAATAACTGCATTTCTTTTTTGCAGCATTATTATGTTAGCATCACCTGCGTTTACAGTACTACCTCTATCTGCTGCTGACATCTATTAGCTCCTAGCTTTCTTTATTTTTTTTAACAATTTAAAATCATGAGCATCTATTTTACCATTTTTGTTTGCATCAATTTTATGTTGGTCGCCTGATAACTCTTCTTCTACTCCACTAAGATCATCAACTTTATCTACATCTTTTATATTTTGTTTTGATTGAGCCATTCTTTTTTTGCTTTTTACATCATGACCCATTTTATGCATATCTTCAGAAACTTTTTTCTTTTTCTTCATCATATGACCATGATGTCTTTCGTGCATAATTTCTACATCTTCTGTAAATACAGTTTCTTCTCCATGATTAAATTCAACTGTATACCAAGAAATATATCCTTTGTCATCTGGCAAATCATGTTTACCTTCCATGACTGTACCTTCACCGTATACATCATGATATACATGTTTAGCACACCAATGTTCTACAAAAACTTCTTCAGTTTCTTCTTCTGAAGTTTCTTCGCCCATTGCACGTTTAGTGGCAGTAGCATACATAACTTCTTTTGCTTTATCGCCATACTCTTGTCTAAATTGATTAAAATTCTTTTTCATACCTTTTACAATGTCCTCTTTTTTTTTAACTTGAGCCTTGGTCATCTTGTTGTGGTTGGCCATATTCTATCCCTTGGTTAAAAAAACTACTGGCTAGATCTTGTTTTTTTGCATCTAATGCTTGTGTAATTTTTATAGCTATTGCGTTATCAAAATCTTCTTTTGCAGCAGAATTACTTCCATCAACAACATTATCCACAAAATTTTCAATGTAATTAGGTTGAACTTCATTTTCTTGTTCAACATCCTGTTCTAATTCAGGCTCTGCTGTTTCTACATCTGACATAACAATTCCTTTTTTATTTATTTATAAGATTTTACTGCTCTTCTTGTTGAGGAGGAGGATTTTCTTGTATTTCAACGTCAATTTCTTCGATTTCATCATCATCCAACCTTAGAACATTCTTTTTAATATAACTATCTGAATAAAATCTTCCTATAAACGGCTGCATTTGATTTAATAAATCAATTCTATTTCTCATATTTTCTGATTCTTTCATTTCTTGGAAATATTGATCTTGAGCATAATTATACATTATACTTTCTTTCATATCTTCCCAATCAGAATCAGTAATAATATTTTTAAGAATCAATTGTGTTCTCAAAAGATCATTAAATAAATGGTTAAACTTTTTTCTTAACCTATTAATAAATTTTATAAACTTTATTTCTTCGTGAGTAATTTCAGCTTGTCTTCCAAAGTTAAATCCTGACTGTTGTTGAAATCTTGATATTGGAATGTTTAATGACTGATATACTTTTGTTTGAAAATATTCAATATCAGATATCTCTCCTAAATTTTGACCACCTGGCAATGTTGTAATTTCAGTGCCTCTTCCGCCTTCTCTTCTTGGTAACCAAAAATCTTCTAACATTGTCATAAACTTACGATCATCTTTAACTTCACCAGTAGCTGAATCGTAAACAACTTTATTACGATATCTTGCCATAATATCTCTCATATATTGTTCAGCTTTTATTTTTGGTAAATTGCCAACATCTATATAAAAAATTCTTCTTTCTGGTGCTCTTGATATTCTATAGATTACTAATGAATCAGTCATCATTTTTAATTGATTAACTGGTTTTATTGCTTTATGTAAATATCCAATAACTAACTGTCTTTGAAGATCCATTACGCCAGATGGACAAAAAGCAATAGTATCTACTGCTATTTTTACACCAGCTTGATTATTGTAATTAGTTGGAGGCACTCCAGGACTGTATGCTAAACCTTTATCATTATATACAAAAAATTCTTCTACCGTTTCAACAAGATCTAAACCTTCAGGTGTTTTTTTCTTTTTTACTTCTCTTACTTTTCTTATTTTTCTTGGATCAATATATCTTAACTCTTGTATTCCACCAGTAAGATTTTTCTTATCGATCATCTTCTGATAATATATTCTTCCATCAACATACCATCTACGAAATATATCATGAGCTTTATCATTAAAATCAAGTAATTTTTTTACTTGTTCAAATTCAAGCGTAATAGTTTTTTTTAAGCTACTTGATAAATTTAAATTATCTAAATTTATAGTTACTGGATTTTCATTATCTATTGCTGAAATTGATTCAGATATTATTTCTTCAATAGCGTTATCACAATCCGGATAACCTGCTATTTCTCTATATCTTGAAATTAGATCTGCTTCACTTCTTGTTGAGGCATCTATATCGACAAAAGTGCCGTAATAGCCTGCTGAAGTTGCAGTTATTGCTCCATCTTCAGAAACCGGAGATA
>Ga0209535_1002807_pt1 | contig 11300 bp, 11 predicted proteins | sample LinPmetageLP28_FD_184041 | JGI IMG/M metagenome (GOLD analysis project Ga0209535, IMG submission 184041) | Marine viral communities from the Pacific Ocean - LP-28 (SPAdes) (version 2) | ecosystem: Environmental > Aquatic > Marine > Oceanic | place: Pacific Ocean | collected 2009-08-22
AATGGGTAGTGAAGAGCATGAATCTTATATTCCTCAGACAGATAAATGGAGGAAGGATAAACTAGGAGAAGATTACATGTTTAATAAACAAGTCCCATTTGCTTCAGTTCCCGATCGAGGTTTATTTATGCTTCAATCACATGGTATTCGATATAGTTTTAATGAAATGTTAGCAATTCAAACCCATGATGGGTTATATGATGAGGCTAATAACAAATACCTTAAAGCATTTATGCCAGAACAAAAACCACGTACTTCATTACCATTTATCCTTCATCAAGCCGATATGATGGCAGCTAGGATTGAATTTGAACGTGAGTGGTTACCTAAATTTAAAAATTCCGTGCCTACCCAGGCAGAAAATTTTACATTGACGGGGAAAGCCAAGAAATCAACAAAAGATAAAGCACTTTCTCAACTTGAAAGTAAAGGTCTTAAAGATTTATTTGATAAGCTATGATAGAAACAATAGTAATTAGTGTATTAAGTGTAATAGTTGTAGCCCTAGGGTTTACTACTATTAATCTTTTACGCAAAAACGAAAATCAAGAAGATATTTTGGCGGGGTATATAACATACCTTGATCAATTAAGTAAAATTATAGAATTTTCTGATGAGAAATTAAAGAAAATTGATGAGCGAGGTATATTTAAAAGTGATGATGAAATCGGTTTTATGTATGAGCAAATTAAAGAACTTCAGAAGGTTCTATCCAACTTTAGGATAGATAAATTATGAGCACATTACCCCCTAGAAAGAGGAAAAAGAAAACGAAAAATCAATATTTTACCCAAGAAACAGAAGACGCTATTGTTAAATACAATGGCTCTTCTGATCCCGAAGAAAGGAGTGAAATATATCGTAAAGGTATCCATTATGGATTCTTTAAACTTACAGAGAATATAATCCATACTTTTAAATTTTATTATACAGAAGTAAATGAAATTGAACATCTTCAACATGAGGTTATAACGTTTTTATTAAGTAAAATTCATTTATTTGATCCCACAAGGGGGGCAAAAGCATTTTCCTATTTTGGAACGATTGCTAAAAGGTATTTAATTATACAAAATACTAAAAATTATAAGAAAAGAGTCGATAAAGCCCCAGTTGAGGAATTATATCATAGCTTAAAGCATTCATATGATATGGATTATGATCCTATGGAAAAAGATAATGATTCACTTTTTATGGATGAATATGTTACTTATTGTCAAAATAATCTTTCCGAATTATTTCCTAAACTTAGAGATGCTAAAATAGCAGATGCAATTTTATCTATATTTGAACAGAGGGATTCTTTAGATATTTTTAATAAAAAAGCTCTTTATATCTACATAAGAGAAATGGTAGAGGTTAAAACACCTCAAATTACTAAAATTGCAGATAAGTTAGGTAAAATTTATAAAGAACATTATCTTTTCTATAAAAATAATGGTTATACTAATTTTAAAGAGGAACCATATTTATAAATAAAGAATAAATATGGGACAGCTTGATAAAAAAATATTTGGTAAGAAAAAATTTTCCGATATATTGGAAGAGATTTACTTAAACCAAAAGAAAAAAGAAGAACAAATTTCTACCCTTATATCAGAGCTAAAACCTTTAATTCAAGATATTGGGGATGCTACTTTAGTAGTTCCTTTGCTTAAGGAATATCTTGAAATATCAGTCAAAAATGATGAACAGCTTATTAAAATGGCTACCATCATTCAACGTGCCGTAAATAATGAGGGAAGTGATGATGGTAATTTTGGGATGACCGAGGATGAAAAGTATCAGTTACTAGAAGAAGTAAAAAAATTCAAGGACGATAAAAAGTAATGCCTAGCTTTCAATATGGTATAGCGGGACTTTCTCAAGGAGCTTTAAGCCCCCAAAGTAATGTTGTAGCTCCTACAGAAAAATTAATTTTTTCAAGTAGGGTAAAAGATATTATATTAGATGAAAACCATCCCGAATTTGAAATATATGGTGAGTGGTCCGCTATTGGAGGTATCTTAATAGAAGATGTAAGTCAACCTTCTAATACTAATTCAATTACTATAGCAAAACCCTTATTTCCTAATATAAAACAATATCCATTACTTAATGAAGTTGTAGTAATCTTAGTTTTACCTTCTACAGGATTAGAAACTAACCAAACTTCTAATAGTTTGTATTACCTTCCCCCTCTTAATATTTGGGGAAGCCAACACCATAATGCTATACCAGGTTTTTCTGAATTAGCCCCTTCACAACAAAAAAGTTATTTACAAACTTCAGTAGGTAGTACTAAAAAAGTAACTGATGAAGGTACTACTATTAATTTAGGAAAAGGATTTATTGAACAGTCTAATATAAATCCTCTTCAACCTTATATAGGAGATTATATTATAGAAGGGAGATTTGGAAATTCTATAAGATTTGCAGGTGATGAGGGAAAAGACCCTATTACAAAAATTAGAAATGGTCAAGGGCCCAGAACAGAAGAGGGATGGACAACTGTAAATGAAGATATAAATGAAGATAGTGGGTCTATATATCTAACATCCACACAACAAATTGGATTACACGCTAATATATTTAATTATAACTCATATAAAATAGCCCCCGAGGCAGTTAGCGATTATTCATCTCCTCAGGTTATACTAAACTCTAGTAGAATAATATTAAATGCTAAAGAAGATAGTGTTTTACTAAGTTCTGCTAAATCTATAAATTTAAATTCACAAGATTCAATTAATGTAGATAGTGAAAATACTTTTATAGTAAACTCTCCTAGTATATTATTAGGTGGGAATGATGCTACTGAATCTGTGTTAAAAGGTGATATAACTATTGAACTTCTTTCTGAATTAGTAGATGAGATGAGGAAATGGATGACTCAATTTAATAGTAATCCTTCTCCTTATTTAACATATTTAAAAGCCTCATCTACTCCTTTAATAGCAACCTTAGTTAAATTAAAAGCAGATTTGGAAACTAAAACTAAATCCAAAATAAGTAAAACTCTTTAATGGCTAAGATAGAAGAAAATATTATTACTAATGCTACCCCTTTAAATTTAAAACAAAAGGGATTAGCAGTATTAGGTACTATACTTACTAATCAAGCTATGGTATTTGCTGATAAAATTATTCCTACTTTAGAAAAAACTCTTTTAGGATTTAAAGAAGGATGTCCCACTAACAAAGAGTTAGCTAGAATAGTAAATACAAGAAACAATATAGTTGGACAATCTGATTCAATTTCAAAAACTATAAGTAAAATAATATCTACTATTGCCAAAGCTTCTATAGGTATAAGTACTCTTATTGGATTGATAAGAGTTTTAAAAATAACAAAAAGAGGTATTGCTACTGCTGCTAAAGTAATTCCTGCGGGGTTGCCTGGGGCTATTCCTGCTGCTATTAGTGATATAGATGATCTAGTTACAAATAAAACTTTTGATATTGAAGGTAATTCTAAAATTGCTCCTATAAGATCTGCTATTGATGGGATTGCTGTTCCTTTAGCTTTAATTAGTTTTTATATAGCTAAATTTATATCAATAACATTAATTTTAGATAAAAATATACAAGAGTGTAGTATTAACCCTCTTACCCTCCCTCCAGTATCCGAAGAATTAGTAGAAATTTCCCAAATCCAAGATCAGGCGGAAGAATCTCCTAATTTATCAACATATCAAGGGTTTATTTTAGAAATAGAAAAAGTCCCTTATTCATCTACTGTAGACAGAATAAGGGCTGTTGGTAAAAACCAGGATGGAATTGTTCTAATACAAACAGAACTTTCATTTACTCCTGTAGATCAAATAATGATAAATGAATTAAAATTTATTATCGATAGAGATAATTTAAAAGCTTATTAAGTAAATATTTATAAACAATGAAATCGCAAGTATTAAAATCTTTAATTAAAGAGGCCGTTAAAGAGGCCATACAAGAAGAATTAAGAGAAATTTTATTAGAAGCTGTAAAAGCTCCTAGGCAAACAGTAATAGAATCTTCTCCTAAAGTTACTCAATCATCACCCATAAGTGAAGATAAAAGAGCAAAATATGCTGATATTTTAGGTGAAACTGCATCTTCTTTTACTTCTAATGATGTTAAACCCCGATTTAATCCTCAAGGTGTAATGCCTGGAGCCGATTTACCTAGTGGGGAATTAGGAATGGATCAAATAATGGGATTAATGAATAAATAAAAATGGCAATTGAAATAGGAAATATCCCAGCTTTTGATCAAAACCCCGTAGTAGGGATTGGGTTATCTGTGCCTTTCCAATCAAATGCTGTTTCAGGTTCTGATTCTCTTTTTAACATAAATTACACTACAGCTGAACAGATAAAGTTTAATATAATTAATTATTTTTTAACTAGTAAAGGGGAAAGGGTGTTTAATCCTACTTTAGGTAGTAACATACGTGAGTATGTGTTTGAACCTAATGATCCTTCTACACTTGAAATTCTTAAAAAAGATATTAAAGAAAATATAACTTTAATTTTTCCTATGGTAACTCTAAAAGAAATAAAAGTATTTTCAGATACTGATAATTTTAGTATTACAGTTCAAATTTTTTATTCTGTATTTTCAAGTTTAAATGAGTTTGTAGAATTTAACATGCCCCTATAATGCCCTATCCTCTAATAACAAATAATAACGGAGTTAATAGAAATATTGAATATATTAATAGAGATTTCTCTGAAATGAGATCTACTCTAATTAATTTTTCTAAAACCTATTTTCCAAATACCTTTACTGACTTCAATGCCACATCCCCTGGCATGATGTTTATTGAGATGGCTTCTTATGTAGGGGATGTTATGGCATTCTATACTGACAACCAAATTCAGGAAAATTTTGTTCAATACTCTAAACAAATTAATAATTTATATGATATAGCATATATGTTTGGGTATAAACCTTCAGTTACCTCAGCAGCATCGACTCAATTAGAAATTTTTCAAACTGTACCAGCTATTTCATCTGGGGGAGAATATGTTCCGGATTTTGATTATGCTTTAATTATTGGTGAAAATTCTCCTGTTACGGGAACATCTGGGGTGCCTTTTCTTTTACAAAATAGAATTGATTTTAGTCAATCTAGCTCACTAGACCCTACTACAGTATCAATATATGAGGTATCAGGAGGTAATCCTGTTTCATTTTTACTTAAAAAACAAGCCCAGGCAATCTCAGCTACTATTAATAGTACAACTGTGTCTATAGGAGACCCAAAACAATTTGAAACTTTTAATGTTACTACTTCTCAACCTTTAGGGATTTTAGATGTCATAGATAGTGATGGTGGGGAATGGGTTGAGGTAGATTATTTAGCTCAAGAAACGGTATTTGAAACTATACAAAATACTAATCCTTTTGGGCCTGACCCTAATACTGAAAGTGAGTCTGGTGAGGTTCCCTCACTTTTAAGACTTAAAAAAGTTCCTAAAAGATTTGTTTCTAGATTTATAAGTAGTAATAATTTAAATAGTGGTTCTGCTACTTTACAATTACAATTTGGAGCAGGAACTACTAATGATTTTGATGAACAGATAATACCTAATCCTGATAATGTAGGTATAGGTTTACCATTTGGTCAAAATAAATTAACAACTGCTTATTCTCCTACTAATTTTATGTTTGATAAAACATATGGTATTGCTCCCTCTAATACTACTTTAACAATAAGATACTTAACTGGAGGGGGTGTAGGATCTAATATTCCTGCTAATACTTTAAATTCTATAAGCACTACAGGTAATGTTTTATTTTCTACAGATAATTTAAATAGTACTTTAGCTCAATCAACTTTTAATTCATTAACTGTAAATAATCCAAATCCTGCTACTGGAGGTGGAAATGGAGATTCGACTGAAGATATAAGATTAAATTCAATGGCAAGTTATGCTTCCCAACTTCGAGCTGTAACCCAAGAAGATTATTTAGTAAGAGCTTATAGTTTACCCTCTCAGTTTGGTTCTATTGCAAAAATATATACTGAATCTCCAAAATTAGAAAACACATTGCCTGGGGAAGGTAATTCTGTTTTAGATCTATATGTGTTAGCTTATAATAATAGTAACCAATTAGTAAATGCTAGTAGTGCTTTAAAACAAAATTTGTCTACTTATTTATCTCAATATAGAATGATTAATGATTCTATTAGCATAAAAGATGCTTTTATTATTAACATAGGAGTTAATTTTGAAATTGTAGTATTACCTAATTTTAATAGTAATCAAGTCCTTACATCATGTATATCAAATCTGCAATCTTATTTTAGTATAAATAATATGCAAATTAACCAACCCATTTTAATAAATGAATTATATTTATTACTTAATTCTGTAGAAGGGGTGCAAAATGTAAAAGATATATATTTTACTAATAAAGTAGGAGAAAGTTTAAATTATTCAAAATATGCTTATGATATAGATGGAGCAACTCAAAATGGTGTAGTTTACCCTTCTCAAGATCCTTCTATTTTTGAAGTTAAATTTCCTAACACTGATATAAAAGGTAGAGTAGTACCCCTTTAAAATAAATAATTATGGCTAAAGATCCCAAAAATTCTCATTTAATAAATTCTTTTGATAAAACTAATTTAGATCTTGAAAATCCTTCACCTTTAGGAGGACCTAATAGAACCAATTCTGAAAATATTGGAAGTGGGCAATATACTAATGTTAATTACACATCTGGGGGAGCTATAAATACTGTTACATTACAACAATGGACACCCAATAAAACTTATTTAGATAGTTTTAAACTAAAATAATAAAAAATGGCAGTATACAAATTATTTCCTGAAAAAGATGCTTCTATATATTCTCAATTTCCTCTATTAAACACAGGAATTGATGAAATTTTAGATGTATCTACTTTTTTTACTTCTGCTAATCCTCAAGTAAGTAGATTTTTAGTTAAATTTTCCCAATCGGAAATAGAAGATGTATTAACTAATAAAATAGGAACATCTTCATTTCAATCTAACTTTAAAACTTATATAGCGAATATAACGGGTTTAAATTCTACTACTACTTTAGAAGTATATCCTGTATCGGGTTCATGGAATATGGGAACTGGGAGGTATTCTAGTGTACCTCAAACTCAAAATGGAGTATGTTGGACTTCTAAATTAAGTGCTAATGATGGAAATTGGTCTACTTCATTTCCTCCTCGAGTAACTGGATCTTTTCAATCCATTAATCCAGGAGGAGGAACTTGGTATACAGGGTCTAGTTTAGGTTTAAATGTTACTCAATCTCAAGAATTAAGTTATTCAAGTAATAAAGATTTAAATGTAAATGTAACTAATACAGTTTTAACTTGGTATAGTGGATCTAATGCCTTAGGGGGATTTTTAAATGATGGGTTTCTTGTTAAGCAAAGTGATAGTGATGAGTTTATAGCGAATAGGAATTATGTTACTACTGTAAAATATTTTTCTATAGATACTCATACAATATACCCTCCTGAGCTTGAAATGCAATGGAGAGATTTTGATTTTAATACTGGGTCTTCAACTAATACTATTATTGATACTACTCAAATGGTAGCTTCCTTAGGTAATAACCCAGGAACTTTTAACAGAGGAAGTATTGAAAAATTTAGAATAAATTGCAGACCTCAATTCCCAGAAAGAGTATTTCAAACTGCATCTTTATATTCTATTAATCATTATTTACCTACATCTTCTTTTTATGCTATAAAAGATTTAGATACTAATGAGTTTGTAATAGATTTTAATACTGATTATACTCAAATAAGTGCTGATAGTGAAAGTAGTTATTTTACTTTGTATATGAATGGGTTAGAACCTGAGAGATATTATCAAATTTTAATTAAAACCATTTTAGGTGGAGAAACACTTATATTAAATGATAACTATTATTTTAAAGTAATAAATGGATAATTCTCTTAAACCATATGATTCTGGGAGTGAGTTAAAATTATCTAAAAAACTTTATGATAAGCCTGCTTACTTAAATGTTATTAACACCCAATTTACTGAATTAGTTCCCCCAACCCCTCCAGTTGAGGAACCTATTAGTGTAGATGAATTTTTTGTATTATATAATGCTTTATTTTATGAAATACCTAAAGAAGGTGAAGTTAATTCCCATCAATTTTTAATAAAAAATAGTGTTGAATATGTAGGTTCTCAATCTACATCAAATGACTTACAAGCTTTATTAAATGAAATAACTTCATTAAGAGAAGAAAATTTAACACTACAACAGAATATAGTAGACTTAACAATATCAACAGATGATAACACTAACTCCATTAAATAACCCAGAAGGAGCCACTCAACAAGAATATAATACTTCTCAAGAAGTACTTATTCCGGCAATTAATTCTGCTTCAGAATTTAATCCTGTAACTGATCAGGTTATTTTTTCTGTGGAAACTGTTAATGGTGATTTATTATCAAGTGGAAAAGTTTCTAATTTTAGTATTAGAAATTATGAAAATGCTTTAGATGAAAAAAATATATCTTCTGTAGTAGTCTTCCCAGTTAAAGATATTGAAAAGGCAGGATATAATGAAGGGGTTTATAATGTATACTACAATTTTTATCAAACCACTTTAAAATCAGATGAATATAATTATTTTATTCAAACTATATCTCCTAGTAGAACAGAAATAAGATTATCAGTAAATAATGTTCCAAATGAAGAAGTAGAAGAATTAGTCCAAAATTTTAGTTCTTCACTAGAAGTAGAAGGATTATTTAAAGATTTTTATATTGAAGTTAATAATTCTTATTATATAGCTAATAATATTTTATTAGACACTACTACTGAAGAATTTAGCATTTTAATAAAATTATATCAACCTTTACCTAATTCTATTAGTGTAGATAATCAACTTAAAGTAGTATTTGAGTCTGCAGAAACTGTAGGGTTTAATTTAGTATTACCTTCTACACCTATTATTATTGAAGAAGATATTCAACAGATAAAAGGTCCTAATTTTAGCTACCAACTATCAGATGAAATTAACAATTCTACTATTGAACAAGATTTTACTTCTTTAGAACAAAATACTCAGTTAACTTCATCATATAATGAATTACAAAATATCCTTAATCAAAAGGGTATAACGGTTAATATTGATTATGCTAATTTTGATAATTTCATTCAATTTAGTTCAGCTTATCAAAGGTTAGTAAATTTTTACTATAAAGTAGGACAAATTGAATCTTTTCAAAACAGTATAAATACTTTAACAGGAGTATCTTCTCCTGGGAGTAATGTATCTTCTTCTTTAGGGATATACCAAAACCAAATTACAGATGTAATTGAAAATTTTGATGGGTATGAAAATTATCTTTACTATACCTCAGGGGCTTTAGCTTATCCTAAATCAAATACTACCCAACCTTATAGTCTTCAATCTACGGGAAGCACTGAGGTATTAAATTGGTTGGGAAGTGATAATGAATCTTCTGTATATTATGGGGGTAGGTTATATACTTCTTCATTTTATGATGATGAAAATCAAGATAATTTATGTAATACTATTCCTACTTATTTAAAAGAAGACCCAGCAAATGCCGGGTATGAATTATTTTTAAATATGATAGGTCAACATTTTGATATATTATATTCTTACATAAACACTTTAACTGATAGATTTAATACTGATAATAGATTAGATTATGGTATTTCTAAAGATTTAGTAGCTGATGCTCTAAGAGGGGCAGGATTAAAACTATATCAGAATAATTTTTCATCAGATGATTTATATTCTGCTTTATTAGGTATTAATGCTTCTGGAAGTTTACTTCCCCCTACGGGTTCAGAAGTAATTACTAATTATATCACCGCTTCTAATGATGCTTATCCTTTAGAAGATATAAATAAATCTACATACAAACGTCTATATCATAATTTACCTTATCTTTTAAATAAAAAAGGTACTGTAGCTGGTTTAAGAGCTCTTATAAATTGTTTTGGTATTCCTGACACAATTTTGAGAATATCTGAATTTGGGGGAAAAGATAAGGATAATACAAATGATTGGGATTATTTCCAAAATCAATTTAATTATGCTGCTTACGTTAGTAGTTCTTCTACTAGCAACCATATAGAAATAAATTGGAATGTAAATTCAGATTGGAATAGTTATGATGATAATCCTGAGTCTATGTTTTTTAGATTTAAAGCAGGAGATACTTTACCCTCAGAAAATAAATACAGCATAGTTTCTTACAATGAAGGGGCTGGTAATTTTTATTTAACTCTAGATTATACTGGTTCAGGATATAGTAGTGCATCATATTCAGGGGCAATCCCATCAGCTTCTAATGATTATGCTGCTTTATCTTTATGGGATGGTACAACTAAACTTACTAGTGTTGACGCACCTTTTTATGATGGGAATTGGTGGGGTGTTCATGTTGCTAGAGGAGAAGGAATCCCAGGTGATAATGTTAATGTAGTTTTAAGAGCAGCTAATTCTATATATAATGGAAATGATGGTTTTAAAATAGGATTTACTACTAGCAGTATTGTAAATACCACATTTGCAGCATGGGTTAACCCTACCTTCGCGATAATTAATTTTCCCTATAATAATAATAATAGTGTTACTTTAGGAGGAAATGCCTATTTTGGATTAACAGGATCATTTCAAGAAATAAGATTTTACAATGTAACTCAAAGTGAAAATATATTTCATGATTATGTAATGAACCCCTATTCTATTGAGGGGATTAATCCTACATCATCTGCAGATAATCTTATTTTTAGAGCTCCTTTAGGTAGTGAATTAAGTACCAATACGGGTACTTTAACTTCAATTCATCCTAAGATAACAGGTTCATATATAACTAATTCTTTTAATAGTACTAGTACTTATACTGTTAATTCTGATGTAGTTTTTTACCCTCAAACAGAAGTTATATATTATGACCAACCTGCAGTAGGTATTAAAAATCGTATTTCTGAAAAAATTAGAAATCAAGACTTGATTTTACCTGCTACCGGAAGTACTTTATCTCCTTATAGGAGTATTCAACAAAACTATCCACAAAGTAGTAGTGCTTATACTAGGGATATAAATTATGTTGAAGTAGCATTTTCACCACAAAATGAGATCAATGATGACATTAATGCTTCCCTAGGATACTTTAATATAGGGGATTATATCGGAGACCCCCGGTTACTGTCGCAGTCTGTCACCTCATATCCTGCATTGGATAAACTACGCGATACTTACTTTGAAAAATATTCTAGTAATTATAATTGGACAGATTATATAAGACTTATTAAGTACTTTGATAATTCTCTTTTTAAAATG
>Ga0209535_1002808_pt1 | contig 11299 bp, 16 predicted proteins | sample LinPmetageLP28_FD_184041 | JGI IMG/M metagenome (GOLD analysis project Ga0209535, IMG submission 184041) | Marine viral communities from the Pacific Ocean - LP-28 (SPAdes) (version 2) | ecosystem: Environmental > Aquatic > Marine > Oceanic | place: Pacific Ocean | collected 2009-08-22
CTTAATGTTAAAGGTACTTTAAATGTTGATGGTGCAGATAATCACGTTATAGCAAAACTTATTGATGGTGGTGCAGTAGAACTATATCATAATAATGCTAAGAAAGTAGAAACAACATCTGGGGGCTTAACAGTCACTGGTAGTATTCTTCCAGAAGCAAATGGAACTAGAGACTTGGGCAGTGCAAGCGCACGTTGGCAAAACATTTACACAAGCGATTTAAATTTGAACAATGGTGTAGGCAATTACACAGTAGTTGAAGGTGAAGAAGACTTGTTCTTGTATAACAATAAATCTGGTAAAGTATTTAAATTTGCACTCATCGAAGTTGACCCAAGTGAAGCAACACCAAAAATAGAAGATTTATAAAATGGCAGTGTTTGGTGATAACAACATAATCAAAGTACAAACTTATTGTAGTGGTTACGGTACTGCACAGGGAGGAATCACTGGCGCATCTGGGTACCATACTTTTAATTATGGGCAAACTGGCTATACGGGCGATAGACACAGTAGCGGCACCAGTGTTTTGAAGTTTACAAAACTAAGTGACAATAGTGACCTTAAGGTAGTTTTGAACATGCCTAGTTACCTTGCCACCGGCGCCGGTGGAATAGGTCTTAGACTGCTCTACAGTTTAGACGAATCTAACTATGTTACAGATAGCACTGCTGGCAATGGCCCAGCAGACTACTGGGGTGCTACTGGATATGGTGGTAATACTAGTGATATAATTAGAATGGAATATAACAGTCAGTTTACTGATGCACAGCAAAGCATAGACATTCATGGCCACACAGGAACAGTATTGCTGCAGCATCAATTCTATGTTGCGAGCGCAGACACATTCTATCCAAATACTTACAGTACGTCTTATTACAAATATTCCACAACACAAATTTTTGAGATTCAACGATAATGGCAATACTTGGTTCATCAAATCTTATTAGAGAAGAGTTATATTGTACAGGCCAACCCGGTGCCAGCGTTAGTAGTTCAACTAGTTGGTTTACTTTTAACATCAATGGAACAAATTACAACGGTGCTAGAGCCACAAGCAGTACCAATGTACTACAATTCGAAAAACAAAGTTCAAACAGTTACATTATAATGTCTGCAAGTTTTCCCGGCTATATTACTCCCGGATCAAGCGGTAATGGTGTAAGATGCCAGTGGAGTTTGGACAACAGCACATATTATATTGATGCACTGGCTGAAGGTCCTAATCACAGATGGGGACTCATGGGATACGGCGGCAACGCAGCAAGAATTACAAAACTTATGTGGGATAGCAGGCAGTTTGATTTACAGCATGGCACTAATACAACTGCACACACTGGAAATTGGTATTGTTATTTTCAGCGAGCAAATTGGACAACAGATACGACTTATTGGATTACCTATGCTTCAGGCCATCTAAAATACGGAACAATTAGCATAAAGGAGTATCTAGCATAATGCCTGTAATTTACCCCGGAGCACCAATTGGATCATCAAGTTGGACCACTGGAGATTTGCCAGCCGCCCATGTAGGAGTAACCACTACAAGTTTTTTTGTTTTGGATATCAACAGAGATGATGAAACTGGTTCTTATACCGCAGCGGATAGTAACATATGCACTTATACAAAACAACACAACAGTAGTCATTTGCTAATCAATTGGTGGTTGCCTGTATATCATGCCGGCCCAGGCGCCGGCACCGGAATAAGACTGAGGCTAAGCCTTGACAACTCTAGTTATGTAGTAGATGCACTAGACAATGGGCCTGCGCATGGATGGGGTGCGCTTGGGTATGGGGGTAATACTTCTGGCACTTGGGGATTTACCTGGGATACCGCATGCATTGATTCTTTTAGAAGCACCTCCTTGTATGCCTCACACACTGGCACAGTTTACTTTTATTTTGAAGTGAAAACTTGGAGTGCTGAGGCTCTCTATCCTATCACTTATACCAGCTCTTATCCTAAATATGGAGCAATAGAACTTATGGAGTACGCAGTATGACAACACCTTTATACGATGATATTAGTCATCCACCACCACATATACTTGACGCACTGACTGCACTAGCACCCGGCACTCAGTGGTACGTCTATGGATTAGTAGAAAACGCAACTGATTTTGCAAATAACGTTTTTAAAATTACTGGAGCAGATAGTAACAACAGTGCAATTTTGAGCAAAGACCCAGCAGATGTTGTGTTAACATACTCAAATGTAAATGCAAAATTAACTGAATTAACAAATGCACATCCTATGAAACTATTACGCATAGAACGAGATAGACTGATAGCAGAAACAGATTTTTATGCTTTGGGCGATGTAACAATGAGCAGTGAGATGACAGCATACAGACAAGCATTGCGTGATATTACAAACAGCGCCACATCACTAGATGATGTAACATGGCCCACTAAACCGTAATGATAAATACTACTGCAGTAAAGGATTAAAAGATGGCTACACAAGTACAATTTAGACGAGGAACTAGTACAGAAAATAATTCCTTCACGGGCGCATTAGGTGAAGTTACAGTTGATACTACTAATGATACTTTAAGAGTACATGATGGTTCAACTGCCGGTGGATTTCAAAGTGCAAAGTTAACAGGCACACAGGACATTACTCTTAATAACCAAGCAGATTTGCGATTTGGTGATTCAGATGGCAGTCATTATGTTGCCCTACAAGCACCAGCAACAGTAAGTTCAAATTTAACATTTACACTACCAGCCGCTGATGGAAGTTCTGGACAAGCAATGGTCACAGACGCAAGTGGCAACTTATCATTTGCTGCAGCAGGTGCAACTATTAGTGCAGACACTAGTACAAACACTGACTTCTTACTGTACTTCGCGGCTACAACAAGTGGTGCATTAACAGCGGTTAAGCAAGACAGTGGATTGTTATATAACCCAAGTAGTGGCACACTAACAAGTGCAGCCTTTACTGGTGTTGCTTCCAGCGCAAAATATGCTGACTTGGCAGAACGTTATACCAGTGACAGCAACTATGAAGCAGGCACGGTTTTAGTATTCGGTGGTGATGAAGAAGTTACACAATCTACACAGCGTTTAGACAAGCGTATTGCTGGTATTGTTAGTACTGATCCTGCATACTTGATGAATAGCGCATTGGAAAACAGTGTTGCTGTAGGCTTGCAAGGGCGTGTACCTTGTAAAGTAGTTGGCGAGATCCGCAAAGGCGATTTAATGGTAAGCAGCGCAACTCCGGGACATGCAGAAGCATGGCTTGAAGATAGCAATCCACCAACAGGCTGTGTTATTGGTAAAGCACTGGAAAACAAAATAGGCGCAGGGCCAGACGTAATTGAAGTTGTTGTAGGAAGAATCTAATGTCCCAAGGTCGGTTTTATACCGCAGACTACTTGGGGGAGATGGTGAGCGCAAATACTAGTTGGAAAACACGCAACGATCCAGAAAGCATGTCTTGGATTGACAAAACTATTATCAATGATGAACATACCAACGTTGCGCATGTTATTGGCAACAGCAAATCTAGAAACAGGTTTGATTTGCGTTTGCTGAAAGGTCAAACAGGTGGCGCTCTAGGTGTGCGCAGTGTAGGTCAGAGTTACGGATGTAATCTAGTATACAAAGATTTTAACCCAACATTTTTAATATCCACAAACAAAGATATCTGCACAGACATTGCTGCTAGTGGCTATGGCGAAGATAATATTGTGTATAGCAATGTTAAAAACATACTAGCACATCCAGGCAGTTTCCACTTATATCCACAAATGTTTACTGCAAGCATAGGCACTCTTGCACTGCGACTTGCATGTGCAGATGGACACAAGCAAGTGTTTATGGTAGGCATGACCTGTTATGATAAAGAAGATGACAACATTTATTTTGGTGAACATAGTGTATACCGTGAAGTAAATGTTGAAGGCGCAAATGCAAAACTTATACAAGAAGCATGCAAAATATTTCTAACATACAGCGATGTTGAATTTTATTATGTTGCATATTATCAAGGACTTATGCCAGACGCATATAAGTGGTGCCCTAATGTTAAAGAAATAACATATTTACAATATTTTAACCTAGCAGGATTAGGTGCTATTGCACATTAAAGTTTCAACAGTTGCAATCTTTTTAGCAATTTCATCAATTTGAAGCGTAGTAAACACACCAGGATGCAGTGGCTTGGGCCATGAATCTAGTTTGCTCCATGCATAGCCTTTGTGTTCGCTGTTTAGTTTAGGGATAAATTCTTCCTCTACAACACAGACATATGTGCTATAAGTAAAATTATTCTTTGTATTGGTAAATTTTTCTACTGGAATAGTTTTCAGTACAAGGGGCATAAAGCCAATTTCTTCAGCAATCTCACGCTGTAGTGCAGTATACTCTGTCTCACCTGCTTCAACTTTGCCACCAACAAACGCCCACATGCTGTCATACCTGGCGCCACTGCGCAGTACAAACATATATCTACTTGTTGATTTGCTTAAAAATAACGCTCCAACACCGCTGTTAGATAACGATACTCCAGTCGCCCGCTTGATATTCGCCTTCATATGACTTGACCCACTCTGTTCCGGTCCACTTGTATTGTAGTTGTGTATTGGTGTTAGTCATATAGTGTACACCCGAATCGGTACTACTGTCAAATGCTACTTGCCAATCTGTACCATTATACTCAACAATATCATTTGCGCCTGCCACTAAACTTCCCCAAGCATCCGGACCATCTGTGTTACTTGCATCGCCAATAGCATTGAGAATCAGGTAACGTTGTCCTTGTGCTGCCGCAGCAAGTCCTACACCAGGCGCACTACGCAAAGGATTAATAATCTTTGTTACAGCAGGCAAGTCGTTTGTTGGGACAGTATCACCGTCTACTGTCCATAGCAGTTTGTATGGATCACTAGGATGGAACGCAACTGTGCCTACTATTTCTGCAGAGCCTTGCTCTAAACGCAATTGACTTATTCCACTTTGTAGTTCACCATATTGATTGATTAGTGCAGCCCAACTAACATCATCTGTGCCTACTTTTGTCGGCGGATCATTCAGTGGAGTATAATCTACTTTGTTAGTGCTTGTTTCATTACGATCAAGTATTTGCACAGTGTTACCTAATAGTATAATTCCAAAGTTCATTGGCGTAAATTTCATACGCTCGCCTAATAGTATTTGTCCATCAATAACACCATCTGCAATGCCGCCTTGATCATCATATATACTAGCAACAATCTTGTTAATGACACCGAGTTTCTTAACCTTAGCAGGTGCAGTCAACCAAATCGGAACAGTAAATGAAAGTGTAGCAATATCAATTTGTTCGTCAACACCAACTGGCACACTTCTGCTACTAAATTGTACATTTGCAAGTTCAATATAACTTAAACTTGTCCAATCTAAATAGTTATCAGTGCTTTGTATTTCAAGTGAAGGATTATACAGTACTAATATTTGTTCCATTAGTTGTAGTTTTTGATTAGTATTACTAGTCCATACATCTACGCTTAACTGTAGTGTATAAGGAACAGGCATGACACGCTCTACTGTAAATGCATTGCCTTGCTGTGTTGTGTATTCGTTTGTGTTAGGATCGAATTTGCGCATACGAATATGCTTCTTGTCAATAAACGTAGGATCTTGTCTGCGCTCTGCGTTGTATTCTAGTCCTGTCATATAACAACTAATCATTGGAGTTGGTATAATTTTATTTTCGCTGTTCTCACGAAGTATACTACTGACCATACGAGTACTATCGCCATACTTAACAGGCACAGTAACAAGCGTAGTATTACCTGCACGATCCTTGCCATACTCGACTTGAAAGTTACTAAATGCACGAATAAACTGCAATAGGAAACGTCTTATCTGTTCATCATAAAAGAATTGTTGTGGCATTAATCTTCTCTAGGTTTCAGTGCATCACTAAGCGACTGTCTACTGGTTGCAGTAGTGTTATCGTCTGCAGTAAATGTGCTTGTGTTATTAATAAATCCATCCATTTGTGTTGAGCCTGAGCCTGGCGTAAGTTTACTACGCACATCATCTTCTACTTTAATCCAACGCGATCCGCTGTATCTAAACAGTCTGTTTGGTAAGAAGTCTAAGCGCAATACAAAGTCGCCTTCTTGTGAATCACTTGGAAAACTAGTACCCATACTTATTGGCTCGCCGTTAGGAGCAAGTCCATCGCCTACTAAGTATCCACTGTAAGCATTGGTGTTAGTAGGCGTAATTCGTCTAGCGTCTGCACTTGCGTCAGTACTGTCTGCATTTTGTGCAGTATCATCAGCATTTACGCCTTTGGATTCTAGTGGTCTACCAGTAACTGGATCAGTGGGAACAATATAGTATTGACTTGTATCATAGCCACTTTCTGGTACCTCTGCTTCTGCTGCAGCAACAACCTTGTTTGTGATCTCGAGTTCTTTGTTGTATGTACTAAGCAAGTCACGGAGCGTATTGTCTGTAGTGTTACCATCACTATCTTCTTGCAGTACATTAAGAATATCGTTGTATTCTTGTGCATCTACTAGCGGTGTACACTTAATACGCCACAAATGACTCCACCAAGTTGGGCTAAATCCTTCACTTGGGCGACTACCTTCTTGTACAACATAGTAGCGTTTGAGGCTTAGTTCTACGCTTTCATCTAGTGCGCTAAAGTCTGTCAGGTGTGGCAATTCAATAACATCGCCTGACATAAGTTTGCGACCAAGATTGTTTAGCATATCATTTTCGTGGAGTGTGATAAACAGTGTATCGTTTGCCAGGAACAAACCAAACTGCGATAAGTCAAAGTCTGTATCGCTTACACTGTATATACCGCGTAAATTATAGATGTCTTGATCGTATACTCTATCTCTGTTTTCTAAAAATAAGAAGTCTTGTATGCCCAATGGATCTGGCTCACTATAGTTAGGCTGGCTTGGATCACTGCCGCCTTGGCTCGCAACACCTAAATATTTGTGTACATTTATTCCAGTGCCGCCAACTGTAAACATTTCTTTGATTCTTCTGTCAAAGAATCTATAATCGTTGGTGTGAGCACCGTCTTTCCATAGTGAAATTCTTGGCATATTAATTCCTTATTGCGTAGTATTTATCGCTTATAAATAACTCGATGAAACTAGATCTACACGGACATAGTATACATGCAGCCTGGCGAATATTCAATACTCGCATAACAGATGCATACTATAATAAGCAACGCACTGTGATTGTTGTTACAGGGCAAGGTGCTATTATGAATGAGTTTGGAGCATGGGCAGGCCAGCATCCTCACATAAAAAGTTGGACAAATAGTCCACTAAATCCTGGAAGTTACAAATTATCTCTCAAAAAAGGTTGACACATTCTCAAAAGGTGCTATATTAATATAGTAAGTTGAAGTTGAGGAGAGAAGATATGTCTAAGCCTATTAGTAATGCACAATACAGAAGAAACGTTATCTCTATGCCTAGAGAAAAGCAAATCGAAAGTGTTGAGCGTATGCTGCGTGTTATCCCGCATTGGTTAATGGAAGAAGCAGCTCGTAAAGTTCAAAATCCTAAAGTTATTAAACATTTAGAAAGTCGTCTGCGTCAAGCAAGGCTAATGATGTCATCTATTGTTGCTAACGGAAAGGTTGTATAATGAATGAACTATTAAAAGATATCGAAGACCTTGAGACAATTGCACATGGTGTTCGCAATGGTGTAAGTAAGAACCTTACACTTGATTTGATCGAAAAGATGATTGAGATTAAGCAAGTCGATATAAGTATCTTTGAAACACAAATGGAAATGGAGTTTTTACAACATGGCATTGACCGCTCTTAAAGGTAAACCTATCAAGCGTAAAAAGGCACCCAAGGCTCGCCGTAAAACTACTGGCGCCGGCGCAGCGCCGCTGGGCAATTATCGGCGTGCTTGCGACTTCTTTCACTTTGACGTAGACAAAAAAGAATATATGCCTATCATCAAGCAGTATGTTAAAAAGAAGTATGACAAAGAAACTGCACAGGCTATCTTTAAGAACAGTGATGGCGCAATTGCATTCAGTAATGTTGCAGCATTTTGTCATTATATAAACAATGACAAAGCAGATCAAGTGCCTGAAGATAGTGTGCATTGGATGGAAGGTTTTTTCATTGACAAACTTGCTGCAAAAGGCAAAACTATTGTACAAGAGATCAAAGCAGTAGAAGCAGAGAAGCCTAAAAATGTTTATGTGCCCAGCATCCAAGAGCGTATCAAGGAAGCAAGCGGCAACATAATTGCTGAGATTGAAGAAGCAGTTGATGACTTTATTAACAATCCAGACAAGTTCAAAGGTTTGGATGCTGTTAAACTGTTTCGTAAACTAAATGTTAATCAAGCACATGCTAGACATATCCGTGCGTTCTACGAAGGTCCACTAGCAGAGTATACTATGCTACAGCAACCTGCTCGTGAACAAGACGAAGATTTGCGTGAAGGATATGCACACTTAGACAAAGCAGCCATTAAGCGTGGCGTTGCACTGTTCCAAGGTATTGTTGGTGCTTGTGATCTGATATCAGCAGAAAGTAAAGCAACTCGCAAGACTCGCACACCCAAGCCTAAGAGTGCTGACAAGTTGGTATCTAAAATGAAGTATTGCAAAACCGACGAAAAGTATAAAGTAGCCAGCATTAATCCAGTAGATATTATTGATGCTACGGAAGTGTGGGTGTTTAACACTAAGACACGCAAACTAGGTAAGTATGTTTCAGAGGAACATGCTACGCTACAAGTTAAAGGAACTACACTGCAGTTTTTTGATGAAAAGCAAAGTGTTGCAAAAACACTGCGCAAGCCAGAACAGCAACTAGCAGAATTTAATAAAAGCGGCAAGGTGCAGTTGCGCAAGTTTTTAGATAACATCAAGGGTGTCGAAACAAAGATGAATGGAAGGTTTAATGCTGACACTGTGATTCTTAAAGCAGTAAAGTAATAAATAGTGTATAAGAACAAGGATACACTATGGCAACACTAGCATCATTAAGAGCAGACACAGTAGACTATATTCGCTATCGCTTAGGCGATGGTATGGTCGATGTTGAACTTGATCCGGAACACTATGATAATAGCATTGACAAGGCAGTAAAACGTTTTCGTCAGCGCAGTCAAAATGCTTACGAAAGTTCATATGTATTCTTGAGTATTGTCAAAGAACAACAAGAATACACATTGCCGGACGAGATCGAAGAAGTTCGCCAAGTGTATAGACGCAGTGTCGGAAGTGGTAGTAGCGACACTGGTACACAGTTCGAACCGTTTGAGGCAGCGTTTCAAAACACTTACTTGTTACAAAGTGGACGCATAGGCGGCATGGCAACATATGAAATGTACTACCAGTATCAAGAACTAAGTGCTAGATTGTTTGGTGGGTTTGTAAATTTTGAATTTAACCCTGTTACAAAAGTTGTCACACTGCTTCGTAAATTTAGTGGAGATGGAGAACAAGTAGTTTTATGGACATACAATTTGCGTCCAGAAGCAAGATTGCTACAAGACAGACATGCTGGTCCTTGGGTACAAGATTACGCACTAGCACTTGCAAAATATACACTAGGTGAAGCACGTTCAAAGTTTAGTACAATTGCAGGACCACAAGGCGGCACAAGTCTAAACGGTGATGCACTCAAAGCAGAAGCACAAGTTGAAATAGATAAACTCGATGAAGAACTACGCAACTATGTTGACGGTAGTGATCCACTCTCATTTATTATTGGCTAATAAGAGGTTTATATGATTATTGGAATTTGCGGACTAATAGGTTCTGGTAAAGGAACTGTTGCCGATATTCTTGTGGAACAAGGATTTAAAAAAGTAAGTTTTGCTGACAAGCTCAAGGATGGCGTAAGCACAATCTTTGGCTGGGATCGTGCAATGCTTGAAGGAGACACAGATGAATCAAGACAGTGGCGTGAGCAGCGAGACGACTTTTGGAGTAATGAAACGAAAATGGAAGTCACTCCTCGTTTGGTGCTTCAGTTATTTGGTACTGATTGCATGCGTAATGGCTTTGATGAAGGAATCTGGGTAAGCACACTAAAGAAACAAATGCTAGACAATCCAGGCAACTATGTTATACCTGATGTACGTTTTCGTAACGAACAAGATATGATCCGCGAAATAGACGGAGAAGTATGGATGGTGAAGCGAGGAGACAAGCCTAATTGGTGGTCGAAAGCAACATTAGATAATGCTACTGGTAGCAACTTTATGGCTGACGAAGACGTTCATACCAGTGAATGGAAGTGGATTGATACGGATGATCAGTTCCATGAGATTATACAAAATAATGCATCAATCAGCGAACTTAAACATCAGGTGTTAGGTCACCTCGGCGCCATCCCGTACTAACAAGTTCAGCGTTACAGTTTAAGCAGACTGTTTTAAGATTACGATTGCTCACGTTTTTAAGATTTCCATCTATATAAAATACAACAACTTGCGCTCTTAGCACAGGCTTAAATCCACAAGCCTCGCAGTTTCGTTTGACTTTGTATCCACTATCAACCCATAGAGGCTTTACAGGCTTGTGCAGTTTCAAGCATTGTTCACACTTACGCCTAAAATATGGCTGTTTATCCTTATAGTAGTTTATTGCTTTGGGACGTTGTCCGCATGTCTCACAAGTAGGTCTCATAGTGTATTTAACACGGACCTTTAAAGGTATTTGTCAAATAAGGGTATTTTTAGGGTGTTCTTATAAATAGTTATAACGAATTACAACACCTTGATTGAGGAAGAAAAACATGGCACTAATATCACCAGGCGTAGAAGTTACAGTTATTGACGAAAGTAACTATGCACCATCAGCAGCAGGCACAGTAGCAGCGATTGTTATTGCAACTGCACAAGATAAGACAAGTGGTACTGGCACAGGCACAGCGGCAGGAACAACCGCAGCCAACGCTGGTAAGACATACTTGATCGGAAGCCAGAGAGAACTAACAAGTACTTTCGGTAATCCAACATTTTATAACACTGCATCAGGCACACCTATTAACGGTTACGAGCTTAACGAATATGGCTTGATGGCAGCATACAGTTTACTTGGTGTAAGCAACAGAGCATATGTTATTCGTGCAGATGTTGACCTTGCAGAACTAGCAAGTAGCACAAGTCGTCCACTAGGCAACCCAACAGGCGGCACAGTTTGGTGGGATATGAGCACAGATACACGCTGGGGTATTTTTGAATGGAACCAGAGCACAGGTGCATTTACTAACAAAGTTCCAACAGTAATTACAAGCACAACAGATTTAGACACTGGTGTTCCGAAAACATCAATT
>Ga0209535_1002809_pt1 | contig 11298 bp, 19 predicted proteins | sample LinPmetageLP28_FD_184041 | JGI IMG/M metagenome (GOLD analysis project Ga0209535, IMG submission 184041) | Marine viral communities from the Pacific Ocean - LP-28 (SPAdes) (version 2) | ecosystem: Environmental > Aquatic > Marine > Oceanic | place: Pacific Ocean | collected 2009-08-22
GTACAAGGTCAAAACAAAGATTTAAATTCATTACAACAAAGATTTAATAAAACAAAAGCTGATGGCACAGTTAGAGACATTGGTAAGTCAGCTATACGTAAAACTAAATCTGTTGAAAGAATTATTAATAATGCTTCCAAAAAAGCTATAAGATGTATAGAGTTAGCTTCTGGTGCACCTTTAACGGAAAAAGAATTAAATGAAAAACCAAATTCGGAATGTCCTTCTCTTGTCAATAGGATCATTGCTACTCAGTAGTTGTGCATCATTCAGTTTATTTAACAAAGACAAAGTTAAGGAAGTAAAAGTAGAAACTGTGGAGGTTAAAAGAGAGAAACTTAACTTAAAGACTCCTCTGCCTATAGAACTATTAGATCCCAGTTGGATAATTATTCATCCGAGTAATGCTGAAGAAGTATGGGAAGTTCTAAAAGATGATAAAAAAGACATTGTCTTATTTGCATTGACAGACGAAGGTTATCAATCATTGTCAGTTAATTTAACAAAACTTAGAAATATAATTGAGCAACAAAGAATTATACTCTTTAAGTACAAAAAATATTACGAGTAAATATTATGAATATAGATTTATCAAGAGATGAGTTGTTTGATGAACTTGGTTTGAAAAGACTCAGAGAGTCTTATATGAAAGACGAAGAAAAATCACCTCAAGAAAGGTTCGCTTATGTCAGCAAGGCTTTTGGTTCTAACGAAGAGCATGCCCAGCGTCTTTACGATTATTCTAGCAAGCATTGGCTTAGTTATTCTACTCCCATTTTATCTTACGGTAGGTCTGCTCGGGGTTTACCTATTTCTTGTTTTCTACCTTATCTACCAGATTCATCTGAAGGTTTGGTCAGCACTCTTTCGGAGGTAAACTGGTTATCAATGCTTGGAGGAGGAGTTGGAATTGGAATTGGTATAAGATCATCAGATGACAAGTCTGTAGGCGTTATGCCACATTTGAAAACTTATGACGCATCTTCCTTAGCATATCGACAAGGAAGGACTAGAAGAGGTTCATATGCAGCCTATTTGGATATATCGCACCCAGATATAATACAGTTTCTTGAAATGAGAAGACCAACTGGTGATCCAAATATGCGTACACTTAATTTACATCATGGAGTTAATGTTAATGATGAGTTTATGAAAATTATTGAAAAATCAATGATGGACAAAGACTTTGATGATAGTTGGCAGTTGAAAGACCCACACGACGGAAGTGTGAAGGAGGTGGTCTCTGCTAAAGAACTATGGCAAAGGTTGTTAGAGCTTAGGATGATGACAGGCGAACCCTATATTCATTTTATTGACACAAGCAATAGACTAATGCCTGAATTCCAAAAGAAATTAGGACTAAGTATTAAGCAATCAAACCTTTGTTCAGAAATTGTATTACCAACTGATAAGGATAGAACCGCCGTATGCTGCCTCTCTTCGCTCAACTTAGAATATTATGATGATTGGAAAAATGAAAATCTTTTTTTGCGGGACGTTGCTGAGATGCTTGACAACGTACTGCAGTATTTTATTGATAAAGCTCCTGCTGCTGTTTCAAGGGCAAAATTCTCTGCTATTAATGAGCGCTCTATTGGTGTTGGGGCTCTTGGCTTTCATGCCCATTTACAGAGGGCTGGTTTACCTTTCGAATCCGCACTTGCAAAGTCAAGAAACGTGGAAATCTTTAGACATATTAGACGAGGACTAGATGAAGCAAATTTGGAACTCGGGTCAATTAGAGGAGAAGCTCCTGATGCTGCTGGCACTGGTCTTAGGTTTTCTCACCTTATGGCTGTTGCTCCCAATGCTAGTTCTAGTATTATTATGGGTAACACTTCTCCTAGCGTAGAACCATACAGAGCAAATGCTTATAGACAAGATACTTTATCTGGTTCATTTTTGAATAAAAACAAATATTTGGATAAACTGATAAAGGAAAAGACTAATGAAAATGAGTATAACAAGGTATGGAGCAACATTATCGCTTCCGATGGATCCGTACAACACCTTAATATACTCAATGACAGGGAAAAGGACCTCTTCAAGACGAGTATGGAGATTGACCAAAGATGGGTTGTGGAGCACGCATCTGACAGACAAAATTACATTGACCAGGCTCAATCCATTAATTTATTCTTTCGGCCGGACTGCGACGTAAAGTATTTGCATGCTGTTCACTTTATGGCATGGAAACTTGGATTAAAAACTTTATACTATTGTAGATCTGAGAAAATTGGCAAAGCAGATAAGGTAGCAAAAAAGATAGAAAGAGAAGTTCTAAAAGAGCTTGATATGAGTGCATTGGCAGCTGGAGAGAAAAGAACTAAAGCTCAAGTATATGGAACTGAAACCTGCATTTATTGTGTAAAAACAAAAAATGAATTAAATCTTCGTGGTATACCGTTTGATTTTATTAATATAAACGAAATAGGTAAAACAGCAGCAGAAGTAACTGGAAGACCTGTAACTACTGTGCCACAAATTTATATTGAAGGTGAATATATTGGGGGATTTACACAAATGATGAAACATTTTAAAAATGAAATTGAAAATGGTGATGAATGTGCCGCCTGTGAAGGATAATTATGAAAGTAGGATTTACATGTAGTACCTTTGATTTATTGCATGCTGGCCATGTACAAATGTTAAGAGAAGCAAAGTCAGTGTGTGACTATTTGATAGTAGGTTTACAAATAGATCCAACGATAGATAGAAATGAAAAAAATAAACCAATTCAAACTATCGTAGAAAGATATATACAACTACAGTCTGTTAAGTATGTTGATGAATTGATTACCTATTCAACAGAAAAAGATCTTGAAGATATATTAGCAATGTATAAACTCGATATCCGAATAATGGGTGTTGAGTATAGAAATAAAGATTTTACTGGAAAAGATCTTTGCAGAAAAAGAGGTATCCAACTTTATTTTAATCAAAGAGATCATAGATTTTCAACATCTGATCTCCGTGCCAGAGTAAAAGATAATGAATAGATATGTATTTGATGTGGATGGAACATTAACACCAAGTAGACAAAAAATAATACCTTCAATGGAAAAAGTTTTTTTAGAATTCATTAAGGATTTTAAAGTGTATTTGGTTACAGGTAGTGATTATGTTAAAACTGTCGAACAACTTGGAACAGAAATAGTTGAAAAAGTTGAAAAGGTATACAATTGTTCAGGTAGTGATATTTGGCAAAATGGAAAAAATATTGAAAAAAGTGATTGGAAAATACCTTTTGAAGTAAACAGGTGGTTAGATGATGTTTTATTAGATAGTAAATATCCAGTTAGAACAGGTAATCATTTTGAAGAAAGACCTGGACTAGTTAATTTCAGTATTGTTGGTAGAAATGCCAATATGGAACAAAGAAAAGATTATGTAAAGTATGATAAAGAAACAGGTGAGAGAGACGAAATAGTTAGAAAATTTAATTATGTTTTTTGTAATGTTGTATCAAGTGCAGGTGGTGAAACAGGTATAGACATTCATCCTAAAGGTAAAGATAAATCTCAAATAATAAAAGATTTTAACCCTAATGATACTATACATTTTTTTGGCGATAGAATGGATAAAGATGGTAATGATTATTCATTGTCATTGAAGGCAACTAAAAATTATCCCGTAAAATCTTGGGAGGAAACTTACAAAATTGTTTACGACATCTTATTGTCTGGAAGTGGTTAAATTTAAATCATGTTATTATGTTATGGGATACGTGTCAGTATTAGGTGGTCCTTATAACACAGAACAACAAGCAGAAAATAGAATAGGATATTTAAAAGAAAAATGGCATATTCAGACAAAGTCTTAGATCACTACGAGAATCCAAGAAATGTTGGATCTTTAGATAAAAATGACGATACTGTTGGAACTGGGATGGTTGGAGCACCAGCTTGCGGTGATGTAATGAAGTTGCAAATTAAAGTAGACGGTGGTATTATAACTGATGCTAAATTTAAAACTTATGGTTGTGGAAGTGCAATAGCAAGTAGTAGTTTAGTTACTGAGTTGGTTAAGGGAATGAATATAGATGAAGCTGGTAAGATACAAAATACAGCTATCGCTAAAGAGCTTTCTTTACCACCAGTTAAGATTCATTGTTCAATTTTAGCAGAAGATGCTATAAAAGCTGCTATTGAAGATTTTAAAAATAAAGATAAAAAAATAAAAGTAAACCAAGAGGAATTATAATGCTAAAAGACGAGAGACAATATTTCAAACCATTTAACTACCCATGGGCTTATGATAAATGGTTGAAGCATGAGCAATCACATTGGCTTCATACAGAAGTACCAATGTTAGAGGATGTAAAAGATTGGAAGAAAAAATTATCAGATTCAGAAAGAAATTTCTTAACAAATATCTTTAGATTCTTTACTCAGGGAGATATTGATGTAGCTGGAGGATATGTACAAAATTATATTCCACATTTTCCACAACCAGAAGTTAGAATGATGTTATTAGGGTTTGCAGCAAGAGAAGCATTACACATAGCTGCATATTCACATTTGATAGAAACATTAGGTATGCCAGAGTCAACTTATTCTGAATTTGCAGAATATGAAGAAATGAGAGCAAAGCATGATTATATTGTGGATCTATCTTCGAAGAATGGAACCACTGAATCAACAGCTGCTCATATTGCAGCATTCAGTGCATTTACAGAAGGTATGCAACTCTTTTCATCATTTATAATGTTGTTAAACTTTCCAAGACACGGAAAGATGAAAGGCATGGGTCAAATAGTAACTTGGTCTATTGTTGATGAAACACAACATACAGAAGGTATGATTAAATTATTTAGATCATATGTTGAAGAAAATAATGAAATATGGAACGATAGTTTAAAAGGTAAAATATATTCAATTGCTGAAAAGATGGTTGAATTAGAAGATAAGTTTATTGATCTATCTTTTGCTACAGGTGCAATAGAAGGTCTAACAGCTAATGAAGTAAAAGAATATATTAGATATATTGCTGACAGAAGATTAATTAGTATGGGTATGAAAGGCATATATAAAAGAAAAAAGAATCCTTTACCGTGGGTAGAAGAAATGATTAATGCACCAACACATACCAACTTTTTTGAAAATAGAGCAACGGATTATGCAAAAGGTTCTTTATCAGGTGGTTGGGATAAGGTTTGGGGTAAAGCAGCTTAATGAAAAGATGTATTTGTGATGAATGTGAAGCAGATTTTAAAGTGCACTATGATTTGGACGAAGACTTTTATCGAGTATACTTTTGTCCATTTTGTGGTGCACAAATTGATAAGGTTGAGGATATAGAGGAAAGCGGAAACATGGATCTATTTTCCAATGTGGACATATAAAGGAAAAGAATTTAATGAACCGGGCGATTACTACGGGTTTGTTTATATTATTACTAACACTACCAGTGGCAGAAAATACATTGGCAAGAAACTTTTTTGGTCTCTTAAACGGAAAACCGTCAATAAGAAGAAGAAAAAAGTAATAGTTGAATCAGATTGGAAGAAATACTGGAGCTCATCAGAAGAGCTTAAAAAAGACATTAAAGAATTAGGTGAAGACAATTTCACAAGAGAAATAATACATCTGTGCAAATCAAAAGGCACAGCTAATTATCTTGAAGCAAAAGAGCAGTTTTCGCGCACAGTTTTAGAAGACTCTAAAGAATGGTATAATGGTATAATTAACGTACGAGTCAACAGAAGCCATCTAAAACTATGACCTTTATATTTTTACTATTTGGTTCAGCATTGTTTTTATCTGCTGTAGCCGCATTTTACTCCATTGTTGGATTAGTTTCAATCTTTCCAGCAGCAGAGATTCCTATAATTATAATGGGTGTTAGCTTAGAGATATGTAAGCTAGTTGCTGCTTCGTGGTTGTATAGAAACTGGGTGACTGCTCCTAGATTTTTAAAATATTATTTTAGTGCAGCAGTAGTTATACTTTCATTTATTACATCTATGGGTATATTTGGTTTTTTATCAAAAGCTCATATCGAACAAACAACAGTATCAGGTGATAATACACTTCAGATACAACTTATAGACAAAAAAATACAAAGAGAACAAAAGCGAATAACTGATGCTGAAATAGTTATATCGCAATTAGATCAATCTGTACAAACACTTATGGATTATGACAGAGTTCGTGGTCCTTCAGGTGCAATATCAACAAGAGAAAAACAAAAACCTGAAAGACAAGAACTTAATATAATTATAGATGATGCTCAAGTTATTGTTACGGATTTACAACAACAAAAGTTTGTTCTCAATAAACAGCAAATAGTCTTTGAGGCTGAAGTAGGACCGATTAAATATATTGCTGACTTCATATATGGGGAAGCTGATAAGAAGCTCATAGAGAAGGCTGTACGAGCTGTGATAGTGATTATAGTGCTTGTATTTGATCCTTTGGCTATAATTTTATTAATAGCTGCTAACAGAGAAGTTAAAGTGTATAGTAAAGGAAAAGGCAGAGGTCGACCCTTAGGTTCTAAAAATACTAAAAGAAACAAAACACTTACAATTAATTTAGATGAGTATGATAATACTAAAGAAGTAGTTGATAAAGCATCAATATCAGAAATACCAAAGGAAGTACTAGATAAAGTATTTAAGAAAAAGAAAAAGTAACATGGACTTTGCTCACACATTGATATATAATTAGAAAAAATAATATGGATTAAAAATGATTATTATAGATTATTCACAAACAGTTATTTCAAACATAATGGCTGAATTGAATATAGCTAAAGAAAAAAAACTTGAAGTTAATTTGATTCGTCACATGGTTTTAAATACAATACGAAGTTATGTAACAAAATTTAAAGAAGAATATGGACCAGATATAGTTATAGCTTGTGATAGTAGAAAGTATTGGAGAAAAGATATATTTCCAAACTATAAAGCTAATAGAAAAAAAGCAAGACAAGAATCTGGGTTAGATTGGAATTTAATATTTGATACAATCAACTTACTCAAATCAGAAATAAAAGAACACTTACCTTATCAATTAGTTGAAATAGAAGGAGCTGAAGCAGATGATGTTATAGCTTGTTATATTCAATGGATAAAAAGTGAAAATGAAAAAGTAATAATAGTATCAGCTGATCATGATTTTATGCAGTTGCATAAGTTTAATAATGTATATCAGTGGTCTCCTACAAGAAATGATTTTGTAACTTGTAAGGTTGATCCAAAAGATAAACTATTTGAACATATCATTAAAGGTGATAAAGGTGATGGTGTACCAAATGTTTTAAGTGATGATGATACTATAGTTGAAGGCAGAAGACAGAAAGCCATACAAACTAAAAAATTAAATGAGTGGAAACTAGATCATACCTCTATGCCACAAGATACTGGTTTTGTTAATAACTTTGAAAGAAATCAAACATTAATTGATCTTTCAAAAATACCAGATGATATTAAAGATACAATACAATCGACATTCTTAAATAAAAAATTGCAAACTAATGATGCTAAAGAAAAAATTAAGAATTATTTTCAACAACATAATTTAAATAACATGCTTGAAGTTATTGAGGAGTTCCAATGAAAAGAGGTTTATTACTCTCTGAATTTTTAACAATAGTTAATGATCAAAAAAATGATCAAGATAGATTTAATCTACTCAAGAATGAACCTAGTCCCATTGTTTCGCGCGTTTTAAGAATGCACTTTCATCCAAACATTACATGGTTATTGCCTGAAGGGACACCTCCTTATAAGAAGGTTTCAGATCAACCCATGGGTTATGAAAAAACAACCTTAGAGAGAGAATATAGACGTCTATATATCTTCTTTGATCCTGGTCTGAAACTTCCACAGATGAAAAGAGAGTCACTCTTTATTGATATGCTAGAAGGTTTGCATTATACTGAAGCTGAAGTCTTAATTGCAGCAAAGGATAGAAAACTTGATATAATGTATCCTAATATAAAGGAAGATTTAGTAAGGCTAGCTTTTCCTGATATGTTGCCTCCAAAAGTTGAAGACTCTGTGAAGAAAAAACGAAGTCGTAAAAAAAAAGTTAAGGAGAATGTTTGATGAAATTTTTAAATTATGGAAAGTCAAAACAAAGCAGAAAACTTGGTATAAATCCTTATTCAAAACGTAAAATATTACCTGCACATTTACAAGGTGATATAAATTCAAAGAAAGCTACACTTGAAGTATCTGGAGTATTTCCTAGAGAAACTAAAAAGATTCCAAGTCTCAATTCAAGAGACTTTTCCCCAGCGCTTAAAAAAGAGAAAAATGTCTATACCGGTTCGAGTGTTGTTGGCGTTAGTACTCTTCATAAGTCTAATCCCGTTCCCATTTTTAACAATGCTGATGCTATTGATCATGCTAACATGAGGAGAAATTAATGCAATACAAATATACTATTATTCAAGAAGAAAAAACTTCTAAATCTAAATTAACATATGAATTTTCTGCTAATGATGAAGATGATTTAGTCCAAGAATTAAATTGCTTTATTAGAAGTATTGGATATACTGAATCAGGCTATCTAACATTAGTAAATGAAGATGATGCTTTATATGATGATTTAGATTCTGAAGTTGAACAATCAGACAAATCCAGAAACCCAGAAGTAGAAGATTTTATGAATTTTGAATTTACAGAAGGACAAGGACAAACTGAATATACTTTTACTTCATCTGATGCTGATAAAATAGCAGATAAGTCTGAATCTATAGCATCAACGTGGCCATTTCCATTAGATAGACCTTCGGATCAAACATATAGAGTAGATTCAATGTATGAAACTAATGGAAAAGGATATTATGGAGCATAGTATGAAAGAATTTTACGTGCTTGAATATAAAGTCATGGATAGTAAAGGTCGCGAAAAAAACGCTCAATTTGCAGGTGTGTTTAATTCATTGAGTACACTAACTAGCGCTAAAAATAAATTACTTGAAGAGTGCAAGAATAAAATATCTTTTCAAGTTTATAATCATAACCACATTTTTCCCTAAATAAAAATAATGGCCACATATACATTTAAAAATAAAGACACTGGTGATGTTGAAGAACATAAATTCTCCGTTCATAAACACACAGAATTTACACAAAACAATCCACATCTCGAACAAATACACTTAACCTTTCCTGGTTTAGGTGATCTTGTTCGTATGGGCATGAAAGGTCCTGATGATGGATTTAGAGAAGTACTATCAAAAATAAAAGAAAAGACTGGAGGTAGTAGAAATAATTTAGGTGATAAACTTTCGAGAAATTGATTATGGACACGTGATATGTTAAACTTAACTTTAAGGGGCATGCATGGCCAAAAGAAATTTTGTACAAACCCAACCAACAAATCTATCTGTAGCAGTTAACAATAAGTTAAAAATAAAGATAGATGATTTATTTCAAATAGAACCTTTAACTGGAAACCAACAAAAATTCTTTCAACTTTACAACGAATCAAAATTTATTATCTTACACGGAGTCGCTGGTACTGGTAAAACGTATATTGCATTATACAAAGCAATTGAAGAAATATTATCAAAAGGAAAACCAAAACAAAAAGTAGTAATAGTAAGATCTGCTGTGCCGTCAAGAGATATAGGATATCTGCCTGGTGACGAGCACGAAAAAACAGCAGTATATGAAAAGCCTTATATAGAAATATGTGATAGTCTTTTTGGCAAAAGAGATGCTTATCAAAGATTAACTGAACAGCATAATATAAGTTTTATGAATACATCATTTGTAAGAGGCATAACTTTAGATGACTCAATAATATTAGTTGATGAATGTCAAAACATGACAGACATGGAATTAAATAGTATTATGACAAGAGTTGGTCAAAAATCAAAAATTATATTTTGTGGTGATTTTAGACAAACTGATCTATATAAGAAACACGAACAATCGGGTTTGAAAAAATTTATGGTAATTGCAGATATGATGCCACATGCAAAATCTGTGGAGTTTTATAATGAAGATATTGTTAGATCAGAACTTGTTAAGCAATATATAGTTGCTAGAAACTGTTACGAGGATATGTATGAAACTAACTAAAAACTTTTCTCTTAATGAGATGACGAAGAGCCAAACAGCTCTTCGTCGTGGGATAGATAATGACCCAAGCAATAGTGAAATAGATAATTTAAGATTGTTATGTGAATATGTGCTACAACCAATAAGAGATCACTTTGGTAAACCTGTAAGTATTAATTCTGGTTTTAGAAGCAGCAAACTTAATAAAGCTATAGGTGGATCAGGAACTTCTGATCATTGCAAAGGAATGGCAGCAGATATAGAAATAGCTGGTGTTGATAATTCTGTAATAGCTGAATGGATTAAAGATAATTGTGAATTTCGTCAATTAATATTAGAATTTTACACACCTGGTGTTGGTGACTCTGGGTGGGTTCATGTATCATATAATATAGATGACAACGATAAGAAGATAATGACAGCTTTAAAGGAGGATGGGAGAACAGTTTATAAATTAGGATTAATTGCTTAGTGTTCAACCATATACATCATGAATTTCCCACAATTAAACGATTTAACGATAATGGTGCAAGGTTATACAGGACTCCGTCAGGTAAAGCCTATCCATCCGTCACTTCGATTACCGGTCAACTTGCCAAAAAAGCAATACAAGCATGGCGAGAAAGGATTGGTAAAGAAAAAGCAGCTGCAATCACAGCTAAAGCCTCAAAGCAAGGAACAAGAGTACATCACTTATGCGAAGACTACTTATCGAACAAAGAATTCCGTAAGAAAGACTTTGACCTTGAAATGTGGCATTCAATCAAGCCAGAGTTGGATTGCATAGATAATATACATGGTTTAGAAAGTAAGCTATATTCTGATCATTTAGAAGTTGCTGGAACAGTCGATTGTGTGGGTGAGTATAAAGGTAAATTATGTATTATTGATTTTAAAACCTCATCTAAACTAAAAACAAAAGATCAAATAAAAAATTACTTTATGCAAACTGCTGCTTATGCTGTTGCATTTGAAGAAAGAACAAAAGTTCCAGTGTCTAATCTTTTAATAATTATGGCTGTAGCTCATGAAGGTTGTGTAATATTTGAAGAAAAACGTGATCATTATATTGATGAATTTATAGATTTACGTGAACAATATCGAGAAAGTCACGGTTGTTAATTATTTTTAAATATGAGATAATACAAAATATGATCGTATGAAGTCGATTGAAAGCTGTTTCGGACAGGGGTTCGATTCCCCTCACCTCCACCAATTAGGAAAGTTATGTACGAGTATAATTGCAAAATAGTAAAAGTAGTTGATGGTGATACAGT
>Ga0209535_1002812_pt1 | contig 11297 bp, 10 predicted proteins | sample LinPmetageLP28_FD_184041 | JGI IMG/M metagenome (GOLD analysis project Ga0209535, IMG submission 184041) | Marine viral communities from the Pacific Ocean - LP-28 (SPAdes) (version 2) | ecosystem: Environmental > Aquatic > Marine > Oceanic | place: Pacific Ocean | collected 2009-08-22
TATCAATGTGAAGCTACAAGAGAAGATGATGAAGATAGATGGTTACAAGCTTATCATAATTATCGTGGAAGATATTATAAGAACGTAGCTTTTAGAGACCATGAAAAATCAAGAGTGTTTGTTAAAGTTACTAAGACAAAAGTTTTAGCAGCTTATGGACAACTAATAGATGTTTTGTTTGGTGCTAATAAATTTCCTTTAACAATTCAAGAAACAAGAGTTCCTGAAGGTATAGCAGAATATGCTCACCTTAATCCTTTAAAAGAACAAATGGATTCAAGTCAAAATGTTCCAGGTGTTGAAGGTAACATGGATTATATTCCAGGTCAAGGTTTACCAACTGATGATATGTCTCCATCTTCTGTTTTAGGTTTTCCTGGTGATGGAAGAGATTTACCTAAAGGTGCTACGTTTAATAATTTAGAAGATAATTTTTTAGGTGGATTAAAAGAAGAATATGAAGAAGCAGATTTAACAGAAGGACCAGCACCAAGTCCTGAGATGCCTCAAATAAAACCTGCACAAATTGCAGCAAGAAGATTACAAAAATTAATTTTAGACCAAATAGAAGAATCAAATGGAAGTATTCAATTAAGAAATGCTATATTTGAATCTTGTTTATTAGGAACAGGAATTATCAAAGGACCTTTTACTTATAATAAAACTTTACATAAATATGTAGAGTCAGGTAATGGTTCAGCAAGAGAATATAAACCTGAGATTGTTAAAGTTCCTAAAGTAGAATTTGTTTCTATATGGGATTTTTACCCTGACCCAAATGCTAGAAGCATGGATGAATGTGAATATGTAATTCAAAGACATAGATTAAACAGACATCAATTTTTAGATTTAGCAAATAGACCTTTCTTTAGTAAAGAAGCTATTGAAGAATGTATTAAGATGGGTGCTAAGTATAATAAAAAATCTTGGGAAACAGATATAGATTTAGAAAAAAGTACATACCCTGATATTGAAAATAATAGATTTGAAGTATTAGAATACTGGGGAACAATAGATGCAATGAGTGCTAGAGAAGAAGGACTAGACATTGATGAAGATATTGAAGATTCAACAGAAGTTCAAGTTAATGTTTGGATGGTTAATGGTAAAGTAATTAGAATTGTAGAAAATCCATTTAAACCTTTTAGAACTCCTTATCAATCTTTTGTTTATGAAAAAAATCCTTATACGTTTTTTGGTATAGGTGTTCCTGAAAATATGGATGATGCTCAACAAATTATGAATGGTCATGCAAGAATGGCAATTGATAATTTAGCATTAGCTGGTAATTTAGTATTTGATGTAGATGAATCTGCATTAGCATCTAATCAGACTATGGAAGTATTTCCTGGTAAAATATTTAAAAGACAATCAGGTGTACCTGGACAATCTATTTATGGATTAAAATTTCCAAATACTGCAGTAGAAAATATGCAGATGTTTGACAAGTTTAGACAACTTGCAGATGAATCAACAGGTTTACCATCTTATTCACATGGACAAACTGGTGTTCAAAGTATGACAAGAACAGCTTCAGGTATGTCAATGTTAATGGGAGCAGCTTCATTAAATATTAAAACAGTTATTAAAAATATTGATGACCAATTAATTAAACCTTTAGGTGAAGCAATGTATCAATGGAATATGCAATTCTATGAAGGTGAATTACCTATACAAGGTGATTTAGAAATTAGAGCAACAGGTAGTTCTTCTTTAATGAAAAAAGAAGTTAGAAGTCAAAGACTAACTATGTTTTTACAAACAGTACAAAATCCTGCGATTGCACCATTTGTAAGAATGTCAGAAGTAATAAAAGAGTTAGCTCATTCTTTAGACTTAGACCCTGAAGAAATAATGAATACAAAAGATGAAGCAGAAATTTACGCTAAAATAATAGGACAACAAAATGTTAACAAAGGAACTAGCCAACAAGCTCCTATCCCTGGTCAACTCGGACCAATGGAAAATAATGGAGGAGTACCTGCAGAAACTGCAGAACCAAACAACCCAGGAAATGGCGAAAGCCCAATTGGACCAGGTAATACACCAATGCCAGGGGAGATGGAATTTACTGGACAAGTTGAAGAACCTGCCTAAACAGGTAAGAGATTTATCTAAAGAAGAATAATAATAGTTGTTGACAATATCAATTATTGTTTCTATAATTAATTAACAGGGGAAACTTATGAAAAGAATAAAAGCTAAAAAAATGGCTACAGGTGGATTAATGTCTATGCCTCCTTTTATTAAAAAACAAAAGGATGAGGAAGATGGTATTACACCTTATGATGTTAGTACTCCAAGAAGTGCTAGACAAGGTATGCCATCAAGAATACTTTCTCCTTCAAGAACTAGATTTAATAAAGGTGGACAAGCGTTTCCTGATTTAGATGGAAGTGGAGATGTAACACAAAAAGATATTTTAATTGGAAGAGGAGTTATAAAAAAAGCTATGGGTGGATTATTAAAAAGAAAAAAATACAGAGATGGTGATGAAGTATTAGATGAAGATACTTTTGAAGAATATCCTATTAAAGATTTAGAAAAAGAATTAGCTGGAGAACAAGCTAATGCAAGAGATATAATTGAATCAAAGAAATTTGAAAAATTAGAAAAAATAAAAGAATCAGGAATTGATTTAACTCCAAAACAAGAAAAAGAATTAGAGGAATACAAAGCAAAAACTAGAAGAGTTGAAGCTGCATTAGGTGGAATGATTGGTGTTGAAAAAGGTAAATATGACCAACGACCTGATTATCAAGCATATGCCGAAGGTGATATAGTTGAAGAAGAAACTATGGAAGAAGAAGTACCCATGGAAATGGATATGGAAGATTCATTATTAGAAAAGCCAGTTGGTATGGATGAAGAAATGGAAGAAGATATTACTGATGAAGACATGGAAGGTATGGATGCAATTATAGATACCTCAGCTTTATCAGAAGAAGAAGAAACATTATTGGATGAAGCAGTAGATATGCACCCTGAATTAGAAGCTATCATTCCAAAATTAGTTGCAACAGAATTTACAGATGATGGAGAAGTAGAAGGACCAGGTACAGGAACTTCAGACTCTATCCCAGCATTGTTATCAGATGGAGAATTTGTCTTTACAGCCAAAGCAGTAAAAAATATTGGTGTAGATAAATTAAGAAAGATGATGGCACAAGCAGAAGAATCTTTTGATGCTGGAAATCAATCTCAAATAGACCAAGAGATAGTATAATAGAATTTGTAGAGAAGGTAATCTCTACGGATAGACAAGCTACCTTATAATTTATTATAAGCCCTTGTAGCTTCGTTTAAAAAACATTACCAATTTTAGCTACCTTCACAGTTAAAAGAAGCCCTAAAGGAGGACACATGAGTAAAAACGAAGAAGGACAACAACAAGAAGCCGAAGCAAATCCGTACAACAGGAAAAAATCTTGGCATACACAAGATGTTATGCCTAATGATTTTAATAATGCTGATACAGGTTTGTTTACACCGACCCCTGATGGTAAAGGAACAGTAACAAAAGCTAGTTTGAATAAAACCCCTGATGCTACTGAAGATAATACCTCAGCTACTACGGATAAGGTTCAAGAGTCTGCATTAAATGTAGAGTCTAACCCTTATAAAAAAGTCGATTATAAAAAAAGATATGACGACCTTAAACGATATTATGACAGGAAACTGGGTGATTGGAATAAAAAGGAAGACGACCTCAAAGTTCAACTAAGAGAGAATCGACCTAAATATACACCACCTAAATCAAAAGAAGAGCTAGATGCTTTTAAAAATGATTACCCTGATATATATGGAGTTGTGGAAACTGTATCGCACTTGCAATCTCAAAGTGAGATTAAAAATATGCAAGACGAGTTGGAAGGTTTAAAGAAAGCTAATCAAACTTTACAAGAGAGAGAAGCTTCACTTGAACTTTCAAAATATCATCCTGACTTTGAGCAAATCAAAGAATCTGATGATTTTCATAATTGGGCAGATGTCCAACCACAGGAAATTAAAAGATGGATTTATGAAAACAACTCTGATGGCACATTAGCTGCAAGAGCAATTGACCTTTATAAGAAGGACCGAGGTCTTGGAATTGATAAAAAAACCGAAAAGAAGAAACCTAAAAATGAAGGAGCTGATTTATTAGTTAAAACTAATGAACAAACTCAGATACCTGATTCTAAGGAAGTAGTCTTTAGTCGTTCTGATATAAGAAAAATGTCAGAAGAAGAGTTTATGCAGTATGAAAAAGATATTGTAAAAGCTCAACGTGAAGGAAGAATTATAGATTAATTTAACTTTCATTTTTTATTAACAACAACAATAAACAAAGGAGTAAATCATGGCAAAATTCGCTGGTGGTTCAACGTATAACTTTGGATTAGGTGTAAGTGGTCAAACTAATGGTTTCTTTATACCTGAAGTCTATTCAAAGAAAGTACAAATAGCACTCAGAAAAGCTGCTGTTGCAGAAGCAATCTGTAATACAGACTATATGGGTGAAATATCAAGCTTTGGTGATACAGTAAATATTATCAAAGAACCTCAAATCGGTACTGCAGAGTACTCAAGAGGATTAGCAGTAGTTTCTACTGCCCTAACAGACCAAGAGTTGGTTCTAACAATTGACCAAGCAAGGTCTTTTTCATTTAAAATAGATGACCTAGAAAAAAGGTTCTCTCATGTAAACTTTCAAGCTGTAGCTGCAGATAATGCTGCTTATGCTTTAAGAGATAACATGGATGGAAATGTCTTAGCAGCAATCAATGCTGGAGCTGAAGCAACAGGTGGTATCGTTACTGGACATGGAACAGTAGCAGCACCTATTGACATTGGCTTTACAGGAAGTAAAATTGACCCTTTAAATCAAATGGCTAAAGCAGCTAAAGATTTAGATGTCAACAAAGCACCTGAAGATGGTAGATGGTTTGTAGCTCACCCTGAGTGGTACAATGCTCTATCAAACTCTGCATCAAAACTTTTATCAGTTGACTTTAATGCTGGTCAAGGTTCAATCAGAAATGGTTTAGTAGCAAGTGGTCTTCTAAGAGGATTCCAAATGTACAAATCATTAAACACATCAACTAATAACTTATCAACTGGTAGTTCTAGCCCTCAAGGGTCAGCAACTGCACCTGTAGCTTTATTTGGACATATTTCAAGTACAGCTTGTGCGTCTGCAATGAACAAAGTTGAAACTGTTAGAGACACAGGTACGTTCTCTGATATAGTTAGAGGCTTGATGGTTTGGGGTAGAAAAACATTAAGAAACGAAGTAACTGGTAGAATAATCTACGTTGCTAACTAATCTTAACTACAACAACTAATCTGATATGGGGGTTGAAATATACCCCCTATCACAAAGGAGAAATAGAATTATGATAGAAAAAATTAAAAACAAATGTCAACATTTTGTTAATGACCATAAAATTGAAACTATTGCAGTTTTAGTAATTATAGTTATTGCAATTATAATATAAATTATAACATAAAGGAATAAATATGCCAATGAGAAAAGCAATGCCAGGTGGTAAAGTTTCTAATAAAGGAAAATACAAACATGGTGGAAGAGTTAAAAAAGGTCATGGTGGTTCTATGACTATTATTATTAAGAAAAATAAAAAAAAGAAATAGATTACTATGGGTATAATGTCTTCACCTGCATGGACTCGTAAAGAAGGAAAGAATCCTAAGGGTGGTTTAAATGCTAAAGGTAGAGCATCATATAATAAGGGTAAAACAAAAACAGGTAAGAAAAGAAATCTTAAAGCACCTAGTAAAGTTAAAGGTAATAAGAGAAGAAAGAGTTTTTGTGCGAGGATGAAAGGAATGAAAAAGAAACTTACATCTAAGAAAACTGCAAGAGACCCTAATTCAAGAATTAATAAATCTTTAAGAGCATGGAATTGTTAAATGGCTAAAACTTATCTATCAATGGTTAACGAATTACTGGTTGAAATTAATGAACCTGAAGTTACAACTGTATCAGGAGCATTAGGAATACAGAAGTTTGTATCTAATTGTGTTAACAGAGCCTACTTTGATATAGTAGATTCAGTAGATGAATGGTCTTGGTTACATACTGCAGCACCTCAAAACGAATACTATGGTAATCATTTTGTTGAAACTGTAGCAGGAACAAGATGGTATTTAATGAAACCAGGTTCATCTAATATAGATGCAGATTTTGATTCTGTTAACTGGGATGGTTTTACTTTAACTGAAGAAGGAGTTAGTGGAGAATCAGCACCTTTTACAATTAATAAATTAGCCTTTACTACTTTAAGTTCATGGAGAAGTAATCATGCTGCTACTGAAGAAGCTAACAAAGCTAATTCACAAACATATGGAACACCTGTTAGAGTATTAAGAAGTTCAGATGGAAGAAGATTTGGATTATCTCCAATACCTAATAAAGTTTACAGAATTTATTTCTTTGCTTACAATAGACCTACAGCTTTAGCTGCAGATACAGATACAGTTTTATTTCCTGAACAATACAAACCAGTTCTTTTAGCAAGAGCTAGATATTATATTTATCAATTTAAAGATAATATTGCACAATCGCAATTAGCTTTAGATGAATATAAAAAAGGATTACAAAACATGGCTGACCAATTAAATTCACCTCAACCTGAATATATGTCAGACGTTAGATTTACATATTTATATTAAGGAATAAATTATGCCAACACAAGGAGCTTCAATTACAGTACAAGGAGGCTTGGATTTAGTTTCAAGCTCTCATGCTTTATTTAAAACTCCTGGTGCAGCAACAGTTTTACAAAATTTTGAATCATCTACTACAGGTGGTTATAGAAGAATAAGTGGATTTGAAAAATTAGGAGGAGGTAGTGCAGTTATTCCTTCAGGTGTAAATACAGATGCCATTCATGGAATTAAAGGTTATGCTAATGGAGTAGTAGTAGCTCAAGGTTCTAATTTATATTTTAGTACTACAGGTACTTCTTATGTTCAAATTAATAAAGATACTTTTACAACAGCAACTGGAACAATTAGTGTAACAACAGGTTCTCCTACAGTAACAGGAAGTGGTACTAATTTTACTACAGAATTTCTTGTAGGTAATGATATTAAGATTGATAATAAATTTTATAAAGTATTATCTATTACAAGTAATACAGTATTAACATTAGATATAAATTCTTCTAGTACTGTAAGTGGTTCAACTTTTTTTAAAAGTGGTATTGCATCATCTGCTTTAGCAGCAGCAACAACCATTCCAAGAACAAATCAAACTAATGTTCAATTTACAAACTTTGAATCTCATGGTTTATATGGTACATTATATATTGTAGATGGACAAAACAAAATTTGTGAATTTTTTATTGATGAAAATAACAAATATCATTTTGAGGAATTAACAAGGTCTTCTCCAATAGGATGTTCATTATTAGAAAAATATGCTGAAAGAATAGTAGGTTCAGGACAAGCAAGTAATCCAAGTCTAGTTTACTATAGTACTAGGTTAAAACCTTATGATTTTGAAGGAGCATCTGCAGGTTTTGTAGATGTTGGAGATACAGTAACAGGTATTAAAGTCTTTAGAAATAGCTTAATTATATTTTGTAAAAACAGTATTTATGAGTTGACAAACCTTGATTCTACTCCTATAATTAAATCAGTAACAAAAAACATAGGTTGTATAAGTGGTAACTCAATTCAAGAGATAGGTGGAGATTTAATCTTCTTAGCTCCTGATGGATTAAGAACAATTGCTGGTACAGCTAGAATTGATGACGTTGAATTAGGTTCTATTAGTAGAAAAATTTTACCATTAGTAAATGGAATAATTAATAACTTTTCTAATTTTACTATTTCAAGTATGGTAATAAGAGAACGAAGTCAATATAGATTATTTTATTATCAATCAGGTCAAGCTATTTCAGGACAAAAAGGAATTATAGGTACATTTAAATATAGTGCTGAAGGTATTCCTGCTTTTGAATGGAGTGAGACTAAAGGTTTACCTGTTAAATTTTGTACGTCTGATATTACTACAAGTGGTGTAGAAGTATTACATCATACAGATGAAACAGGATTTGTTTATAAACATGATTCAGGTAATAGTTTTGATGGTGCTAATGTTGTAGCAGAATTTCAAACACCTGATATGGATTATGGTGATAATGGTTTAAGAAAAAGTTTATATAAAGTAAAAACTAATATTGAACCTGAAGGAACACAAAACGATTTAAAATTAAGAATAAGATATGATTTTCAAAGTAGTGAAGTTCCTCAACCAGGAAATTTTAATGTTGGAAATTTAAGTTCAGCTTCATTATTTGGTTCAGCAGTATTTGCTGCAGCAACTTTTGGAGCAACAACACTACCAAGTAAAAGTGTATTAGTAACTGGAAGTGGTTTTTCTAATAACTTTAAATTTTTTAGTGATGATACAAACTCTCCATATTCAGTAAATGGAATGTTTGTTTCTTTTATAGCAGGAGGAAGAAGATAATATGGCAGGATATACTAGACAGAGTTCTATTAATGATGGCGATACAGTTACAGCAGCATTATTTAATAATGAATACAATCAATTATTAGCTGCATTTAATAATGCATCAGGACACAAACATGATGGTACATCAGCAGAAGGTCCAATTATAGGATTAATTGGAGATGCTGGTCTTACAACTCCATTAAACAAAATTTTAATTGATACAGCAAATGACCATGTAGAATTTTATGTGGATGTATCAGGAACATCTACTCAACAATTTAGATTACAAGATGGAGCAATTGTTCCTATTACAACTAATGATATTGATTTAGGTACATCATCTTTACAATTTAAAGATTCTTTTTTTGATGGAACAGTTACATTAGATGGTTTAGTAATTGGTTCAGCAGCTTCTATTACAGATGTAGATACAGATTTAAGTGCAGTATCAGGAAATGATGATACAGTAGCTAGTGCTAAAGCAATTAAAACTTATGTTGATGCACAAGTAACAGCTAGTGATTTAGATTTTTCAGGTGATGCAGGTGGTAATCAAGCAATTGATTTAGATTCACAATCGTTAACATTAACTGGTGGAACAGGTATAGATACAACTGGTTCTGCTCAAACAATGACATTTGCAATTGATTCTACAGTTGCAACATTAACAGGTTCTCAAACATTAACAAACAAAACTTTAACTAGCCCAGTTTTAGATACTGGTATTAGTGGTACAGCTTTTAAAGATGAAGATAATATGTCATCTAATTCTGCTACAGCAGTTGCTTCACAACAATCTATTAAAGCATATGTTGATACTCAAGTAGCAACTATACCAACTGGAGATATTAGTTCAGTAGTAGCTGGTACTGGTTTAACAGGTGGTGGTACATCAGGAGATGTAACATTAAATGTTGTAGGTGGTACAGGTATTACAGCTAATGCAAATGATATAGCTATTGATGCAACAGTTGCTACATTAACTGGTTCACAAACCTTTACTAATAAATCAGGTAATATATCTCAATGGACAAATGATGCAGGTTATTTAACTGCAGAAACAGATAATCAAACTTTAAGTTTTTCAACACCAACTTTAACAATTAGTAATGGTAATAATGTAAATTTAAGTACATTAACAACTGGTTTAATCACAGCAAGTTCAACTGATACATTAACAAATAAAACTATTGATGTAGATGCTACAGGAAACTCAATTACTAATTTAGCTAATGCTAATATTAAAACTGCAGCAGCTATTGATGCTACAAAAATTGCAGATGGTTCAGTAACAAGTGCAGAATTTCAATTTATTAATTCTTTATCATCAAATGCACAAACTCAAATAGATTCAAAACAAGCAACTATTGATGCATCTAATAGATTAAATGCAAATTTAATACATGATGGTTCAGTAGATAATACAGAATTTGGATATTTGAATGGCGTAACTTCAGCTATTCAAACTCAAATCAACACTAAACAAGCAACTATAGATTCGTCTAGTAGATTAAATGCAAATTTAGTAGGAGATGGTTCAGTAGATAATACTGAATTTGGTTACATCAATGGTGTAACTTCGGCTATACAAACTCAGATAGATGCAAAAGCATCAAATGGATTTGCTGTAGCAATGGCAATAGCTTTATAGTTGTTGACAGTTAAACAATAAAATGGTATAATTAGGATAATCTATGGCACAAGACTTCGAAAGATATTTACAACGAAACATATCAAACAACTCAGGTTCACCTACTACATTAAGAGCAGCAGCAGATTCTGATGATGCAATTATTGGAATTAGATGTTCAAATACATCAGGTACATCTGTTAACGTAACTGTATATGTAGAAAATAGTTCAGCTACTTATCATATAATTAAAGATGCACCTATCCCAAGTGGTGGTTCATTAGAATTAATTGATGGTGGTTCTAAAGTTGTTTTACAAACAGGAGATGCAGTTAAGGCTTATGCTTCAGCAGCAACTTCAGTTGATATAATTACAAGTGTTGTAGATACTATCTCAGCATAATTTTAAGGAATAATATATATGGCATATGTTGGTAAAACACCTGCAGCAACAGCTTTAACATCAAATGATTTAGCAAATGGTATTGTCTCAGCAGACAAACTAGCTACTAATTCTGTAACTGAAGTTAAGGTAAATGCAGATGCTATTACAAATGCTAAAACAGAATTTACACCTGGCTTAACTATTAAAGGTGATGGCTCAAGTGCTGATGGAAAAATTATTCTTAACTGCTCACAAAATTCTCATGGAGTTTCTATAGCAGGTCCTGCACATTCAGCAGGTCAATCTTATAATTTAGTTCTTCCTACTTCAGTTGGAACTAATGGACAAGTACTTGCTACAAATGGTACTTCATCAAATCAATTATCGTGGGTAGATGCAGTAGAAGCAAAACCTACAGTTGCGAATGTATCTCAAACAATTGCACCTAGTACAAGTGTTACATTTAATATTACTGGTACAGGATTTATTTCAATACCAATTGTAGAATTTATTAAATCAGATACAGGAGCTATTACAAGAGCTGGTGCTGTATCATTTACAAGTGCAACAGCTTTATCAGTAACAGCTACTTTAGCTACTGGTGCTTATTACGTAAGAGTAGAAAATAATGATGGTAATGCAGGTAGAAGTGCTAATGCAATTATAACTGCTAGTACAGCACCTACATGGTCAAATGCTGCAGGTTCATTAGGAACTATAGCTGGTAATTTTTCAGGTAATGTTGTAACAGTTGCAGCAACATCAGATTCAGCAATTACTTATTCAGAAGTTTCATCTCCTGCAATTCTTATAGG
>Ga0209535_1002813_pt1 | contig 11294 bp, 13 predicted proteins | sample LinPmetageLP28_FD_184041 | JGI IMG/M metagenome (GOLD analysis project Ga0209535, IMG submission 184041) | Marine viral communities from the Pacific Ocean - LP-28 (SPAdes) (version 2) | ecosystem: Environmental > Aquatic > Marine > Oceanic | place: Pacific Ocean | collected 2009-08-22
TCTATAACGAGGAAGGGGAGCTTGTAACCGAGGCAGTGATAGGTACTCGCAGTGTTCCCGACTACCAAGGCATCGACCAATCTAAACTAGTACCGCTTTTGACAGCAGCACTACAAGAGGCTGTAGCTAAGATCGAGGCTTTAGAAACTAGAGTGCAAACATTAGAAGGATAATGTATTTTCCACAAACAGATACAAACTACGGAATATATCCACAAAGCGATGGTGAAGGATCTGCTTGGGAAGTTAATATTGGTAGTTCATCAGGTGCAACTTTTCCTGGAATGGAGGGAATTTATGCAGCTAAAAATGCTATTGATAACCTTCAAAACATTTATGGCAACTCATCCGACGAAGCATTTGACATTGATACAGTTGGTGGATTTGGCGAGCCAGGTGGACCTGAGTTTCCTGATCAGTCACCGGGGGCCACCAATTATGAAGACATGACACAAGAGGAACGTGATGCTCATGATGCTTTATTTGGTGGGGCATACCCAGACACTGATTATGAAGATGAGGCCAACACCGATGTAGTCGATCCCGGTTATAGCAACAGTAGAACCCCATCCGGCACAGGATTTGGTGGCGTAAACATAGGAAACACAAACGTGCCTTTTTTAGGACCATTGCTTGCCGGAGCTGGATTGGTCAACAATAACGACGACGACGAAACTACAGTACCACTTGTTCCAAACGAAAACAACGACGAAGAACCACCGCCCCCACCACCACCATCAGAAGAACCACCACCTAACATGTCAACAAGACTTATTCCATCAACACAAACTGGTGTATTACCAGAACTATCAACTTTCATAGACGCATTCGGAACAGAAGCTTCCAACATTGCAGGAGACATGGCTGGCGTTGCCGGAGCAGGCTTCGATGCCTTTGCCCGAAGCCAACTCGGCATGGGCGGAGATGGCCAAATCAATCGCTTTGATGTTGCCAGAGAAACGGCTAGACAGCAGACAGGTGCATTAGGCGAAGCATCAGGGGCCGGAGCAGATGCTTCCTATGAAGATATGATTAACGCTTTTGCTTCTCCATTGCAGGGCGTTGGACAAATGAGGGACACCTTCCAAGATTTGGAAAACATCCGCAATCAGGAGATGGCCCGATTAGATCAGGGACTTAGTGGAAGGCAAAGACGAGATGCGATCGAGGCTGGCCGGGCTAAATCTGACACTAGGGCTAGAGATAGACTGGGAGACATTGACGAAATTTTTAGTTTGGTAGGAGCAGACGAAGGTTTGCGTGGACAAAGACTGCAAAACCTTTTTGGTGCTGGCGAGCTAACTGCGGACATGGCCACGCGAGAAGCATATGCTCTTTCTCCATTTACCGGAGCTGCTGTACAGGCAGCCGACCTAACCCCTGGATTTGGATTAGCTGGAGAGATGTCAAGACAGGCATCTGCTGCTACACCAAGTCCAATGGAATTGTTTGGCCTAGAAGGTCAAGAGCGTCAGTTTGGGTTGGACCAAGAGGCTTTAAGCGTTGCTGAAAAAACAGGAAACCTTGACTTTATAGGAGGAATGATTGGATCTTATTTAAACCGACCACTAAACCCAAATGCTGGTTTGGGCGGAGGTAGTCAAGAATCTGGGAATCCGATGGCGGAGTCTTTCCTTAATCAATTTGGAACTCAACCATATAGATCTCAATTCGGTTAATTTAAAAACAACAAACACTTAAAAGACATGGCTACATTTTCAGGAGGAACATCGCCAGCGGCCCTCGCCGCATTGGCTCCATCTATAAACAATCTAGCGGCAGCAAGGAATGCTAGATCACAATCTATTTCCGGCCTAATGAACACAATAGGTGCTGGTTTTGAGAGAAACAAAAAGCAGAAGCAGGTTAAGGAAAAGAACGAAATTGCAATGGGCGTAGCCAAGGGTCTATTAAATGATCCTAGTTTTAGAAAGTCTGTTCCCGGAATAACTGATCCAGCTAGCTTGATAAAATTGACCAGTGCCGATGAGGTTATTCAATTTGGAAGAGAACAACAACAAATCAATCTTGTTACAAAGGAAGCTAAGGCTAAGATTGGTTTGATTCAAACCCAAGTTGAGGAATTTAAAAGACAAGAAGAAGACAGGGAAGCAGCAAAAGCATCAGGAGAAGCACTCCAGGATCTTTTACCCACAGCTATAAATCTTAAGCCTGGTGCTGATACGACGGCTCTATTTGAACGGGCAGCACTTGCAAATTTGACACCTTCCGACTACGCCACCCTTGCTAATACTATATCATCCAGAACTGGTTTAGACGCTCAAGTGGTTAGCGAAAATCTTAAGGCACAAAAGGCGTTGACAGGCGCAACTATAGAAGAGATAGGGTCAGGAAAACTTGCATCCCAAGCAATTGCCGGAGTAGTAAGTGGAGAAATTAAGAGTCTTGAGGCCGTTACCAACTTCGATGAAATGACGGTTGATCAACAAGGTAAGGTTATTTCTGTTTTGAAAGAGCAAAATCCCACAGCACCTACACCAATTCCAATGTTAAACCCTGATGGTTCTGGGGAGATTCTTGGATATGCTATAGACACTGGAAACGGAAATTATAGAATAATGGAATCCGCTAAGTCGGGAGGTGGATTGTCTCCAGGAGTTCGGAGTGCGATGGCTGCACTTGACGCTCGACTGGACAAAGGTGAAATAACCCAAAAACAACACGGTGAGGGCATGGCAATGCTTCGTAAGCAAGCATCTTTTGTCAGAGATCCAGATACTGACATTTTGGTAGATCCAATTAACATGGGTGATCCACCCGTTCCAGTTCCAGATGTACCACCTGCACCCGCTCCAACCAAGAACGCATTAGACGTAGCGGAGTCACTATCTAATCTCACAAACATAATATCTCGCACAGGTGATTTGAGTATGGATGAGCTAGAGCAAGCTATCTCTGCATATAGATCCCGAAATACTGGATTGTCAGAAGATGACTTTTCAGAAATTAAAAACATTTTGGTTCAAGAGTCTAAAGACCGTAAGGAAGCAAAAAGACTTAGGGATGAAAAGCTAAAAAGGAATGTTTCTCTAACAAGTATCAAGGCAAGATCATCTCCGGTACCATTAAATGCGTTAGACGAAACAGCACTTTCTATTATAAAATCTTATGGCTCTGAGTAGGCAATATATTACTAGAGAAGAACAAGAGCAGCGTCAAAGCACAGGCATGTCTGGCATGCCAGTAGATGACGGACCTGGCCTTGGCCGATATGGGCTTGGCATGGGCATTGATGTCACTGGAGGTGTAGCTTCTCAAGCCGCTGGTGCTGTACTAGCACCCTATACGTTTGGATTGTCCTACCCAGTATTAAGTTTTACTGGCGGGATGTTCTCAAACTATCTTGCACAAAAAACCATAGGTAATGAATTTTCTCTGGGACAAATGCTGGGTTCTGGTGCGTTGAATATAATACCAGGTGCTGGAAAGTTGGCCGCCACCGCAACAGGAAGACTAGCCATTCCTCAACTTGCACGATTTGCAAGAACTGAAGCCATCCGTAGTGGAGGCATAGCCGCTGGGGAACGCACGATACAAACCGCCGTAGATGAGGGCAGGTTTCCTACCTTTGAAGAGTATTTAACTAGCGCCACCTTTGGTGCTGGGTTTGGTGCAGCGGCAGGTACTGGAATTGGTATTGCTGCCCAGAAAGGTTTGTTCAACAAAATTTCTAAGATGACCCCTGCGGAGGTTGATGAGAAAGCAGCGAAAAACCCTAAGTACAGAGAAGAACTTCAAAAAGACATGAATGATCTTTTTGGTGAAGTTGGAACTCCCGCTGATGGAATAGAAGGAAGATCTAAATTTATATCCAGAAAGATTGTCAACAACCTCAACAAACCCAAATTAGGTATAAACGATAATATCATAGATAGGTTTGCTGAAGACATATCCAAGACGTTTGGAGATGATATCGACTTTACCATTGATCGTTTTATAGACGGTGCGAGTGGGGTCAGGGATCCCAAAATAAGTGATAGGATCATTAGAGAGCAATCGGGAAGAACTGTTATAAAAAGGCCACCAATAACGGCACTTAGTGAACTAAAGGGGGCTAAGTTGTTTACAAGCAAGTCAGACCCTAAAGCCATCGCATTTAAGAAAGACATTAAAAACGCCTTCAGTTCTGCCAAATCAGATTATTCGCAAAGGGTAAAAGCACATACGTCTCAAATAACACAAGATACAGTAGAGACATTTGAAGCAATTCAAGCCGCACAAGCCGCACTAAATTTACCAAAGGCTACCTCTGGATTTGGTGGAGCCATGCGTAAGTTGGGAGAAAAACTTCCAAGAGCTAAAAAACTTGGAGAAAGGTTTATAAGATTTGTAAGACCATCCGCTAGCATACCCAAGGAAATAGTAGCCCTACTTGAAGAACAGGGACATAAGGTTAAAAAGTATGATGCCATAGCAGCTAGGACAAGTGAGTCGGTCGATAAGGCATTGAGCAAAGCAGAGTTGTCTGTTTCTGATAGAGAAAGCCTGATAGATGATATAAACAATTTTGTATTAAATGATGTAAATAACATAAACCCCAAGTTCTTTGACAGTGTAAAAAAAGATTTGTTTGAGTGGAGAGGTGCCGTTCAAGACCTTCAGTATGATCTTCTTGGTTTGCTTGGGTCTAAAAGATTCAAACTAAATAATGAACTGTCTGGTAAGTTAATAAAGGTTATTGAGAAAAGTATAAAAGAAAAAAACTATGTCACAAAACCTTACAGGTTTTATGAAGATGCCTCGTTCACCCCAGACAAAGGCAAGCTCCGAATGGAAGCTTTAAGCGAAGAGATTGAACGCCTCACCGCAAAGAACATAAACACTAAGCTTCCCAACGGTGAAAAAAGATACAAGACAAAGGGGGGAGCCAGGAGGGCTGCTAGAAAACAGGCTACAGAAGAAATGAAACGCCGTCTGGAATATTCGGCTAAAGAAATGAACAACCCTTCTCAGAGGGCGAAACGGATTCAGGACGCTAATGAAATGACATTCCAAGCCGAGGGTATCTTGGCTGGAAAGACAGAATATGGTCCAAAGATGAAAGAGTTTTTGGGGGAAATAAAAGACCCAGCAGAAACTATGCGTCAAACTATAGCAAAATCTGCCAGACTAACCAATGCGTTAAAGGCAGACGAAAAGCTTATTGCAATTTTTAGTGATCCAAAGATTCAGCAAGCGCTTAACATACAAAAAAAATCTAGTACCGCAGCCAATCTCGATCTTCAACCTCTACTAACGCAAACTTCTTTAGGCAAAGAATCTGCCAGTAAGATACTAGTTCCGAAAGAAGTAAACGAAGGGTTGCAAGACATATTCTATTCAGATTCTGGTGTGTTAATGAATAACGCTGTTGGTAAATTTGTTTTGGATAACATGTCTGCACTAACTGGTCTGACTAAAATATCTAAAACACTTTTTAATCCAGCATCATATGCACCCAATCTGATAGGTAACTTTGCGTCTGTTGCTGCATCTGGTATCAATCCATTTAGTAATATGAGGAGAGGTTTCGGACTAGCCTTTTCCGAATTTGGGGGAATACGAAAAGCTCTCTATGGTAAGGGTGAGGCCAGGACCGCTTTCAATCGAGAAAAAAACAGGTTTGAAGAATTGGGTCTTGGAAGTGGTAATGTATTAACCAGTGAGTTGCGTAGAGCTGGTAAGGGTGGATTGCTGGGAAACGTGGTACAGGCCATTGCAGCACCTTTTAGCAAGGTGTATAACGTGGGTGATGTAACTATGCGTTATGTGTCTTGGAAGGGTACACAGAAGCAATTGATAAAGGCCATTCCAGAACTAGCGGAAGAAGCAAACATAGGAAAGCTTGAGAAGGCTGCTGCAAGGATAGTCAATGACACCTTCCAGAACTACGACAAGGTTCCAGAGCTTTTAAAGAAGCTATCGCAGCTAGGTATAGCAAATCCTTTCATCAACTTTACGGCAGAACTGATGCGGAATATGTACAACCAAGGAAGGTTTGCCAAAAAAATGATTCAAAATCCAAATGGGTTTATGAGGGAAATAGGACTTTCTGACATAAAGCTAAACGACCAGTCGGTAAAGGAATTAAAAATCCTTGGACTAAAGAGAGCCGCAGCATTGGGTGTGGTTGTTGGCGGTGGTGGTGCAATGATTGATGTTATAACCAGTAATGCCAGCCAACTTTCGGCCTTTGGTAATTACAAAGATTTGAACGAAAACGAGAAGACTGCATTTAACGAGACTATTGCTAAGTCCTGGCACAAGGGGAAACGCATGGTAGTCTTAATGAATGAGGATGGCAAAACTGGTAAATACTTTGACTCAGAATATCTTGTTCCTCAAACGCTTTTGTATTCAGCTATGAGAGCTGGTTTGGATGAAAAAGGAATGGAGGTTTTACCAAAATTGTTGGCCGATAATTTCTTGGGAGAGGGTGGATTTCTTTTGCAAGCTGCACCAGCATTGCTATCTGGCAAAGACCAGAATGGTAGAGAAATTAGTGTGGAACCGGGTGTAGCCAACAGACTGGTAGACAACGCGCAGGAGTTTATTAAAATAGCATTTGAACCTGGAGTGGTGCGAGAACTTGATCGATGGAACAAAACTATACGAGGTCAAGAAAACGCACTGGGGATGCTTGCTTTGACAGCTAGACTCTTCGGATTTAGGTTTGAAGAGTTTGATCTGGAGAGAGACGCTGCAAGAAGAATGGCTCCTCAAACAACTGCCTTGAATAACGCTAAGGGCATGTTGGGCGTTAGTCGCAAATACGACATCAAGGAAGAATATGACAGAAAGTATTTCAAGCTAAACCAAGACAGAGAAGGAGTGCTGGAGCAGCTTACCAATCATTATGAAAACCTAAAGATATTGGGGTTGGATGATGAACAGGCATTAAACGTGTTAGATGAAACAGCACTTTCTGTTAATGATAAATTTGAAACCATCACCGGGTATTACAGTCCTATGCCTTATGATGAACCTGTAACAAAGACAGAACAATACGAAGCCTTGGGATCCACTCCAAAGGAACGCCTAGACGCCATAAAGGCCATGAAAGGACAGGTAAATCCCGTAGAGATAAGAAGTTTTGTAGACATACACAAACGTATGGTGAGAAAATCCCTTCGAAAAGGACCATCACTTCCATCTTCACTTTCATTACTAAGAAAGATGAACAAGGAGGAACGCCTCCGACGGTTGACTGATCCCAATGGTCCATATCGTTTAACTCGATCGAATGCCCCTCTGATTCGAGAGTTTCAAAGGATCGGAATACTCGACAGAGATATGATCCCATACTTGCCAACAGGCCAGTAAGCATCGTCAGTTGCACAAAAAAAGGGGAACCCGGTTACGGGTTCCCCTTGCAGTAGATGGAAAATACAAAAAACATCTACGTATATGATGACTAAACAACGATAAATAGGAGTGGATTAGAAGGTGTGGAAATAGGGATGTCAAGCAATGTCTACTTCTTTTTTCAAAAGTTCTTCAATCTTTTTTTCGTAATGTCCAGCGATCCAGCTTTTGAGCATTGTTTTGTGATCCCTATCGGATAGACCGTCAGACCTGTATGCCGTAAACATCTCACCGTCGATATTAACCTCCTGCAAATAGTAGGTATCCTCGTCCACTCCTGTAGTTAGTTTCTGTCGATCTAGGGGCCAAACCTGACCATTCTTTATTCCACCAATCACCGGGCATTCTGAGTGTGGCAACCCTGAATCAGATGACATCCAAAACTTAACCCACTGGGCGATGTCTCCCCACTCAACTTTCACCAGCATTCTTCGACAGGTTAGCCTGATTGACCATTTGTTGTTTCATCTCCTCAATTTGAGATCCGGTAATGTTCTCCCAAGAATTGTTTACCTTTTCCTTTGCCACTTGAGCGGCGTAGTTTACGTAAACACTATTCTTCATATAGGCAAAAACATCAAACACAGTTTGATCGTTAAAAGTGTTTTCGATTAGGCGTTCCTTGACCTGTTCGTCTGTGATATCTTCAGCTTTCATTATTTTGGTTTTGGATTTTGGTTTCGAGGATGGCTAATGCTCGCCAAACAACAGCGGCATAATCTTCCTCTAAGAGGTGACGCATCAAACAATCGTGATGGTCATTAGATTTATCAAACTCCCAATGCATAGCCTCGTCGGCATCGCAATGTTTCTCGTTGCCCATATAGGACTGACGAGCCACCGCTGCTATGGCGTTCGGGAAGGGGGATAGCACCCCAGAGTAGATGGGCCATTTCTTTCGCTCATCGCTATCCTTTGGCAACAATTTAATTTTGTGCTGAGGGGCCGATCGTAATATCATAATCCTGTACGAGTTCTATGTTTCCGTTCCAGTGGTAGCCTATGCCTGATAGGCTTTGCTCAAACAATGCGATCATCTCGTCGATGGTCATATCGTCGTTCGGCATGCTAACCTCGCAGTGGCCGTATTGGTTTTCTATAGTGATTGATGTCATGGTGTTGGTGGTTGGGGTTAGTGATGTCTGATCCTTAATTCTCTTATGCCAAACTGAGAGAGTGCCTCCGCACACTCAGGGCAAACGTGCTTGTGGCCATAAATCCAAACGACGTTGGGAATCATAGACAAATCAATTTTTTTTAGTTTATCGAGCAATCTAATCTCAGCGTGTTCTGATTCACAAAGATCGGGCTGGACACCCGTGGGAAGATCGAGTCGCTCACAAACCTGACCAGTGTTTTCGCAATAGTTGGCGGCTGTTACAAACCGCTCTCCAACCCAGCAACCAGCAGCAACAGCCTTTTTCTGGCAGGTGCTTTGAGGCTGGACCATCATTCGTAAATATTCAAACTCTGTCATAATTCATCTAGGGGTTTTAGTTCATCCTGGGTGGCAACAAAAACTTTACCATGACCCAAGTCTTTCATACGATGCGAACGCATTAAGCGATAGCCCTCCATTGCTCCTGCAATGCGGTATGAGGGGAACTCACCGATGACCAATACATAGGCATCCACCGCATCAACATCCTTCCAGGGAGACACTATCAGACGACCTTTTGGGTAGGTGGTCGCTTTAATATCCACCAATTTGCCATCATGTAATGTAGCATCATATTTAGGGTATTCATCTCGATCGACATGTATGTCGGGATATACGTTTGCAAAACGAGCAAACGCTATTTCGGCGGCAATTCCTTCGAGGTCAGTTTGTTCATCCGATTGTGGACCTACACGACGATTGGTAACACCATTCTTCCGAGCATGGCGGTGGCGTTCCTTGGCTACAAATTTAGCCAACCTCTGTTCTGCTGTATTGAGAGTGATCATCCTTCCCTAGATCTAGTTGGTTGAGGCAAACCCAGTCCGTCAAATACCGCCCTGAGTTCTTCAGATTGGCCAAACACAGATGGCCTAAACTCCTCCATCATATCGTACAGCAGCTGACCCTGCACAGGACTATTACTGTTTGGGTAGGACCACCAAATGATTGACGCAGCCCAACCTCTAATCCGAGGATCGGCTACATGTTTTTTCAATAGGTTTGCCCAATGCACTGATGGTCTGGTTTTCACAATGTTGGATAGAGAGTGCCTCTGCGAGATGGTATCTTGTGCTTTGTCATATTGTGTTTTGTCGTTTATATACATGTCTTTTTTTTCGTTCCTCTAGGCTTTTTTCTTTATGGCAGGATTTGCAGACCGCCTGCAATCCGTCAGCCTCACAGTAGAGTCGTTGTAATAATTCGTTCCAATCGTATTCCAGCCACACTTTATTATCAAATCCCTTTAATGGCACAACGGGTTTGATGTGGTCGGCCTGCATTTGGTTTTGGGGGAATAGTGATCCGCATTCCGGGCATCGATGCAATTTGCATTTCCTGCCAGTTTTGGGATTTATGCCATCCTCAACGTAGCTATCCCGGATAGCCCTATATTTGACTGGCCACATGGCCCGACGTAGAGCTGACATAATAAACGATCGCATCCTAGCAGTCGTCCATTCTCCGCCATTGTATGGCTTCTCAACTGGCATATAGGTCGTTCATGACGTTGTAGTAGTGGTTAGTGGCTAAAGCCTTTTTCAACGCTTTCTCTTGGGCATTTCCGGTCCACTTTTTAACACCCGTTTGCCCGGTGGTTACGTCAATGACCACCGAATAAATAGGGATGTGGTAGGGTAACCCGGTTTGTCGCTGGATGATGTCGGCACCAATGGCGAGTTGCATTGCATCTTTAGGATAGGTTTTGGTTTTGGGATCGGCACCCTTGCAATCGCGGGTTTTAAAATCGAACAGACAAACCTGGCCATCCATCTTCGCAACGAGGTCCATAGTACCTGCAATTTTTAGATCAGGGTCAAATACCATATGCTCCGAGGCAGTGGGATAGGCATCGTTGTCTTCCATCCATTTTAAAAATGGTCGGTAGTATTGTTTGTACTCCGAGTCATAATCATTTCCTCTAATGAGGGCTAGGACGGCGGCCTCTATTTCGGCGTGAACACGAGTACCAAAAATGCTACTCAACACCATCGTTCCGTCCAAATCTCTCCTCATCCCCCAGGACTGCCGCTCGATGACATCGAACGACAGCTCTGGAGTTGATTTGGTGAGTTCGTAGATCTTTTGCATCCGCCAGCGATCCAGAAACGAATTAGGTGCTATACCCAATTTGGTGGTGATCGAAACAGCTAAGTTGCCCTTTGCCTTCCGCATTTTACCAATGGTATCAACCTCCTTTAGGAGGCTAATCTTGTCGTCCTGGAGCTGGTAGATGTGCATCTAGAATGGAGTTTCTTCGTCGGCGGTAGCCGCTGGTGCTTCTGCTCCCGATGGATTGGATGCAATCCGTTCTGCCACCGTATAGATGGAGCGAGCCAATGCCTCTAGCTTAGAGTCAAACTCCTCACCTGATAGCTTAGAACCTCTCAATAGGTTGCAGGCGTTGTTAACAGACATGCCTACACGCATCCCTATCTCACGATCGGCGTTAGCTACACTACTGCGATTGGCAGCAGGGGTTGCTGACGGGATGACTCCGTCCGGCTTGTCGAAGCCGCCCTTCGGTAGCCCCTTTTTCGTTCGGTTGCCGTTATCCTTAAAGATGACGGGAACGCCTTCCTTCCACCACGGGTCCTCACTGGCTCCGTTGGCCATTACTGTAGTGCCATCACTGAGATTGACTACAAAAGGGAAATAGGTATTTCCCTGACTTGATTCCCAGGGATCACCTAGGCGCTTACGTGTTGTTACTGTGGTCATAATTAAAACGGGAGATCCACTCCCGGTTGAGGTTTAGGTTCTAGTGAAAA
>Ga0209535_1002814_pt1 | contig 11286 bp, 9 predicted proteins | sample LinPmetageLP28_FD_184041 | JGI IMG/M metagenome (GOLD analysis project Ga0209535, IMG submission 184041) | Marine viral communities from the Pacific Ocean - LP-28 (SPAdes) (version 2) | ecosystem: Environmental > Aquatic > Marine > Oceanic | place: Pacific Ocean | collected 2009-08-22
TACTCCGCTATTGTACCTAGTTTAAGTTTAAACTTAAATCTTCTTTTTGGATCAACTCCGGCTTGAGCCCAACTGATTGACATTTTTATATTTCTCCCTTAATAATAAGTAGCTATGAAACTAACTTTTAATCCTCAAAACTCGCACCACTGTTTGTGACAACAAAGTCAATGGCAAAGAACTCAACCGCACGAGTCGGCTTGACCAACAACTTGGCATATATAATGTTTTGATCAATTAGATCAGGAGTTGTTGTCGTCTCGTCGAGAATGAGGCGGAACTCATCAATTCCAAATCTAGACTTAACATCATTAAGTACCACACCAGCTTGTCCTCTAAAGTTATCCCAGGTTGTTTTGACATTGGGATCAAACAAGAGTCTTGAAGCGATGAATGAAATCTCACGCTTGAGATAGATCATTAAGCGACGAACATTGATTCTGTCAAGCGCCGAAGCTGTTTGCTGGAGGGTTTTTTGTCCGAAGACCACAATTCCTTCAGCGGGGAACTTAGCGATTGGGTTAATGTTTGCCTCATAAAGGTCATCTCTGTTATCTTGTGTATACTTTCTAGAAACATCCAACACTGGCAAGCCAGCAGCACCCTCTGTAAGACCGCCACGAGTGAAACCTGCGGGAGCGAACCAAGGACCCTGCTTCTTGTCTGTGCTTGCGAGCACCCCAAGAGCAACTACCGAAGGCGGTACCCACACACTTCTTGTGTTAATGCTATCTTGGATCATAACCCAAGGTGCATAAGTAGCAGCATAACTATTATTGATATTTCTATCCTTAAGAGTATCAGCAGCTTGCTTGACCGTTGCAGCGTTTCTTGAAGAAACACTTTCGGTTCCTTCAGAGTCTGGTGTATAAATGTTATCAATGTCAATGATTGCCAAAGAATCTGCACGATCCTCTGTGACATCAATCAAGTGTTGAGTAACATTGTTCTGAATGATACCAGGCAACGTGACAACGTTGTACTGTGCGTCCTCTGGGTCAGAAACAATATTAATTGCTCTCTTCAGAGTATGCAACTGATAAGAAGTCTTTTCATTTGTTGCCGAACTGAACCCTGTATTTCTAAAGGGGTCTTTCTCAGTAACATCAAAGCCTTCAAAGCCACCGTGTAGGACCGTTGTAAAGCGATCTAGTCCGGCAGCAAGAGATGCCGAGTAAGATGTCTGAGCAGCGGTATAGCTTTGGTTAGCTGTGCCAACCAACTGACGAGATCCAGAAACAAACTCGAACCCTTCACCGGCTGATCCCGAAAGATCATCCAAGGAGAAGTGCCAAGAGATGACCAAAGGATCATCTTGTGCCCGGTCCTGATTTGGACTTGACTGAAGATCGTGAGCAGTGCTAGCTGGGCTTGTTTGCAAGCCTTTTGGACGAACTCTGACCATATCAAGAACAGCCGGGTTAAATGTGACGTCTCTGGTTGTCTTACCAGTCCAAGCTCCCCAATATGTGTATTCAAGGTTCTTGGGAGTTCCCCAAGAATCTTGTTTACGAAGAGGGACAGACGGGAAGACCACAGATGCAGTCAAGCCACCTTGTCCGCCAAGACCCGCAATAAGTCCGGGTCCAGCAGCAGCGCCGTCTAGGTTTGCGACTGTACCACTGTAGCCACCCATGTGTCCAAATCGGTTTCCATCGCCGCCATCAATCATCGAGGCGATCTGCCCACGAGACATACTGAGGTCCGTTGCGCCGATGACACCATTTCCGGTTCCAGAGACACTTGGAGTACCACTTGAGGCACTCAAAATTGAAACAGAGCGGTAGGTAAGAGGTCCGAAGACACCGAAAGGAAGAAGCTCTGGAGTTGTTGCACCAGCTTCTACATCACCGTCCATTTCAACACGGATATACTTAGACTTATTGGCGTATTGACCGTATTCTCTGTTTCTCTTTTCCGTTGAATCATAATCAACAAACTTATCACCAATCTTTCTGGCGAGGTAGTTCTGAGAAGCCGGGTTTAGGTTACAGTTATCGTATCTTTCTAGAATAGTTGGCTTGTTGTCACTATCTTGAAGATCACGGACAACAACACTGAAAGATCCGAACTGCTCAAAGTCTCCACGAGGAGCCTTAATTTTCTCTATCGATACTTTTACGGTATTTTGTACCCACTCACCAGCAGTCAACGCTTCAAAGCGGAAAAGTTGTTGCTGATTTGTTGCATCATAAGTTGCTGCCGCATCACCTTGTGCAAGCTGCTGCGAGAAGTAAAAACCTGTAGTACTCTTAGTAGCACCAAACTGGAAGTCATTTGCTACTTCAGTAATAGCCTGTTGATTACGAAGGGGAAGGATTGCAGCCCAAGCCTTCGTATCCGCCACGGCAGAGTTGCCAGCGGCACCAGAGGCCACCAGTTCACCCATCGATGCTTGCATTCTTGGTCCAAGGGCAGACTCAAAGGTTTCGCCGAGCCACATTCTTCCGCCTTGACTGGAGGATGCTGTGCTGCGACGAGTAATGCTTTCGTTTGTTACCGTTGGATTAGTATTGAGAACGTTACGGATAAAGTTATTCTTGTTAGAGTTCATGCTAACTGTAACTTTCTCAAGGGCTCCAAAGGTTCCGTCCTTAGACACCAACAAATCAATGTCGCCATTAGTATTTGTTGTGTAAAGCTCAGAAACAGATGCTGTTATTTCAGCATCTCCTCTTGTACCAGACAAAAGAATACGTCCAGCAGCGTTGTAAAATACGGCTGCAAGAGCACCAGTCACTGCTGCTCCCTGCCCTATAGCCGAGTTGAGCGTACCTGAAGGCCATAAAAAGAGACCAAAGGCACCACCAGCGGCTGGATCGTTACTAAGAGTACCGGCTTTATATCCAGCAAACCCTGTCGTGACGTTGGGGTCCTGGACACCAACTGTACGCATGAATGTAAGAGGTGAGCCATTTCTTAGCCAAGCTTGAGCAGCATATGGTCCATATGTTGCACCTAGCGTATTACCATATCTAGAAATATCTCCCGACTCGTTACCAGCTTGGGGATTTCCAAACAGATCAACGAAATCAGAAAAAGAACTTATAGTTTGAGGCACCATTGCTGGTCCCTTAACTGCTCTACCAATAACCATAGGTCCAACTCCTGCTGGGGTGGCAGGTAATTGGCTGTTGTCTATCTCATCTACGAATACTCCGGGTGAAATAAACTTGAACTTGCTTGTGGGATCGTTCGCCATTTTTTCTTTGTTCTCCTCTTAAGCTAACAAATTATTCAATCGTTACGCACGATTGCTAATAATAAATAGTAACGCAAACCTCTAAACTCCTTCCAGTTTAAGGTCTGTACTTATCTTTTCGTCCAGCTTGAAATTCTGGTTCCTCGTCTAACATAGATCTTTCCCTGGAAAACCTTATTTTTGCTGCACTTTGACGCTTGACCGTGATAGGGGTGTTTTGATTGTCTCTATCGCCAACTAGGTAGCCAAGAACCTTTAGAGTCAAAGTTGTCTTAAAAATTCTTTCTGTGACATCTAGTCCATCGGCTTTAAAGTCTATGGCATAGTTTGGATCTAAGAAAGCCTCATAAGAATTACTCTCGTGAGATACCTTAAAAACACTTGGATCACCCGTGAAGGTATGAAATTTTGTTAATACTTGATTCATTTGCTGTTGATACTCAGTCACAATGTCGATTGCATAGGTCATCTCTACGAATGTAGGCATTGGAATAAGCAGTGTCTCATAGACAATGTTTTTGTTTTTACCTGGAAAGGTTTGACGGTTTTTGTCTTGGCCGCCAGTAGATTTACGAATAGCATTTGCATTGGCAAACTTTTGTGTTTGTTCTTGTTCAACCTGGCGGGCAATTGCTATAGACCCACCCCTATCATAGTAATCAAAATACGGTGGGACATTAAGTCCATAGATTCCTTTGTTGGCAGGATTCTGCATAACACTATTTTTGCTTATTGATATCAACGGGTATATCAAAGTTCTTCCGTTAGGTCTCAAACCGGGATCATTCTTAATCTGGTAAGCTCTTTCGGGCAAAGAATACAGAACTGGCACCTTCTCCCATCCTTCGTTTGTGTCTACAGAAATATTTAATTGTTCGTCTACGAATTTATAAACAGCAAAATCTATATCTTCTATTTTTGAAGGAGATAAAGAATAAGATGCACTGGGCTGAACGTTTACGGGTGTTCTAATCGGCATTGAATAATCCTCTTCTGGCTTGCTTGCCCACTAAGGTTACTTCCATAGCTGTTTCGTCATTTGTAAATGCACTGTCTTGTCCAAAAATATAACGAGGCTCAAAAAGGTCCACTATTTCAAAATACATCTCATCATATTGCATAAAGTCACCAAGCCGAGTGAATAAGTCTTGGTCTTCAACAAGTCTTCTCTTGTGCGTGTGTACATTTATATTATACACATTATCAAAACCATATTTCTGCTGAACACGGTCTGAGCCGACATATTCAACCAAAGCATATACTCTTATGGGCGGAAGAAATGTTTTATTTATAGCTTCCCCATAGAGTGGGTGAAAGTTTGTTCTCTCCATATCTATAGGATAGTATAATACTTGCTGCCCAACAATCTTCTCAACAATTTCATCATTTATTTGTTTGACAAAATTCCTCTCAGCCTTTCCTACGAATAAAGGAGGTGGCGGAGAGGTTGGTTGTGTCCAGGTGTTTCTCTTATCTGCCATTTATTTAACCCACATAAATGCCGTGTGGAATAGTTTTGAAAACAGTGTTAATACTTTCCTGCATCGCTGCATCCCCCTCGGCAAGCTTACCATACACCATTTCATCCAATACAGTCTTTAACTCTTCTCTAAGTGTGGTCTGTTCTTCTTTGGCCTCAGACAATAACGCAGACCCATTGAGTGTTACGTCGTTCCCCGGTATAGGAATTGAGCCAAGTTTTGATCGGACTTGTCCCAAGACCTCCTTAGAGAGTGAAAGTGCAAATCTTCTAATCCATTGCTTCCCTATACTATTAATATTTTCATAAGGAATATTCGGGAACGGCAATGCATTCATATTATTGACACCATCGGCACCATATTTTCTATCAGCGTCTTCTTCGAAGGCATCTTCAGCCGCTCTGAACCTAACCCAAAACTTATCTGGATTAGTACCATCTGGTGTGGGATAGATTCTTAGTTTATTATTATTAATCTCAAAAGAATAATGAGAAGCTCTAACATTCATATCTTCTTCGTAGGCGTAGGCTTGCAAAACATTTTGCCAAGAAGGCACTATTTGGAAGGTAGAATCATCAGCATACATTCCATAAGTTGACATATTGCCAACCGTACCAATTGCGCTTCCACCGAAGAATCGCCAGGCGGCTCTAGGTGTTTTATAATATACCTCATGAATTGTTATTGAACTAGAGCCAATCTTATTATAATAAGGTTTATCTGATTCTAAGGACGAACTATAGATTATAGCCTGTAGATCATAGTCCTGAACATCTACCGATGCGGAGAAAGAAGCAGAGTATATTGTCTGTGTGGCTCCGATAGAAGCATGTAGTCCTGCACCTCGTCCAATATGAGTAGCATACCCAAGTTGGAATCTTGGGAACTTTAAGTTTGCTTTTGTTTGATATGTTCCGCTTAGTTCACCGTCTTGATCAAATGTTCCTGTGGTGTTACCCAGCATATCGGATAGAACATTCTTTGCCTGGTGAGTATTAACAAGATAAGAATATTCTAGGCAAGCTTCTTCGTAAGCATTATAAACATTATCTGGCTGTATTTCTAGATCTAGAACGTTACCACCTAATTTATTGTAAACGTATGTAACTTGATCTACAGCACCACTAATAAAGTTTGCAGAGCCGCTATAAATACCATATGCTAAAACTCCAGCAACGTCAGAGTGAGTTCCTGTTGAGGGCAGCACTAGGGCGCTCGTTTGGCTTGAAGGTTGTAAGTTTACGGGCATTAAAGAATCCTCATAGATGTATTTTAAGACACTTTGTCTTAGTAAGTAGTTTTAATCTAAATTGACAGCATATAAAAACAAAAAACCTCGCCACTAGGACGAGGTTCTCTGCGTTGTTATTCAACCTGTAGCTAATTTACATTAGCCAGCGAGATCGTAGCACACAACAAGACCGTACATATCAGGACGGACCATCTTCTTCGCATAGCGAGTCATCACACCCTTGCGAGGTACGAAGTCTTCGGTACCGAAGATAGTTGGTGTCACCTGAAGAGGTACATACGGAGCATACACATAGCCGCTTTCTAGGAAGCTAGTTCCCTTGCGTCCAACCAAAACGACGTTTCGGATGAAGTAAGGATCAACATAGATGTCCATCTTACGACTTAGTGAACCAACAGCCATTGCTCCCCACGAACCTTGATCTTCGTCGGGCGTGACGCTAGCCTTAAACCCGGCAGTGAACTCAAGCAACGAAGCAATTTCGGGTGAGCAAACAATAAAGTTTGCACCGCCACGAAGCGTCTTACGATGAATGCGAGCACTTAGATCGTTAATGGTTTCGAGAAGAGTCTCGTACCACTCGGAAACCGTACCTGTGAAGGTAGGGGCCAAGCTGTTGGTAATGTCCGCACCCGTATCACGGTTGAGGAACTTACCTGGGCGACGGGACCAGAAAATGGTACCGCCAGAAGCACCAGCAACGAGGTCAGAAAGGATCTCTTGATCAATTTCAAGAGCAATCTGCTCGGAGAGGATGCTTGTAAGCTCAACTTCAGCATCAAGATTATGATAAGCATTGAGGTCCTGAGCAAGCTCGGGGCTCCACTTAGCTTTCAACTTCTTGGTGATTGCTGTCACAGCAATACTGTCCACCTTGATGTCAATTTCTGGGATCTGCTGACTTGTTTCAAGTCCCCAGCCATTGTTAGCACTGCTACCCTTAAGCGCACCAAAGGGGTCGCCGGCTGCAACAAAGTTGTCAGTCTTCGGGAAGAACACCTTACCAACGACCGAAGCACCACCAGCGGTGGTGTTGTCGCCAGCAAACGAGTGCGAAAGAGCGACAGCGGACTGTCCACCTGTACGGCTAACACCGACGAGGAGGATCTTATCGTTTGAGCTTCCAGAGAACTGGTTCAAACGACGAGCGTGATAACCAGTGCCCACGGACGGATCAGCAGCAAGATCACCAGCACCGTTAACACCCGAGACGACAAGAGCCGAAAGGTTGTCAAGGTTCACACCGTCAGAGTTGGCGACAGTAATTTCACCAATAACGTAAGTCGAGGTACCCGAAACAAGATCAGGGTCACGACGAAGGGTCTTAACATCATCAGCCGATTCGTTCCCACCGAACGTACCCGACGAAATAATGGTAATACCAGTTATGGATCCAGTCGGGCTTGAGAAGCCATTTCCTAGATTGTAAAAGCTTTTCTCTCCGTCAGCATCAGCAAGGCTTGCACCACTAAGAATTTGACGACCGACACGGCCTTGACCATAAATGGATTGATCACCTGTAGCACCAAGGCGGTGGGTACTTCCACTACCATCAATGCCACCCATCCCGCTATCGGGACTGTAGACGAAATCCATGAAAAAGATGAGTCCACTTGGGAGGCTCATCGGTTGCACAGAAACGAGGTCCTGAGCGAGTAACCCACCGAATACACGGCGTACTATTGGGAATGCGACAGAAGCAAATCCTTCGACGTCACCTGCTTGCATAGTTGTAGATTCTTTGAGAAGCTGTGCAGCCTGGTTTTCCAATAGACGGGCCATATTGGTACGATTAGTATCGTTAAGCCCCTCTAGAAGACCAGTTTGCTCCCACTTCCCAAGAAGAGCTTCACCTTCTTGAGCAAGAGAACGCTGACGAATTCCTTCCGTCAATGTTTCAATTACAGACATTTGTTTTTCTCCTTTAATTTATCTGTTTAATTTTCGTTAATACCTGCGAGCGTAGCCCAGCGATTTAAAACAGGACTTTTATCGGTGGCTTCTGCCGGCTGGCGTCCACTAAGAATAACAGATGATCTTTTTGACACAGCTTCAGACAACGATTGTGGGGCTTTCTTAGAAGAATTACCCGCCATTGTCTTTTGAAGAGTTTCAAATAACATCTCCGCTTCTTCCACCGACCGTGATTTTCCGACCATCTCAACAATTTTATTTTTTTGTTGCTCATTCAGGGAGGGATCTTGCAAAACACGATTCGCATATAGTAACCTAGCGTTGGAGAGGTTTACCTCTTCCAAACGATTCTTAACTTTTGATAATAAATTTCTTAATTTCTTGTTCTCTTTGTTTAGAGACTCATTTTTTAACTCAAGGCGGTCAGTTTTATACTCAATGCCTTCAAGGTCTTTCTTGTCAACACCATCAGTCGAAGCAGATGCCACATAGACACCTTCTTCTTCCTCTTGTTCGGCGACTTCATCTTCATCATACTCTGCGACCATTGCTTGGTCTTCTTTGGGAATGTCAATAGTCAACATCTCTTTGAATACGTCCACAAGATGACTTTCGTCTAACTCTATCTCATCGTCCCGGTTGCCTGGAGCGTCTAGTTCTGGTTCCATGTCCAAATCAAGACCGACTTCATCAGCGATCTCTTCTCTGTCCATCTCAAAATCTGTTTCCTCGGGATCTTGTTCGGCGTCGGCAGCAGCGATGATTTGATCGAGGTCAACCACCACTATATCTTCGTCTGAGACGGATGGGTCATGTGCCATAGGTACTTCTAGTTCGGCGTCGGCGTCAAGTCCTGTCTCGTCGCCCATTGCAAGATCGTCTTCATCTTGCTCCAGAATAGATTGCATTGCTTTTTCTACTTCTGAAGAATATTTTTCTATAACCGCCGTCTCGGCGCTCTTTAACGCAGCTTCACGAAGTTGTCCTGCGTCCAAAATGGCCTGCTCTAGCATAGAATTAGACATAAATTGCTCCCCTTAAGATGGCAGTTAATCAAAATAAATAGTTGTGAGCAATACAAATAGCCACTTTGGATTAAAATTAGGTAGAAATACCTGATCCGGTCAAGGTCAGCATTTCGCCAGAGGCAATGTTTGTGAGTTCTGCATAGATTTCATATCTAGTATTCCCACCATATGGCTGAGAGATAAAAACATCTTTCATTCTACCATTTAAGGTGATCTCATTGCTTCCAGTAAGTCCGCCAGGAGTTGCTGCCCCTGAAACAGTAATAAAGTGATGTGTGGTTTCGGGCGTGTTCATAGATGCCGTTGCTTGGAAGCTAACTCGGAGGGCATGGGCACCGTGATTGATTACCGTGACAGATTTTGCGACTTGAGGGAACGTGTGTCTCTCTTCTTGTCCTTCAACAAGAGCCTCAGAACCTGAAAAATATGGCAATCCCGCCATCTGGTACGACCCAACGTTGTTAAGCCCTGGAGTTCCGTATGTGTAATTCCTGGTCATTATCTTCTCCCTCGAGTTTTACGATTAACTCGTTTTCCGCTTGGTTTAAGTAGTTCTGATCTATCTTTATTTACCTTATCAATTAATCTTTGTCGGTCAGCACGAGCCGCTGCCTTTATAACGGATGGTTTCGTGTAGTGTGTTCTGGACCTGAATTCTTCAACAATTCCATCTTTTTTTACTTTTTTGATAAATTTGCGGATCATCCTATCGTTGTTTCCGCCACATTCATCAGCAGTAACGGTGACGCACCCACTAACTCTTTTTGAAAAATTACTATTTTTTTGCCTTCTCATTTTTACTACTTTCTTATTTTAGTTTGGATACGACTGATCCCCAGTTTCGCATCCCTGGTAAATTGTTTATATTAACACCTGGGTCCCCAGGGGCTTGTCCGGACATTGCGCCCCGTCCGTCGGCAGAGGGAATGGGGCTTGTTCCTTCAAAGAGTTCAGGATTAGAAAATTTACTTTTGATATCATCATAACCATTGTTTCCAATAGCTGAGAGGACTTGTTTCTTTATTTCCGTCACCTGTGAAGAAGCTCTTGTGTTTTGCTGAGGTTGTCTAGGTTGGTGTTTGGACTCTTGGACCAAAGATGACCCTTGAAGACCTTGTGCAACTTCTGTGATAATGCCTGAAAGAACACCCTCTTCGAAGATTACTTCTTTCACGCACTCTTTAATAATATTTTTGAGTTCAGATTTTTTCATTGTTCTCTTTCTTGCGGGTTACGCACCTATTATATAGTACACATAAATATCCAAAGCGCCAGCGTCAAGGCTGTTCAACATCCCACTACCGTCATCAAAGACGTGGATTTTAGCAGTGAGTGCCTCCGTTAATTTAGTGGATGCGGCTGCCAGAGGAGATACCTCACTGACGGCGGCTACATACGGGGCAGAAGTTGCGCCGGTTCGTTCAATGTTGGCCTGACTCGCAAAGTCAAAGACTTTACCACTAGCGTTATACAGCCCAAGGTCAACTACAGCCATTGCCTCTGAACCGTCATCGCCGGCAGCGAAGGTTTGTGTACAATCAAAAACATATTTGGTTAATATCGCATTGTCTGGTATGGTTACACCAAGAGATACCGGTCCAGCCGACCGAGCATAATCGTTACTATCCACAGTAATCTTGGCAACTCTTTCCACAACTGCCCATACGCCGTCGCTTGCTTCCGATGTTACAGAGGCATCTAAAAGATTTAGCTCAGCAGGAGTACTAGTAATTGCTGTCCCAGCTACAGTTATTGATCCAGAAGCTTTTATATCTTTGGTTATTACGTCCCCAAGAAATGTAGCACCGGCTGAAGAAGACATTACCGTGCCACGAATCTCGCCGTTAACATCTAGTTCGACGTCAGGGTTATTCTTTCCGATTCCAATATGCCCGTTCGCTCCTTCAATAGTAAGCCTATTTCTAAACCCATTATTGCTTGAATCAGTAGCAATCTGGAATGGGCGCAAACTAGAGCTTTGAGCATTTGGACAAAAGGTTGATAAAAACAAAGCATTTGCTATAGACCCAGTGAACGTAGCGCCTGCATCACCTTCCATGGCAATTGATGCAAGACGATTGTTGCGAGAATTAGAATTTTGCCCATCCTGATACCAGTCTATATATGGATTATCGTTTTCTCCGCTGTTGTCACTGTCGGCGGCAAGGCGGATTCCAACATCGGCTGTTCCCTGTAGCCGAATGACCGCCTCAACTCCGGTTCTCTCCTGTATATCAATAGTATGCTGAGGTCCGGAAGTTCCTACGCCAATACGATTAGAACTACCATCAATAAAAAACATATGATCGGCGTTATTGCTCTCCACTCGGAAATCTTTGTCTGCGCTTGATTCGTTGAAAACAGCCCCGCCATCAAAGTTACTATTGCCAAGAACGTCTAAGGTTCCTG
>Ga0209535_1002815_pt1 | contig 11285 bp, 15 predicted proteins | sample LinPmetageLP28_FD_184041 | JGI IMG/M metagenome (GOLD analysis project Ga0209535, IMG submission 184041) | Marine viral communities from the Pacific Ocean - LP-28 (SPAdes) (version 2) | ecosystem: Environmental > Aquatic > Marine > Oceanic | place: Pacific Ocean | collected 2009-08-22
TGATTCGCCACCTCTTCCAATGTTAGAGGCTCTAGCGGCTATGTCATCTTTAGCGGCTTGGTCATATATATCTTCTTTAACTTGGTCAATCACCTCTGATTGGTATGGGTTATAAAATTTTGATATGTAACTTCTTTGATCGTCTGCGGGTCCTACCATTTGTGAAGGGTCATACCCTATGTTTGCGTAATCTCTTAATAGTTGCTCTGACTCGTCTAAACCGCCAAGTTTTTTTGTTGCAACGCCTTCTGGGTCGTATTGCTGTCTGCCGAATAAACTTTCAAGACCTTGCCCAAAGTATCCCTCTGCGCCCATGCTTGTAAGTGCATTCTGGTCATCAAACTGGTTAAATAAGTACGGGTCTTGAATGCCAATGTTTTCTCTGGACAGCTTAATCGCTGCTAACTGCTCAGGAGAAAGTCCTGCCACTTGCTCAGGAACGACAACAGGATTGCCTTGCTCGTCATAAAATGTTTTCTCAGAAGCTCTGAATGCTTGTTGCATAAAGCCCGGTGAGTAGCTTGAAGTTCCCGGTATGCCTGAGCCAAAGAATAATTCTCTGGTGGTTGGGTCTAGCGTTCTAAACTGTTGTTGTATATCTGTTGCGATAGGCTGCTCTACTGCCATTATGCTGCGCTCCCAAAGTGTTCCATAAGCTTATACATTACTCTGGTGCCTGAGTCTCTTGTAGGCGTTCCGTTAGGAGTAAGTGTAAGTATGCCGTTGTTATCGTTTACATCAAAAGAGCCAGCTCCTCTTACAGCCTTGGATGTCATAACAAACTCTCCATCGGAAAGCATGGCTGGTATATCGTCTGAAGTTTCTGTTCCGGGTCCATCAATTTGACCGTCTTTCATAGGAAAATTTTCTGGGCTAATATCTATCATAGGGTCACCACCTTCCGCCATAGCCACAGAACCACCGTTAGCAAAAGCCATGATGCCTCCGTATCTTGCCATTCTTGGTGCGCCGCCACTTAAAGCTGGCATGCCTTCAGGGTTTAGACCGAACTCAACTCTGGATGGAGAGCCTTCGCCTGCTTGTCTAGCCATCTCAGCCGCTATGTTGTATCTGCCTAACTGGTCCATTTGAGTGAGTGGAGTTAAAGGTACGCCTTTTTGATCTTTGGCTTCTTCATAAGCCAACTTACCAATTAAGCCTGCAAGTCCTGCTATGCCTAATTTGCCCATCATGCCCATGCCGCCACTTGTGGTGCCGTCACCTCCACCAGTTAGTGCATTTTGTATGGCTCCAACAGCACCTCTGTTGGAAACAACTTTACCCTCAGACCTAGCTTTTGCAACCAATGCATTAAATGTTCCGTTAGCTTTTGCCGCTTCAATGTCTTCTGGAGAATATCCTGCCGAAACTAACTCTTCGGTTCTAGTCATGCCGTCATCGCCAGTTACGGTTTTAAACAAGTCTTCTATTCTACCTAAATTTGATTGATCTGAAAAAGCATTTGCAACGGGGCTATTTACTAAATTGCCTGCTCTGTCAATTTTTCCAGCTTGCCTTAATTCTTCAATGCCAAAAACATCTCCAGAAGCTATTTCTTTGTATGTTCCATCTGGCAACATTTCAAACTCAGGCTGACCACCACCACCAAATAAACTGCTAATGCCTTTTTTTACGCCACCAAAAAAATCACCTACCTTACCAAAACGACCTATGCCGTCAGAACCACCGCCAGTAAAAAATCCTCCACCAGTTGATGTAGCCTTTGGCGTTCCGCCAAACAGCTTACTACCCCCATAACTTAAAGCACCGCCCAATAAAGCCTCTTTGGTTGAAAGTCCTTGCGCTTTACCAACTCCTGCGGTAAGAGCTGCTTTAGCCAAAGGTCCAACGCCCGGTATAAAGTTTATTGCTACAGGAGCAACTTTTTTAACAATTTTTTTAGTTTTTTTCCAAACATCAGATAAAAAGCCAAACTCTTGAAAACCTGTTTCTGGATTGATTGATGCAATGCCACCAATCTCACCAGTAGAGTCAACAACTCTGGTTCTTGGGTCTATGCCCATTTGATTCATAGTTTGCTCAAGCATGTCTGCGGCTTGTGGGTTTGCTTCCAACACTGGTGCTGGTATAACAACCTCACCCTCTGATAAATGACCTATGGTTGTGTCGCCATCTCTGCCCATGGACATTAACTGTTGTATGCCTTCAGCATTAATATTAGTCATTGCACTCACTGGTTGCATCCTGTCTTGCAACAGCTCTTCTTGAACTGCTGGTGGAGCTACTTCTTGAACGGTTTGTACAAAGGCATCAATGTCCATGCCTGTACCCATTTCACTAACAATTTCTTGCTGTGCTTGAATTGATTCTGGTGAGTTCTGCGGTGTGCTTAAAATAACTCTTACTTGTTGCTCAAATCCCATCTCAACCAACGGCTGCATAATGCTGGTGTCTACACCTGACATCATTGGGTCTGGAACGCCACTAAGCAAAGATTTGTTGGCTCTTACTGTGTCAGGCACAGCGTTCATAACCATATCACCCTCTATGTCTGACATAGCGCCTCGTGTGCCTTCACTGGCTACCAATGGTCTTGCATTTGGATTTTCAGCCCGAAACACATCTTGAGACATAACTTGATTGTCACCTTTGTACACAACCTCGTCTCCGATTCTCATTTCCCGAGAAAAATTTCCGTTGTCTTCAAACATTCTTCCAGCTCGGTTATTATCTCCAAGAGCCGCCATAACTTTTTGTGCATCCATTTCAGTCATAACGCCTGAGCCTATAACTTTATTTTTAAAGTTACTTAGCAAATCTCGATACACAGGCATATTTTTTACTCTTTCCAATTGTTTTAAAAGATTTATGCGCTGTTCCACACGAAGATTTGGTTGCATTGCTTCGTCCATCATACGCTGGACTGTAATAAAATCAGGCACATACGGAACTCCTCCAAGAGCTTCCGTGACTCTTTGTGTATCAAAATCTGTCATAAGACCCGGACCAACTGTCTCAGTTTTAAAGTCACCAACCAAATCTTGAAAATTTGGCATCATATCCATCAAAGGACTGCTTGCACTAAAAGAAGGTTTGCCATTGTTAAAATTCATGCCCGCTTGAAACAATGGAAGAGAGTCAGGTCTTTCCATGTCTGTTAAAAGATTCTGTACTCTGTCTGTTAAATTTAATTCTGCCATAATATTCTCTAACAATAACTTATTTTAAATATAAATAATATCACTTTAAGTCTAAGTGTACCATTTTTCTACATCCCAATACTCAGAAGCAACACCCAGTGTAATGGTTGTATCTCCTGCGGTGCTAACTGTTACAGAGCCTACCAGAGCGTTTGCCTCGTATCCTTGTGGCGAAAACGGCTCATGAAGCTGTATCCATGTGTTTCCAGTATACACCTGTAACACGCCGATATTTGTGTTCCAAACAACATCACCAGCCACAAAATTAAACTCTGATAATTCTGTGTCGTTAAATTGTGGCGTTCTGCTTGGGTCAAACTGCCCTAAATTTAACTCAAGTATTCTAACCAATCTGTTAAATAGATCGGCATTTACCTCGTTTAAAGCCGTAGGCAGTCGTGACGGTAGCAGCTTTGCCATTACCTTCTGCCATCAGGCTGTAAATCTAATCTTGTATAACCTAACCGCCATTGTACGCCAAGCCTGTTACCAGACGCGCCATCATCATCGCTTTGCAATCTAATGACAGCTTGTCTTGCTCTGGCTCTAACATAAAGTTGATCGGTATTATTGGAAACATCTTTTGTAACATTTGTTGACAATGATTCGCTAGGAAAGTTTCTGGTTTTTAATAGCATATTAATAATAGGTCCACCACTATTTGTGTTGGTGCCATAAAATTTTATATCCGGAATTATTCTTTTTATAAAAGATAAGCTGTTGCCTTCGTTTAAATCAAAGTCCGAGCTTTCTACAAATACATTGTCCATTGGCGAGCCATCGTCATCTTGCCCAGTCTCTTGGTTGTATAGATAATTGTTTGCTGTTGCTACCGGTCTTTGAAAAACATCTTCGTCTATCCAAGCGGTTCTAACCAATGAGCCAATGCTCCAAGTGCCTTCTGAGTAATTGTAAATAACGTACCTTGATACTTCCTCGGTTCCATCTTTGGTTGACGGATAGAACCACCACACTTCATTAAACTCTTTGTTTAAGATGGCAAATGTTTTATAAGACTGTCCTATCTCTAAGCCTTCTTGCACATAGCTTAAAACACTGCAAGCCACTCTTTGCACAGAACCATTGTACAAATAAAATCCGTCTTGCGACATCCAGAAGACACCGTTAGGTGAATTAATGCAAGCATTAGGGCTTATCATGCCAACGCCTTGGTTAATAAGATTTACTGAGAATGTAAGTGGCGGTCCGACAAACTGCATGGAATACAAAGAAGTGTCAGTCCATATTAATGTTTCTTGTCTCGATCTAATGCCACCAACAATTTCACTGCCCGATGACAGCCTTACTGAGCCTGCTGTGTTTGTGGTTTGTGGTTGCCATTCTGTAGCGCTTTCCTGATCTGAAAAAGCAACCAACATGGGGTCAAGTGTTCCTGTTCTGGCTCCACCCACAATAGGGTCTGCGCCCAAAACAATAACGTGCCTGTCCGTATCGCTGACAATTACTTGCATTCCAACAGTTGGCGCTAAGTTTGCTCCTGCCAAGGCTGTAATGTTCACGGCTCTGGCGCTTGTTCCTCCAGATTTATCCCAATAAAATATTCCACCAAACCTCGGGTTCATAAGTAAATCTTCACCAAAGTTATCAGATGACCACAATCGCAACTGATTGGTAAAAGACAGAGATGTTGCGGAGCCAAAAGTTCCGTCTCCCCATAATCCTGCTCCCCAACCACTTGAAGAAACATATTTATCAATGCCCACATTTAACTGATAAGCGCCATCTACGCCAGCGCCACCATTGCCAGTATCGCTAGAATTAGCCGTTACCGCGTCACCAGAACTGTCTTTGGCTATAAACGTATAAGTGTTTACAGTCGGCGTAGACAATATTTGATACTCTTGGTTTAAAACGGTTGCTGTGATTGTACCGCCCAAAGTTGCGGCTCCAGATATTGTGACAAAATCATTAGCAACAGCGCCATGGTCGGAGTCAGTTGCCGTGATAGTAGAGGAGCCGTTGGTGGCTGCAAAAACAATGCCGTCTGTTGTTGTTGCTCTGATGGGCGTAATGTCATAAAAAACATTACCTTCTTGAACGTATGATTTTAAATGAGTTCCTAGAAAAAGAAATTTGGTGCCGTCTAATGCTACCCAAGCAAACAGATTTCTGCATGTTCCTAAAAAACTTGTTGCTTGATTTTTTGCCCAACCGCCAATTTTTTCCACAAATTCTTTGCGAAATCTTATTAAAGATGAGTCGAACCAGCCGCCTGCGTTAGTGTAGGAAGTTCCTTCTCTATCTATTCCTGCTTTGAATTGAAATTTTGCTAATGGCATGTTTCATTTTCTACTAAGCGATTCTAATAATCGCTGTAGAAGCTGCTGCTGCTGGAAATACAATAGTAAAGTCGCCTGCTGTAGAAGTCTTGTCGCCACCAAAATCAATAGTTGCTACTGACTTGTCACCGTTCGTGTCGTTGTAAATCATGCAACCTCTGGCTGTAACCGTAGCTGTACCAAAGGTTAAATCTGCAAAATCTGTAAAGCCAGTAGTACCAGCGCTAGTAGGTGCGACTTTTGTTAAAGCTGCTCCGCCAGATGTGTAGTTGGTTCCAGTTGCTTGACCTGTTGTGGTAAAAGCCGTGGTAGTTGCGCCTAATGTGGCTGAACTTGTGTATAAAGCCAGTTTAAAAGCGTTTCCGTTGGTAGCAAAATTATGTGTTGCTGTAAGCAGTTCTTTTTTAAAGCTGGTTGTGAGTGTTGATGTAATTGCCATTTCAAATACCTTTTATTATTTTTGCCAAATCTTTAGCATCTCCTTGGGTTAATTCTTGAATCAAAGAGGCTTTATAAGATTTTATAGCATTTTTGATATATATCAAACAAACTTTATAAATTAAATCTTGGTAGGCTCTGGCTTGGTCTTTAATGTGTTGTTCGCTATTGTCGGAATATCCAACTATTTTGTCGGTTAATTGCTTTGCCCAAAACTCAGGAGGGTGTCCTCCGTGATTTGAGGTGGCTACCTCTATTATGCCAAGCTCCGGCAAACCTCCGGGCGTTAATTTATCTACCACTTGTCAGGCTCCCTTAAATGTTCATCGTTTCTACCTATAAGCGTAGGTTGTGCTTGCATCTCTTTAAAAGCCAGTTCGCTTGCTTTTTTTGTTATTAGCTTATTGTCATCCTGCATAACAACCAATGGGTCTTTTAGTCTGTGATAACCATAAAGCTTTTCTTGATCTGGCACATTGGTATCTAACAAAGCGCTAGAGCCAGCAACTCCAACCTCAACACCAAGCTCAGTTGCTTTAGCCAACCAATACTCAACACAAGCCCTGCCTGATTCTGCAAAGTGTAAATTGCTCTTGTAGCTAAAATCTACCCCATACAAATTTATGGCTCCAACTTTATTCCACAATGCAAAAGCAATTGCGTATGAAACTGTGTTATTTAGGTAATGACAATTAAATGCTTGTAAGACTTCGTCAATTGGATACTCAACCAAATTTCTGCATCTGTCATCTAGCTCACATGTATAGACCGGCGCAAGACCATTTTTTAAAACATCCAGCATGCCACTTGTTTGACCGCCAGCATCGGTACTATCAAAAAATCGACTGGCTGGGTCCATCATAAAAACCCTGTCATGAAATATTACAGAGCCAACTGCATTGATAGCCCACACTTCATCAAAGTGAGTGCCGTGTGATTTTGCTAAATTGTAATCAAACCAACTATTGCCTAGACCGACAATAGCCACAGTTTTGCCCTTTAAATGTTCTAACGGTTCCATTAATTCTCCTCTCAAAAAAAATTAACTTACATTTCTTCTTAACGAATCATACCTCATTTGATCTCTAGTATCTCTTCCTTCGCCAAGATTTTTAAGTCTTTCTAAACTTTCTTTAAATTTTGCATCATACAAAGCTATGTCTGCCTGCTCTGCTTTTAAAAATGTTGCGCCTTCAACCAAGCAACCATACAGCAATGTATCTGGAGCATCGGTAGACAAATATGTTGTACCGCTTTCTGCGCCAGAGGTTAACGAGGCTGGTCTTGCTAGATAATGAAGTTCTACCGAATAATCTGCATCTGGAATTGGACCTACTTCAAAAGAGCTTTGGTCAAAAGTAGCGTAATACTTTGGCTTGCCTGTGGTTGTCGAATTCGATACATACTCTTTTATAAAAGAATTGTGTTTAAAATCTAAGTAAGTGTATTCATTGCTACTGATAACCGCTAACGAAAAACTTGCCAAGTAGTCAGACGGCGTAGCCAAAAATCTATTGCTTGTAGTCAAGTTTCCTTGCACATTTTTTCTTTGGTCTGGAAGCTGCACTGACTTTAAAATTCTTTCTTCTGCTTGCTGTATAAAAGTTGGAAGCTGTGTAACAAAAGTTGTTTCCTCAGTTTCTAAGTAATCTTTGATTGCTGTTTTTAATGTAGATAAAGTAAAGCTCATGATGAAACCGTATTAATTTGACCACCCATGCCTGAGTGATTAGTACAATAATAATACAATGTTGGAGCCGATGATGCTACTTCTATTTGTGTGTAAGCGCTTGATGAACCCGGAGTCCCATTGGTTGTAACTCCTGTTGTGTATTCTGAGCCACCGCCATGCGTTCCATCCGAAGTTGTTGAAAATCTTAATGGATGAGTACCATTGCTGCTATCTGATTGGTCGAATTTATACGTTTGTCCTTCAGTTAGGTTTAAAGTTGCTGATCTTGAACCATCTATATAAAAATAATTTGCTCCAGAATAACTTGCAACTGTTACTGTATAAGTAGTAATTGATGGAGATGGTGATGGAGACGGCGATGGCGATGGCGTTGGCGATGGCGAAGGCGTTGGCGAAGGAGACGGTGTTGGCGTAGGGTCATACCCGAATAAAAAACCAACTGAGCCTGTCATAGCACTAGGAGTAGTTAAAACTGACCCTATAATACCAAGGTCATGATTAGTGTAAACCGTAAAAGCTGATGGCACTACACTCACATCGGGTCTTGGCTCTCTAATTGCTTGCGGGTCAATTAATTTTTTTGTTGGAGTTAGTTGTGGATGTTTTGATTCCCAGCACTCAGAACAAGTTTTTAATTTGTTCCATTCTTTTTTTAAATCTGCAAGACCATATCTAAAGCCACATCTATCGCATATTCCGTATGCTTTTTTACTAGATGCAAAAGCCATTATGCAATGTTGTAACTTGAAACATCGGGAGTAATTCTGACCGATGCCCTGTCTTCATCTTGCTCCATAGCTCTAAAAAATTCTTCGTCATAAATTTGTTTGAGTAACGCGGTTCTTTCTGGGCTTTTTTTAATAGATAGGTAGTAAGCAAGACCTGCTGCCAAGCAAGGATAAAACCTAAAAGGTATATCAAGCGTATTGGTTGCTGAGTCTGCGTCATCCATTCTTGTCAAGACGTTCATGTAAACAGTGTATTTACTTGAGGCATCAGGAGCCGGATAAACGCTTATGGTTGGAGACAATTGTTTATCAACAAAAAATTGCAAAGACTTGCCTGTTACTGATTTGTTTGGAACCGCAGAATATTCGCTTCTGGATAGCCTTGTCATTTGCAGGTCTACGCTTTCACTGTTAACGGTTTCTCTTACAAAGGCATCTAATACATCAATAGCAGCCGTGCTATTTACCGAATCAACATTGTATGTTGTTGTGCCTGAAACCAAAGCAACCGTCTTTTGGCTTATAGTCCACTGGTTTAATCCACGGTTAGACCATTCAGCCAACAATAAATTTAAACTTCTTCTGGCTGTTTTAAGATCGTATGCTGTGCGTAACTCAAGACCACATCTTTCAAATGCTTCTTCAATATAATCAGCTACCTCTAACTCGAAATTTTTAGAGCTTGAAACTGTCATAATTTATTTTTTAAGTTTTCCGCCTCTTCCAAGCTTTTTAATGCCTGACTTACCGGCTCCGCCCATTGAAAATTTTCTAACACCTGATTTACCAGCACCGCCCATTGCAAATTTCTTTATGCCTGATTTACCAGCGCCGCCCATTGCAAATTTTTTTATGCCTGATTTAACAACTTCAGCGCCTTGAGCTGCTCTTCTTTGTTGAGATGCTCCGGCTATTACATCGCCACCAGATTTCATTTTTGTAATTCCTGATTTTTTCATAATTAATTCCTACGATTTAAAATTTTTTGGAACTCATCTTGGTTCCAATTATTATAATAACCTATTTTTTCCAATCTTTCAGAGGCAATGTTTAAAGTATCTAATCTTTGCACAAAAACCATATTATAACTTTCTTCGTATAAAGGCTCAAAGTCATCCTTTTGGTCTAACACGCTTTTCTCTTCGTGGTCTTGATGAAAGCCCATTACCCATAAATTTTTTTTATTTAAAAAAACATTCATCATGCTTATTCTTTCGTTAAAAACTTCTAACAACAAATCGACATTAAAATCACAGTAAATCGCAACGTCTATTTCTTTTGGAAAATTGTCACTGTATTTGATTAAATCTAGCCATTGCAAATTATCGGATTTAATTATTTTTACAGAATTATTTTGCCAAGTTTTGTTAGCGTAGGGACACACTGGATGATTGTCCTGACTGTCTTCTAAGACTTCTTTCGACCAAGCCCTAATCTCTTCTTTAATTTGTGATAATTCCACTACTTTGCAAAAGTTTTAACATTTGTGGGTTTGCCGCCAACGCCCTGTTTTTTGCTTCTTTTTCTTGTAACTGCTGATTTTATTTGTGATTTAGACATAGACTGTGCCTTGGATTTAGGCACACACTTTGGGTATTTTCTTTTTGAGCCTTTGGTAGATTTTCTGCCACAAGATTTATAACCACCGCCTTTTTTCTTTGAACCAATATCGACCCATTCTTCAGCGAACCAACGGCGAAGACCCATTACCTGCCACGCATTTTGGTTTTTTTCCTGCGATCATCCATCACAGCTCCACAACCACGGGCTATAAAACTTTTCATTCCGGCACCTGTTTTAACTCCACCGCCATTGTTCATAAAACCAATTTGGTTTCTTACTTTTTTTGGCAAGTTCGGCAAACCTTTGTTGTCTGCTGGTATCGGTTTTAAATTTTTTTCCATAATTCCACCTTTGTTTTTGTATTGACCGCCCATTTTTTTATACTCTTTAACCATGTACGCATTTGCGTATGCACTTGGGTACACATCAAATTTAGCTCTAGCCTTAGACTTAGCCTTGCTGTATAAACTTGGATTTTTTACATTGTCTGGTATTGCCATTTAACACTTCCACCTTTTTCTTGCTTGCCTAATTCTGGAATTAGGATCATTTCTAGTTTTAGCAGAGCTTTTCTTTAGTTGACCTAAAGACCTTGCACAATAAGACTTGCGCCTTTTTGCAGCTTTGCTACCTTTTTTAACTTTGCCGGTCACGGCTGTTTTAAGCTTAGAACCGGGATTCTTTCTTTTGTATGCAGCTACGCCTTTTTTGGTCATGCCCGCTCCACTTTTGGTAGAGCGGTAATTACCACCTTTGCCGGTTGTTTTTCTTATCGGCTTAGTTTTTTTTCTAGGCTTGTCTGCCACTATTCATTAATAGTTTTTACTTAAAACTAATATAATTGAATAGGTGTCGCCAGAAGAATGTGCCACGGTTGTTAAGTCAATATCACCTGTTACACCGCTACCCGCATTATTGGGTATGCCTGAAAACAAATCATAATACTCATCACCTGTACTATCAGCCGGTAACCCGGTTAGCAAAACATTTGTGCTTGCATCAAATTCTAAATTAACACCCATGCCTCTGGTTGCCCAGTAAATTCTGGAAACGGATACTGACGTGCAAGCTTCTCCTGCTCTATTTGCATTTAAAGCCGACACATCAACCTTTTTTACTGCCGCCTCACCACTGCCATCGCTGACATTGGTGAATTTAAGAATAGCCGTTTTTTGACCATCTTGGATGGTTTGCGATGTTACTACATCAGCCATAATTTACTCCTGTTACGCTACTGTAGCTATTGGAGTTGATAGAGCAGTTGTCATCCACTTGGAGTTTGTTCCATCATCTGAAACACAAGTCATAGAAACTCTAGCATTTAAAACTGTTGAGTTTACTAGGGTTAAAGTATCTCCTGCTACATCACTTACTGCGTTAGCTGCTGTTCCTGCAACCAATG
>Ga0209535_1002817_pt1 | contig 11278 bp, 15 predicted proteins | sample LinPmetageLP28_FD_184041 | JGI IMG/M metagenome (GOLD analysis project Ga0209535, IMG submission 184041) | Marine viral communities from the Pacific Ocean - LP-28 (SPAdes) (version 2) | ecosystem: Environmental > Aquatic > Marine > Oceanic | place: Pacific Ocean | collected 2009-08-22
AATTCTTCTGAAATTTGTATATCTTCTATTCCCATGGTTTTGTCAGTTTACTTTGTTTTTCCTATTAAATCAAGAGGTGGCATGATAACTGTTACGTCTCTTTGTACATCCTCTTCAGGTATATTTGCAGCTTTTAAAGCCTCTTCAGTCTCATAGACTTTACCTGTTTTTTTGTTTTTAATTACTGTTATTATTTTTTCTGGTGTTAACTCTATCATTATGTTGTTACCTCTTTTTTAATGTTTAAATAACTAATAGCTACATCAAACGAGTCTGTTGTGCTTGATTGTACTGTAAAGGCTTTACCACCTTCTACTATTAGCGGTTGGGTTAATAATTCTGTTGTAGTATTAGCTGTTAATTGTGCTGATTTTATAGCTGTAATACTATTGTTTATAATAGTCACTGTTGGCGTACCAGCAGATGTAACTAATATTGATTTAATAACAATAGTTTCATTAACTGCAGGAATACCAGACCCTAATGGTGTAAGTGCTCCACCTGTTGTACTATTATCTATACCTACAAATTTATATTGGTTTACTACTGCCATTAATCTAAAAAGAAACTTCTAGCTTCTATCTCCTGTTTTAATTCTTCTTGAAATGTAGTGTTAAGTTTCTCAAGAACTGCATCTAAATCTCTAACTAAAGATTGTGCTACATCTTCTTCATACTCTGAGCTTGCTCTAGTTAATGTTTGTACTATTTTAGCCATTATATTCCTAACATATTTTTTAACGTATTATATCTATTTCGTTCTGCATCAGAAATATTTCCTGATTGTAATTTTTGTAGTAATAATACATACTCATCATAACTACCTGCTTGGTTTTTAAGTGATGCTATTCCGTCTCTATCACCACCACCATTATTATTAGTTGTATTATTTTTTGTAGTTTTATTTTTAGAAGTTAAATTATTTGTTAAAGACTCTTTAAAAGATTCTATAATATTTTTATCTTTAAGACCTATTTTTTCAGTTAAACCTTCTACAACTTCAAACGGTTTACTAACATTTTTGTTTGTAAGATTTGAAAGAGTATCTGTTACAAGTTTTGCTCCTGTGTATAAAGATTTTGCTTGTCTGTATTTTCCATACAAAGCAGGATTAATTGCAAACATACCTGCATTAAGTAAAAAATTTCCCATACTAAATTTTGGTTTACTTAAAGGATTGTCACCAGGTAAAAAACTATTTAACAAATTTCCATCTTTAAAAAAACTTATACCTTTATCCGTTATATTTGGAATAGGTGCGTCTAGTATTGATTGTTTAACTCTTGCTCTTTCTCTTTCATCTTTTGTATTTGGTGTTACATTAAAAGATTTACCACCTATAATTTGTTGGGGGGGTTGTTGTGGACCATAATTAGTAGGTCCTGTATAACCAGATTTAGTGTGAGGACTATGTTGAGTTCCACCGTTACCACCGTTACCACCATTACCAGTACCACCATTACCTTTACTACCAGAAGATTCAGCACTACCCGGTGCTCCACTTCCACCTTGATAACCACCATCACCACGATATCCAGGTCTTGAACCATCTAAAGTTTTAGCAACTCTTTGGCCCATTGCATACATCTGTCTAGCTTGTTGTAATCTTGTAATTGACACTATCTTCTTCCTCCAGCATGTATGTCTAATCTAAAAGTTCCTAGTTTCCAACTAGTATCTATTGCTGTGTTAGATATAGTTAGTGCAATAGATCTAGCTCTTGCACGGGTATCTACTTTTGTAGTGCTAGATGTTATGGTAAAGGGTCCAAGTGATGAGCTTATAGCTGTGTCACTAGGATAGTTTCTTAAATCTAATTGTATAACAGAACTTCCTTGTTGTGCTATAAAGTCTGGTATAATTCTACTAACTCTCATAATATTTTCACCATCACCCCTAAGATCACCTAAATTAGTTGCTGCGCCTCTAACAACTTTTTGTGTAATATCATAGTCACCTGATGTAATACTTGCTGGTATAGCTGTAGTTACTCCGTTTCTTATTTGATTAACTCCTGTTTCATGTTCATAATAATATGAAATTCCATCAGTGTTTCCTGTAACATCAAAAGACGTATCGGTCCCGGCATCATATTGTGTTGCATGGGGTAATCCAAAAACAGAAGAATCTTGCCAAGTAGTTCTAATAAATAACGCGCTATCATTAACAAACCAAATAGGACGTTTAGCAGTTGAATCTAAATAACTATATGTAACTGATTGAGTATTTACATTTGAATTAGATTCTGGATAAAACCAAGTAACCTCTCCAAACAAATTATTAATACCTGCGTAAACAAATTGATTAGATGTTGTATTTAAATTGTCATAAACATAGTCTTCAACTAAACAATCCATAGATTCTAATTTACCTGTGTATCTAAAGAAACCATTATCAGACATCCAGTACGCAGCACCATCAACCTCTACCGCTGCATTCATACCAATCAATCCACAGTTTGTACCAACTTGTTCAAAGGCAAATGTAAATGGAGTTCCAACAAATCGCATAGTAAATAATGATGTATCTGACCAAATGTATATTGCATTCCTACCAAGTTCAGCTCCCATGATCCGTGATCCAGCGGCCAGTCTTTGTGTACCAGCACTATTCTCAGCTGTAGGTGTATAATCTGTAATGTCTTCTTGAGACGAAAATCTTATAAACATATCATCTTGTGTAGCTTTATTACCAATAGTAGTTTCTGTACCAAAGAAAACTAAGTGACGATCAGGAGTTGATACCAACATATCACGTGACGCTGTTGGTGCACCCGATATAATAGTAGCTCGTGTATTTGTAGCATTTGTTGCATCAGCATCCCACTCAAAACATTCTCCATTAAAAATTAAAGCAACAAGTGTACTTCCTAAATTATCTAATGCCCACATACCAGGTTCAGCAACAGTGTCAGTATCAGCTGATGATTGACCCCAACCAGAAAAACCACTGTAGTCTGTAACTGTATCTCCTGAGCTGTGAGAAGCATTTGTTGTTCCTCTAACATTTCTAGTTATTCCGGTTAAAGTATTTGTTGCTGTATCTACCCCTGTGTAAGAAATTTCTTCTGTGCCTACTTGTATAAAATTAGTTCCTACTGTTGGAAAATTTAATACAGACGTTAAAACAATATTAGTTCCAGATCCACCAGTACCAAAAGCATTAGCACTTAATGATCCATTTAAAGTTGTTGTTTGAGGAGCAGTTGCTGTTCCACCATATTTAGATATACCCCATCCAAAAACACCAACTTGTTCTGCTGGGCCCACATGATAGTATTGAAAAAAAGTAATTCCTCCAGAAGTAGTAGCACCAGATCCTGTTTCATTAGAAGGCATTGTAATAGTTATAGATGTAGAATCAGGGATACTTGTTACCATAAATTTTTTATTACAAAAATCTGAAGCACCAAAATTAGAATTTGTAATGGCGCTAAATGTAATTGTGTCACCAAATAATATAATATCTCCAGCTTCAAAACTATGTACACCACTAAATGTAATTGTTACGGTCGGTGATCCATTAGTTGTGCTAAATGCATTTGTAATAGCTGTGCCTAATGGATTAACTAAAGGATGGATATCATAATACACATCTCCTGAATATGCGTATAAAATTCTATTAGTTCCAATAATTGCATATTTAATACCTGCTTTATTGACCATATGATGCAATTGTCTAGCAGCACCCGTTAATTTACTTTCACCTAATTGACTCCAACCACCTATTTTTTCAGGTGTACCATACCTAAAACGTACATTTGTACCACCAGTCCACTGAGATTCAGCACCTGTTGAGGTCACTTGTTTGTTAAATCCGGGTAAAAATCCTAGTTTCTGTAGCATAATTATATACTATATACAGTTTATTTGTTAAAAAATGAAGACTAATTATTTCTTCAAATCGTAGTTATAAGCTAAACTTATTCTGGTATTATCTATATTTTGAGGCTCAACGCAATGATTGAGATCTGATTTAAATAATAATAATACACCTTCGTTAGGTATAACAGAACACGAAGACCAAGTATATGCATTATCTTGTATAAAATCAGCATCATTTATGTTGGGATGAATAGGTGATTTAAAACTAATTTTTGCATCAGACTCTTTTGATTTTAAATAATAAATAGCTGATATATAATTAAAATTATGATTATGGTATTCTTGAAAACTATTTTTTCTGTATATATTAAACCATCCTTTAACAGGTATAATAGGTTTAGTTTGTCCTAATGTGTTTTTAAATTTATTTGCTTCTTCTTCTATCCATTTATTTAAATCATTAAATACACTATCTTTTAAAATGTTATAAGTATCACATGTATTATATAGATTTTTAGATATCCAATTATCACCACCGGATCTATGTGTAGATTCTATTTCTAAACAATGTTTAACTAGTAAATCTTTTATTTCAGAATGTTTTGCATATTGCGAAAGACCTAAAGGTGTAGGAAATAAATTATTAATTTTCATTAGATTGAGGTTTAAACGTTGAAGGTAAACCTAAAAAAGGTCTTCCATCATATATATTTTGTTTTCCTTGTGTGTCTACGTTATTGTAATGTAAAAATACCTGACCGCAATCTTGTCCTGTAAAAGGTTCTCTCCAGTGTTCAAATATACATCCAGAATAAATTAACATATCACCTTGTTCTAAATCTATTTTAATTCCAGGATTATTACTTTCAGCAGTACATCCGTTTTCTCCAGGGATTCCTACGTTAAGACTAGGTTCTAAAAATATTGGCCAAGGATCTCCACCTAAATTTAATGTAGTCGATATTTCACAACTAGGTCTATCTTTATGTCTTTTTAATTCATCACCTTTTTTATACAATCTTGCATAGGAATAAGTAGGACATAAGTCTAGCTCAGTTTCTTTTTTCATTAATGGTAAAAGTTTTACTAATAAAGTTTCCATTGCAATATCAGCATAGTGTGAATATGTTTCTGGTATCTGCTTATCGGCCCATGTACCATAATCATCTCTGTAAGGTGAAAGATAACTATTATCAAATAAAAATCTTGAAACCCTTCTTTTCATAAAAAAATAATTGTAAACAAAATCAGCTAGTTCTTGTGATATTGCTGATTTAATAATTTTGTATTTAGTATCTTTAAAATTCATATTTTTCTTTTATCCTTCCGTTAAATGCTATTGTAATTCTATTTTCATTTCCATCATATTTTTCTACTAAATGATCATACTTAGGACTAAACACTATTATTTTACCTATTTCTGGTTTTATAATTTTATCAAAATCTACAAAATGAGTCCCAGGTCCAATATCTGTTAAGTATAATACACCACTAGCAGTAACAGGAAAATTTTCATGGTCTCCTTTATGATTGTGTTTATCAACAAAATCTCCTTTATTTAATATGTTACCCCAAGCTTCATACATATGGTATTCATATAAAAGATCTTTTACTTTTTGAAAATTTTTACTTTGATGGGTAAAGAATTTCCAATATGTCATTTTTCCTTTTACGTTAGTTCTATATGAATGGTACTTATCTATGCCTTTAATAACTTCTTGTTTTAAAATATTTATGTAATCCATATCTTTAATTTTATATTCTTTAAGAAACATATGTTTTAAAAGCTAAAGTGATTCTTACATCGTTAGTAGGAGCTAATCCTCGATGTAATTTTTTTGCATCAAAAGCTATTAACCTGTTTTGAACAAAATCAATTTTACCTTCTCCTTTAATTTGAAACTGACCATTATTATTAAGTGTTTTAGTTGCCATATATAAACAGGTAATGTCTCCTTCATCTGAATGAAAAGACCCATTCATGTTAGGGTGTTGAATATTAATATATATTCTTTCTAAGTTTAAATTTTTATTTAAAGTTTTTTTTAATTTGTAAAATAAAAAATTATTTAAAGCATCTGTAGGATTTAACATAGATACATAAAAACAATCTTTATTTTCATCAAGAGATTTATGACCATAGTAGTGAGGAAAGTCATATAAAAAATAATGATTTAAGTATTTAACTAAATCTTTATCTAACCAATTATCTATAATTTTTGTTTCCATTATTTAAAAGGTTTACCACAACACCAAATTACCAAACTGTGTCTAATGCCTTTTGTAACCGGCTTTACTCTATGATAATGATAAGAAGGAAATACAATAACTGTTCCTAATGCTCTTGCTTGAGTGGCTGTATTTATATTATTTGGGGATTCGGGATTACTAAAATCAAATTCTAAATCACCGCCTTCGTAATCTGTTCCTTCAGTTAAATTAACAGTAACAGATAACTTTCTAATTTTTCCAACAAAATTTTCACCTCTTTCTTTTGTATAAGGTTCTTGCCAAGAATCTTGATGCCAACCATAATATTGACCTGGTTTATATTTTGTAAATTGACAGCTTTCACCCCAATCCCATTCAAAATTCCAACCTGCGTTTTTATTTGCTAAATGAACATATCTAAAAATTTCTTGATAAATCCATTCGTCAGTAAGCCATACTATACTAGAATCTCTCTTTTTTTTTAAATCTTTTAATTCTTCTGTAGTTAAATCTTTTTTTTCTGTTCTAGTAAAACCACCAGTTAAAGCTAACTCTTCTTGTTTAGAATTACCATGACGAATAATATCGTCACAAAATTTTTTAGGTATTACTCTATCAAAAAACCAAAAACCATTTTTAAAATTCATAAATAACTTTCTATCTGTATTTACCACAAGGGTATTAAAAGTCTAGTTTTATGACCAATTACCGTTTTCTACAGCTGCAAACTGCGCTTGTAAACTCCAAACCCCACTAGTGTTTTGGAGTGCATTTAATTCTTTAACTAAAACTGCACCTGATCCACCATTTGAACCATTACCTATATTATCACCTGCTCCACCTCCGGTGTTAGCTGTACCATCAGCTAAAGTAGATTGTGGACTTGCTCCTCCACCGCCTCCATTAGGTCCAGTTGAAGGCGCTTGTGTTTGACCAGCAGAACCAGCATTACCACCTCCACCAAAAAAACCACTGTCACCATATTGACTACCAAAATAAGGACTATAATTTCCTCCTACTCCACCAGATCCTGAATTACTTGAACCAGCATTTTGTCCAGCCGCACCATTTCCTCCGCCACCACCTCTATTTCCATATTGAGGTGAAGGACGTGTACTACTTCCTCCAGGATTTCCTTGACCAGGTGATCCACTTCCACCTGAAAGAGTTTGTCCTACTCCAGTATAGCCGCCACCGCCACCAGATCCTCCCGGTAGCCCAGCATCACTATCCGATGTTCCGGCTCCTCCGCCAGTAGCTGTAAGAGGACTTGCTTGTGTAGCAAAAACAGAATTTGCTCCATTGTATCCTCCGCCAGTAACAGCAGGTCCAGATCCAGGTCCTGAATCAGGAGCTGTTCCTCCTGCTCCTATAGTAACCGTAACTGCACTTGCTGGTAACGGATGTGCTGGTTGTAATATTACACCTCCAGCTCCCGAACCTGCATTATAACTACCACCACCACCTGCAACTACTAAAACGTAATCAGCTTGTGGCACGGATCTATTAAAAGTTCCAGGGGCTGTAAAATGAGATATTTTAGTTCCTTTTGTAGGAGTGTTATTTATTCCGATAACTCCTCCATTATTATTAGCCATTAATTATTCTCCGTTAAATAAATCTCTAGAACTTTGAGACCAGGATGTTCCATCCCATTGATATGTTGAATCGTCTCCATGTATTGAAAGCCATTTTTGATCTTCTTCATTCCAAACAAGATGAATATATTTATATGGTTCTCCATTATATGTATAATCACATTGTGCATCAGTTGGATGCGCAATTGGAGCTTGCCATTCATTATTAGAATTTAATGTCCATGATGGAAAATTTTGTGGTGCAATAAAAACATCTTTAGCAGCATCGTAAGAATAACCAATGCCTGCATATCTTTCTCTAAAATTATTATTATAAGAAGTTTGTTTCCATGTTCCAGGATGTCTAGCAGCTACAAAGTTTTCTGCTTCAACAGATTGGTCTCCACCATTTTCTTCTACTTCTTTATTTGAAAAAGTAATAACGTTTTCTACTATGTTGTTTTCATCTAATTTTGCAAAATGTGCCATAATTTTTCTCCTTTAATATAGTAGACTATTTTAATAAAATTTTCTACCAAAAATATTTTTTAACTTGACCAAGTACCAGCTTCAACATTAAGAAGAAGTTCATCCATACTCCAAACTCCACTAGTATTTTGTAATACGTTTGCTTCTTTAATTAAAACTACTCCAGAACCACCATTTATAGAACCAGTTTGTAAATTAGGGTTACTACCAGCACCTCCGCCAGTATTAGCTAATCCTAATTCAGATTGTGCTGATCCGGGTCCGGGAGCAGAAGATGGTGCGTCTCCGCCACCGCCAGTTCCTCCAGTAGCAGCGCCATTACCACGAGAATTTGATCCCGCTCCTCCGCCACCAAAAACTCCATTTTCACCGTATTGAGTTCCGTATGTTGGAGAATAATCTGATCCATTTCCTCCACCTCCTCCTGGTGATCCATCAGGTCCAGAAGATGAATTACCTCCGGATTGAGCTTTTCCGCCACCACCTCCTCTATTTCCAAATTGAGGTTGTAATCTATAACCATTTCCACCGGCATTTCCTTGGCCACCAATTCCTGATCCTGTGTTTGTACTTGTTCCAGATGGTCCGTAAGTTGCTCCAGCTCCTGATCCTCCTGGAGTTCCAGCAGTTCCTCCATCATTAGATCCACCTCCTCCACCAGTTGTACCGATAGGTGATGCAGCTCCAAATTGAGAATTTCCACCTTGTGCAGGTGCAAAAGGAGAAGACTCTACTCCTGTTCCTCCTCCTCCAACAACTACAGGAACACCTGAAGCCGGTAATGGATGCGCTGGTGTAAATATTACACCTCCTGCTCCACCTCCTGAAGCATTAACCCAATTACCACCTCCTCCAGAGACAACTAAAACGTCTCCTTGTGGTACGCCTCTACTAAAAGTTCCGGGGGATGTAAATTCTGTTATTAAATCACCTAAGGTAGGTGTTATTACAGGTCCAATAATTCCGCCATTAGCCATAGCTGATTATCTCCTATGCGTCGTCTAATACTTCGTATGAAATAAATAAATCTAAGTCACCTGAAGCACTAGCTCCACCTTTTAAGATATCACCTTCCATCAGATAAATAGGTGTGTCCGATAATACTAACGTTGCGTCAGCGGGAACTGAAATTGTTTTTGCTAAAAAAACTGCTGCATCTGCTCCTGTTGGAGTAATACCTGTTGCACCAGCTGTTGTTAAACCATCAACATATAAATTAAAAGTTGCGGCACTTGACCCATCAACATTTGCAATTGTAATTCTATTAATTTTTACAATTTTATCAGCATCAACTGTCATTAAAGTATCAGTTAATCCTGTTCCTAAATTCCAACCTAGATTACCACCTACGATTGATGTTACATTTACTATATTTGGGTTTGCCATTTTTTATTCTCCTTTAATCTTTTTATCCGAATACTATTGCCATTGCAATAGCTTTTCCTGTTGATATACCAAAAGTTGATGTCGATGTAAACCCTAGAGTTCCAGCTCCATCTGTTGTTACTAAAGCTTGAGAAGCAGAGCCTACAGCTGCTGGTAGTGTTAATGTGTAAGAACCACTGACTGTTGCCGGTGCATCTATACCTACAAATGCTGAATTATCAGCGTCTGCTAATTTTAATGCATTATTATTTGCTAAAGTTATTTCTGATGAAGTAGCCATAACATCTACGATGTCAGGGTTTGTTCCATCATTAGCTGTTGCGTAAATAATTTTAGTTCCTTTGTCTGTAGCAGACCATGTTACAGTATCGCCAGAACCACTAACGTATTTAAATTGTACTGTATAAGCACCAGAAGTTGAATTTTTAATAATATAAAAAGTTTGAACATCAAGAGGAATTGTAACTACTCTAGCTCCAGAAATAGAACCTGTAAGTTCTATAACTCTATGTGAAAGAGTTGCTCCTGTTGATCCATCTGAAACTGTAAGAGCTGTTGGTGTTCCAGAATCTGTTACTGCTTGTGCAGTGTATCCGCCAGCAATTTGTTCTACAATATTTAAATTTGTATTTGTTTTTGTTCCCCAAGTACCAGCATTTTCGCCGGTTGCCATTAGTTCAACGCCTAGAGGTGTATAAGTAGATGCCATAATTTAGTTCTCCTAATTGTTGTTATTTATATTGTGTATTTAGTTTTAAGTCAAACATTAGTTTGCAGTTTTTTGTGTGTATCCTGTGCTTGTTTTAGGTGTTTTTGTTGAATATCCGGTGCTAGTTTTAGGTGATAATTTTCCATAATATTTAAGAATTAATTTATCCGAATTAACAGTCGTAGTAGCTGTTTGACCTAATCCATCTAAGCTAGCTATAGATAATTGAGTTGTAGTTAAAGATCCAATTGCAGTTGTAGATGATACACCAGTTAAAGTAGCTCCAGTTATATTTGAAATAGTTACAGAACCAATTGAAGACGTAGCAGATACACCTGTTAAAACTGTAACAGGGTTTGATGTAATAACAACACTACCTAATGTTGTCTGTGCGGATAAACCTGTTACACCCATTACATCTGCAGGAGATATACTTCCTACTGCACTAGTAGTTGATAAACCTGTAAGACCCATAACGTCTTCAGGTGTTATACTTCCTACAGCTGTTTGAGCTGATAAACCTGTAAGAGTAAGAGTATTATCTACAACAATTGATAACGAACCATCAGCTGTTTGAGCAGATAATCCTGTAAGACCCATTGCTTGATCTGCAATAGTTAAAGATCCAACTGAAGCAGTTGCAGATAATCCTGTTAAATTAAATACAGCAGATTCAACAGTGCCCCAACCATTTTCACCCCAATCTAAAGTACCCCATCCAGGTTTAACTTGTATATTTTCTGATGGAAGATTTACTGTAGCTGTTACAGATAAAGCTGGTAAAATTACATCAATTGCTGACTCACCCCAGTTTTCAGCACCCCATGTATCACTACCCCAACCTTGTTCTGGAAATGCAGTTAATAATCCAACAGAACTTGTTAGTGATTGACCTGTAAGAGTAACTTCAGCAATATCTTGACTGCCCCATGAGTTTTGATTCCATTGAAGCATACCCCATGTATCAGAGTCTACAGTGTTAGCTTGTCCACCCATTCCTGAGTGAATAGAACAATAATAATATAAAGTTGGTGCTGAGGCAGCAACAGTTATTTCAACTTGTGTTGAACTATTTACTGTTAC
>Ga0209535_1002818_pt1 | contig 11277 bp, 21 predicted proteins | sample LinPmetageLP28_FD_184041 | JGI IMG/M metagenome (GOLD analysis project Ga0209535, IMG submission 184041) | Marine viral communities from the Pacific Ocean - LP-28 (SPAdes) (version 2) | ecosystem: Environmental > Aquatic > Marine > Oceanic | place: Pacific Ocean | collected 2009-08-22
TTATTTAACTGATTGTAATTCTTACTCATATTATCTCTATTCTTTCTAAATCTATCTAATTTGATATCACCGACTTCTTCACTTCTAACAACACCCATTTGATTTAAATCGTTTAAAGTATCTCCATCTAAAGTTCTTAAGAAACTATCTAATTTTCTATTCTGTCTTAAAGTATCAAAACCACCTCTACCTAATAATCTTAACTCATTGTCATAACCTCTTTTTTCAGTTTGTAATTTTCCTATATTTTCATCACAAATCTTTTTGTTAAGAATACACTTAAAGTGTTTTATTATAGTTTCCTCTAATCCTATTTCAAAAGGTATAATTGAATGTATTTTCTTATACTGATTTCCAATCTCAGTTATCTCACCATAAGTGAGTTTCCCATCAAACCTATTATTTATTCTTTCTAAATTAATTTCCATCTATATCTTTTTTTAAATCAAAAAATTCATTAAAATCTTCTTCTAACAATGTTATCCAATTATAATATTCTCTAACGTCATCAGATTTAATTTTTCCTTTACGTTTTCCATACTGTACCCATTCTTTAATAAGTTTAGTACCTACTATTTGACAGACCTTATCCATCTTTTTTTCTCCTACTGAATTACAGTCTTTCTGACCATCAAATTCAACTCCAAACATTTTAAAACTCATTTTACTAAATAATTTTCCATTCGTTGTTCTACTAAGTCTCTTTTAAACTTTACATTTTTCCCAACCTTATAATAAGGTAGTTGATTTGATTTCATCATCATTTCGATTTTCCCCATTGAAAAACCTAAATAATCTTTTAGTTCGGATTTACTCATCCAATTTGTTTCTAAATTCATACTATTACTTTTTGTTAAACATTATTATACACTTATACATATTGAAACCTAATTCAGAAGTCATATATCCCTTTTGGTTCCCCAAAACTTCTTTCATATCTTTATGATGGACCATTAGAATCAAATTTCATTACATACTTAGGGTTTCACTTACAACCAAACCCCAACTCTTACCCTAAATGTATGACCCCTATTTAACCACTCCACATTATTCTACACATCTCTTTTATTCATTTTATATTGGATATATGTATATACTCATCGACACAAAAAAATTAAGTTCGAACTAAACATCACTACCCACATTTATCTACCATATACGTCGTCGATGGACATCAACGATTATGGGTATAATTACGTATTATATACATTATACCGTATTGGTCATATGTTACATCGTATGGTCACATATCATCGTTTATACCCATTACTATACTGAAAAGAATAACACCACACATTAATACTCAGTATTCATCACTTAGTTATCGACATATTTTTCCCCCCAATACATATAGTTACACACACAACATTGTTTATTCCACATACCCATATTTAGTTGGTCATATACTATAAAACAAAAACCCCACAATTAAGTGAGGTTTCTATTAATTAAAAACAAAGGTATGTTTAGTTGATTAGGTCAACCAATCCTTAACTATCTACATATTTTAAAACCAATAGGATTAGGTTTATTTTTACTATTTATCTCATCGAATAATTTAGAATTAAACATAACTTTAAGTAATTCCATATCACAATCTTCCAAATCATTTTCACACACAAAAGTATTGAACATAGATTTAAACTTACGTTTTATAAACTCATTCATCTTATATTCGAATACTCCATTTGTAATATCCTTTTTTACTATATCTAACTCACTCATATTTTAATTATTTAATATTTTAAACCTTATATAATCATCTATCTGTTCACTCATACCATAATTAGTATCATCGATATCTAAAAAGTAATTCCGTTTTAAAAAGTCATCTAAATAATCGAACTGATACTTAACTGATATATCATAATACTCACCTAACTCATCCTTATCTACCCCCAACATTACATTACCTACAAACCAATTTGATACATCGATATAATATGATTTTAGTTCTTCGATTGTATTACTCTGTTCCATATCATCGATAATAAACTCTGTTACATTTTTTTCCATATTAATAACCTATACCCATTAATTCCTCATTAAACTTTATCCATTTCCTTAATAATAATATTTTATTCTCTAAAAGTTCAATTTCATTTTCCATCGATTTTACTGATTCTATTCTTAATTTTTTATTTCTAATCTTAACATCAGTTTTTATTGTTTCTAATTGTATTTCTCTTTGTTTACTCATAATTGTTTATGTTTTTATTGTTTATAATCTATTAAAATAATAAGACCCATATTCTGTTTCTACTTCTACAGATTCGGTATCAATTAATTCCTCAACATCGATATGAGTATTTGAGATAAAATGATATTTAAAAAAATCTTCTTCATTTATTTTATCTTCACCTATTAACCAACCATCTATTGTATCTATTCCTATATAAATGTGTTTATCCATATTTTAAATTTTTAGTGTTTATTAATTAAGATTATTTATTGATTTTATCGTTACAACATTTACATCTCAAATGATAACCATCTCTACTATAAGAATCTGAATAGAAATAATCAACACTTTTTTTAACACCACAATTACCACATACCTTAGTTGGTATAATTGAATCGTTAGTTCTATGTCTATTTACTTTTAAACTTAAATCTTCAACCATCATATAGAAAACAGAGTTTCCCATTTTAACTTTTTCACTCCCTAAGATTGGAGTATTAAATAAATTCATCATTTTGTTTCCGTTTTTAATTGTTTTTACTAATCCCATTTTGTTTTTAATTTTAGTTATTACTGTTTGTTTTAATATTACTATACAATAATACCACATATTCTATTCTAACCTTTCACTACATTATTAGTTGGAGTAGAATAACAGAGATAAAAAAACCCTCACTTTCGTAAGGGTAAAAAACAATCCAACATTTAATTGTATTTAGTAGTAACTTAAGATATTTCTAACTCCACTACCATACCATTGATTACCATTTTTGGATTTAATGTTTCGTTTATTCAATCTATCACTAATCTTAAAATATGAATATCCTTTCTTTCTTAAATACTTCATATATTTTATAGTTTTAAGTTCATCAATATTATCGATTAACCTATTTCCATCTTTAGATTTACCATATATAAGATTACCATAAACTAAATTTTTAGATTTTTTATATTGTTTTACTTCACTTATTCGACTACGTAACATTTCAACTTCAAATTGATTTATAGATGAAAGTATATTAATTATTAAACCACCAACATTACTGACATTATTAATACCCTCCTTTATAGAATGAAATTCAATCTGTTTTTTCTTAACTAAATCAACAAACTCAACTACATCACTCATCTTTCTACCTATTCGACTTAAATCATTAACAACTACACCACCGATATTTCTATCTTCCATTATATCGATAAGTTTTAAATAATCTTTTCGTTTAGATTTTGACATTCCACTTATACCATCATCCTTAAGTATATCTACTAACTCATAACCATTTAGTTTACAATAAGATTCTATCTTTTCAATCTGATTAGGTATTGAATTACCTTTTTCTTTTTGTATCAAAGATGATACTCTAACATAACCTATTACCCTCTTCATTACTTATCGTTTTTAATTAAACCATCTAACCTATTATCTAAATTTAGATCTTTTAATTCTTCAACTATATCCTCTAAACTATTACTGATTTTAGGTATATAATTAATTAATATTTCAAATAACTGTTTCTCATATTGTGTCATACATTTTTTATTTAATTAGACATTTACCTTAACAATTGTCTAAATGTATGAACCATATCTACAACAAACACATTAGTATTTTCTGATATCTTCAATATGATTTACACCCTTATGGTCTAAGTTCAATAACTTACCATATCTGTTAAGAAGTTTATCAATTCTACCATTTAACTTTCCGTTATAATACATCCACTCATATTGTTTCCATTCATACCCATTAATATGTTTACCAATCCAATTACGATAATAATGTACCTCATTAGTTTTCCTCTCTAACTTATCAAATAATAACGACCCATCTAATCTATAATTTACAGATTCACTCCATTCACCATTACCTTCCCATTCCATTTTGTAATAAGGAACGTATTTATTCCAAAGTAGATATTCAATTACACCATCCAAACCATAATTATCCCTCATATATCTTATGTTTGAATGTGTTTTATGATAACCAAATAACATATTCATATTGTTATTAAACCAATTAGAAAAACTATCTGATAAATCTAACCATCGATGTATTTTATTAGATGTAATACTATTCCAATTACTTTCCATATTAGGATTATCTATTCTATAATATTTACCCTTATAATTAAAATAACTACCAACTACAGTTCCATCATACATTTCTTTCCAATTACCATTAACCCCTTTAACTAATTTCCAATTAAGTAAATCACTATCTAATGGTTTATGGTTAAAATATTCACTCCATTTTGTTTTAGTTAATCCATATGTTTCATTTAATCTTTCATCAATATTTTCCACAGTTTTATATAGATTATAATGTTTATCAACCCAAACTGTATTTGTATTATTTCTAATTTCAAAACACATTTGATTTAACAGAAAGAAACCCAATGATTTTAACTTATTATAAGTTGTATCATATAATTCAGTTTCCATAAATAAACAATTATCTTCACTATCGACACAAAACTCTCTATAACCATTATAGATTGATAATTTTTTACTTCCCCCATAATTTTTAGTATCATCAATAATCTTACACTTCTCCAAATCTCTATTATACCTACCCTTATCCCAAACAGTGTTATTTAATATGTATTTAGAATCCTTAAACCACACCTCATTAATAATACCCCATAAAAGATGTTTCTTAATCTTATTCATTATACCATTTCGTTTACTTCTCTCACCTTTAGAGACCACATACCCATCTGATTCAATACTATCCATAGTTATGTTTAGATAATTATTTAAATCCTTTTTGGGATCATCATTAAGATTATCTACTAATTCAAATTCATATTTTCCCATACTTTATATAATTAAAAAAGGGATAGTTTCATATAAAATGAAACCACCCCCAATTAAACATTTAGTTAATTACTTACTTTCTAAATCAAACATCTTATCAGTTTGATCAACCTTACCGATCCAATCCATCAGTTTAGTAATCAATTCAACAACTGATTCATAATTGTTATCAGTTTTAAAGTAATTAGGTTTTTGTCTATCTACACTATCACCAAAACCAAAGATTTTACCCTTATACTTAACGTTTACTAAAGTTTTGTTTTCATCTTCATTAGATGGTTTCCAAAACCTAACACCACTTTGACTTTTAGGATATTCTAAACTTTTGTTTTCCATCAATCGTTTAATCTCCCTTTTACAACTATTAAGTATTTTATCTTTCATACTTAATTTTGATACGGTTTTCAATTCAGTTGTTACTGAAATTCCTAAATCTTTTTGTAATTGTTTTAATACATCATTCATAATAATAAATTATTTAAGTTATATTAATTAGGACCCCCCCAATCAACAAACACAATATACCTCTTATTCTATTCCAACCTCAAACGTAAATCTTACAAAGAGTAGAATGACAGATATAATTACTATATTTGTTAATATGAAAGAAGAAACATTTAAAAGATTAAGTTGGTTACATCGATATCAATATGATTCCTTACCTCAAAACCATAAGAATGAAGTAAAAGAATTTAGAACAAACCATACTGTAGTAAATAAACTATCCAAACGAAAGATTAAGATTCTTAATGAATTAAAAGAAATTAATAGTGAATTAACTCCACTAAAGAAAAGACAGAATGAATTGTATCATAAGGTTAAGTTTATAAATAAGAATTTTAAACCAACAACTACCATAACAATTTATAGTAAGAAGAATAATAAAGATGAGTTATTCAAAGGAGAGAATAGATATGTTCAATGTGTTGTAAAAATAAGAGGAATTAGTAAAACTATTTATTGTGGTACAGTTAGTAAAGTAAAAGATCATTTATCAAATATGTTAAATAACGATTGTAGTAACTTAAGAGAAGTAAGTGTCAAAATTGAATTAAAGAGTATAATTGATAAAGTATTACCACATTTTATAAAATTAGAAGAAATAGAAGAATTTACTAAAGTTAAGATACCATTTAAAGAAATAGTTAAAACATTTAAATCTAAAGTATCAGTATAAAGATATAATAGAGATTTTGTGTAACCAAAGAAGTATTGATTAGTTACATTTCTCCTTTCTCAATCATAATGTAAACCATTAACCCTATAAAAAGAACAAAGAGTGTAACAAAACAACCACACCCTTTAGATAGAGTATCCATTGTACTATCACCTTTTTTCCTAATGATTAAACCCAATATTAGACATAATCCTAAAAAACCTAATATTTCCATTATTCTATATTAACGAAGTGTTTTATATAACCCCATCCCTCACTAATCATAAAACCAATCTTCCCTTTATATTTACTTTCACTACAACTATAACACACATAATCTAACTCCTCATCATCTTCAGTTGTATAAGTTTTTATATCAAAGTATTTACAATTCTTTTTAATCTCTTTGACAATTAAATCATACTCATTCTCACTTCTATCTTCTTTAAGATTTAGAAAAGTGTTTAATTGAGTATTTCTACTGAATGATAAAGTAAAACCATCATCTTTAACTCTATACCTTCCCCATTTACTACTTTTCATCCCATCTATACTATCTCTCACTATATCGAAACCATAAACTAAATTAACCTCATCCGATAAACCAAACTCATATCCATTCTCAATCATAACTTTCTTAAACATTTTCTCACTATTAATACTCATAACATCTTTATAAGATATTTGAGAATAAGAAATAATTGGTATTAATAATATTAATAATAGTTGTTTCATAATATATTATCTTCTGTTTGTTTTAGATGAATGTTTTCTAATTCTATTCTGATACCCATCTCTACTCTTTTTATCTTTACCGAATTCATTAATTGAATATAAACTACCACAGTAACCACATATTTTATCAGTTATATTTCCATATTCATCAAACTTTCTCTTACTAACAAAAGTGTATAATCTTTTAGTATTCTTATTATCATCATCCCATTTATTACCATATCTACCACTTTTATCATCACCTAAAAAGTACTTATGAAATATTACCTCTTTCATCTTATCATCAACACCACCCCACTCACTTTGTTCAATCGTACTGAAATAACTCATATTCAATAATTTATAGTTTCTTCGATTACAAATTACTCAAAATATCCCAATTATTAAATTTTGTCTTATTAATATGTTTTGTCATATAGAATACATACTCCATTTCCTTATCATATTCTCCCACATCAACAATCCCAATATTCTTCCAATATCTAACTACCCTATGTTTGAAATCATCTTCACTTAAACTACTACTGACAATTAAATGATGATGTAATCTATTAAAACTACTATCAAATTCACTTACATATATTCCATCGAAATTACAATCGTAATGTTTTAAGTTATTATATAATTGTTTCAGTTTTTTTCTACTTACACTTTCACTTTTAATTGGTAGTTTATAACTCAACCCAACTATGTAATCCCACTCTTTATTAAGATTATTCACACTATAGTCTTTAAAAAATTCACCCAAATCCCATCTGTATTTGTCGTCTTTAAGTACATTTTGATATATCATATTTTATTTATTTAGTTTATTTAGTTTATTGATTATTAATGATTTATATATTATTTATTTAATAATTAGATATAGAAATATTTAAATATAGAATTATAGAAATTTTATATTTTAAAATCAACCAAACCTAATCAATATTCTATTCTAACCTCAAATAGATTATTTAGAAAAAGTAGAATTATTGGTTAATAATGTGTAATAATGATTATAAATATGTTTAAAAATCTCAAAAACATATTTTCTTTAAAATTTAAGTTTTAAGAGACTTAAAAATCTTATTGAAGTAGTATTATTATAAGTTGTAGAAAGTGTCTAAAAGATTGATTTAAACACAAATTTTAATGGATGGATGATAAAATAATAATGAGAGACAAAAACTAAATAATATCAACTTCTAATTTTGATATTTTATAACTATATAAATAAGTTGTATTTGAATATTTAGAAATAATTTTTTTAAATATAATATTTGTATTCAATTCTAAAGTACCTATATAAGAATTCGAATGATATAATATTCGTTTTTTTATATAGGTATTTGAAAACCTACATTCATTATTTTCTGTTACTATTTTCATATCAAAATTAAGTAAATATTCTTCATTATCTAACCTTTTCAAATAAATTTTATTGATGTACTTATCAATAAATCTTCTCTTATCCTTAAACGATTCAGTTTTGTATTGTAATTCTAAATCTTTCTTCATCATATCCTCAACATAATTAAAATCTAACTTATCCTCACTCTTAAAAATATTAATCTTTGAATCCAACTCAGATATCCGTTTTTCATAACCTACTATCTCCTCATCATACTTCTTAGTATATAGATCATAATCTTTCTTTCTTATCTTTTCACTTAAGTAATCATCATATAACCTAAACTTTTTACTATTAACTGATTCAACCTTATTCTCATAATATTGTTTAGAGTGTTTATTTGAATCCTTTAATTGTTTCTGTTTATTAAATTTCTTTTCGTATTTCTCTCTAATGATTTTACTCTTTTTAAGAATTTCAAACAATCCATCCCAAACAACTATCTCCATTAAATATCTATTAATATAATTACCTCTGTATTCGGTACATTGTTTACCCTCATCGTATAACCTCCTATTTTTTTCATACTGTGGTCTACTTCCCCACTTACATTTATACCAATATTGTTTAGTAGTATGATTTGTTGTTCCAAAAGAATATAATTTATCATCACAACTCTTACAATTAACTAAACCTTTCAAAAGGTGTTCAACTTTATCTCTACCTACCCTTATATTTTGTATTTGTTTTAATTTGATTTGTGTTTTATTCCATACATCTTTAGAAACTATCGATGGTATTGTAATTTTATGTTCTTTAGATGGTTTTCCCCACTTTTGATAAGTAGTACCCATATATCCATCGTATTTTAAACACTTTATTAGAAATGAAGATTGATATTCCGTATTAAATCTCTTATTTATTATTAACCTTAAGTCATCAAACTTTTGAATTGATGGTAAATTAAACACCCTAAATATTTCTTCAACAATTACAGAAGTTTCTTCATTAATAACTGTGTGTAATGTGTGTTTTTTACCAACGTTTTTATATCCAAATTTAACTTTACCAAAAAGAGTATTTCCTCTTTCCATCATCCTTTGAATACCCTCACCAACTCTTTTCTTCAACCTCATTCTCTCAATGGTTGACATTGTATTTTTTAACTCATAATCAATCCTATCACTGATATTATCATTAATATCTAAAATCTTACTATTTACAACTACTAAACAATTTGTGTCTTCAATTAATTTTTCAAATTCGATTAATAACTCCTTATTATCTCTTTGTAACCTATCTAACTCATATAAAACAATACCATCTAACCTACCATCATATATCTTCTGAAATAATTCATCTAAACCAACTCTTAAAACTTTACTACCACTAATAACATCACTATAAACCTCATACAAATAACCATTATCATCACAATATCTAATTCCTCTTTCCTTTTGGTTATCTAATGATAAGTTATCCATCTGTTTTTTAGATGATACTCTACAATAAACTCCTAATCTTCTTACAGATTTATCATTTCCACTAACTCCCATTTGTATGTTTATAAAATGTTTAACATTAATACTTAATACTATGAATCAAAAGATTGAATTAAAACGATTTACCACACTTATCCAACCAAAATTGTTATCTAAAATTAAACTTATTTCTTACTTCACTAATCAAAAACTAAATGAAGTTGTAAATAAATCTTTGGAAGAACATATTTTAAAGTTTGAAATGAAATCAAACACTAAAATTGACACTTTAATCGACTTTCAAACTAACTTTCAAACAATAGATAATAAAGTAAAAACTAAAGATAAGTAATACCTATATAATAACAATAATAGTCTGTTAATAATTAAATTGTATAGGTAAAAAATAAGGTGTTAATTAATTTTAACACCTTTTTTAATGAAATAATTAGATATATTATATTCTTATCAAACACTACAACACATCTACACAAACTATACGTTTTTTCTACATTTTAAATACGATTTAATACACTACCTATCTATAGTCACATATCTATATGATTTAAAAATTATCGTCGTTTAAATCACATAAAAAAAGACCAATAAATTATTAAATCTATCGGTCTTAATTCAAATTATATCTAATGAACAAATTAAATATACACTCAAAACATTTTTCTCACTTTTATATTCTTAGATCTCTCATCTAAATAATCTCTTTCATCTTTATTCATATTAAGTAAATAGTTACTAAAGAAATCTCTTAATTTTTCATAAAACATATTATTAAACATTTCCTTTTGAAACTTATCATTCTTCTTAAAAGGATTTCCAACTATGATATCTTTTGATTTATCTCTTTTCATCGACTTACCAAATTCATCTAATATTGTTTGTTTACTTCTCTTTTTCTGTAATTTTTTCATTTTCTTCAATTTTTCTTTTTATATAAATTTCATAATTCCACCAATTTTTTTGTAAATCACTACTTATTCTTTCGATTTTTTCCATTGTATTTGTTATCAATTTTTAATTGTTTATCTAAGATTATATCTTCCATATTATCATTAAATACCCTAAACCAATTATCTTCTATATATTTTGATTCCTCAAACTTATTCCACTTATCTCTAAACCACTCATTACTTTCACTCATTCTAACTGAATTACATTATAACCCTACTAATATTTCCCTCATTATTTAACTGATTATAATTCTTACTCATATTATCTCTATTCTTTCTAAATCTATCTAATTTGATATCACCGACTTCTTCACTTCTAACAACACCCATTTGATTTAAATCGTTTAAAGTATCTCCATCTAAAGTTCTTAAGAAACTATCTAATTTTCTATTCTGTCTTAAAGTATCAAAACCACCTCTACCTAATAATCTTAACTCATTGTCATAACCTCTTTTTTCAGTTTGTAATTTTCCTATATTTTCATCACAAATCTTTTTGTTAAGAATACACTTAAAGTGTTTTATTATAGTTTCCTCTAATCCTATTTCAAAAGGTATAATTGAATGTATTTTCTTATACTGATTTCCAATCTCAGTTATCTCAC
>Ga0209535_1002819_pt1 | contig 11276 bp, 6 predicted proteins | sample LinPmetageLP28_FD_184041 | JGI IMG/M metagenome (GOLD analysis project Ga0209535, IMG submission 184041) | Marine viral communities from the Pacific Ocean - LP-28 (SPAdes) (version 2) | ecosystem: Environmental > Aquatic > Marine > Oceanic | place: Pacific Ocean | collected 2009-08-22
CAAGACCAGTTGCTGCGCTGCTATTGGCATTAAGGATGTACCCATTCGTTCCAACGCCAAGCTTGTCCAGCGTGGTCGTACCTGTTGGAACAATTAGATCGCCCTTTGTGTAAGCAGCAATCCCAGTACCGCCACGAGGCACAGCCAGCATTCCGCTGGTCAGATTGGTTGCAACGCGGCACTCATTACTTACTTCTTCAAGGGCTAGCTGTACGTTCGTACTGCCAAGGCTTGCTGCAGGTGAGAATGCAACATTATTAGCTGTTTGCGCTGTATAAGTAGACGAAACATCAATTTCAATCCAGTTTGATCCGTCTGACAAAAGGATGTCAGGTGGAGCAAGAGTTACCGTAGGAGCTGGCGCTGTTCCCGTACCACCAACAGAAACGACAAGATAATAATTTGAGTTATCAGAGCTTGGAGAAGGCAAAGCATTGCCAACACTTATCCCTAGAGCAGATCCTTCTCCAGTAACACTTGCAACCAAGTTTGTTGTTGCGTTATAAGTACCAGCAAGGATGATTGCACCAGCTGAAATGCCAAGCGGCTGCCAAACGTTGCCGTCCCAAACAAAGAAATTCCTTTCAAGCGGGTTATAAAATAATTGGCCTTTAAATGCAGCAGTCGGCAACGCTTCGCCAAATGCAGTAACAGAACTGTCGGCAAGTTTTTCGGCAGTGATTGCGTTATCGGCAACCCGAGCAGTTGCAAACTCACCTGTTGTAATTTTTGCTGCATCAAGCTCAGGAATATCAGTTGCAAGCAAGGCAGTCGCTGCAGTGATATGACCTTGAGCGTCAAATGTGACACCACTAACAGTTGCGCCAGTTACGGCGTTGCTGTGGTTTAACGTTCCACTCGTTACTGCTAAGCCTGTCCCAGGCTGCATAATGCCTTTTGCAGATGCTGTTGCATCAGGCAGATCAGTTGGTAACAAACTACGGAATGTTGGTGCGGCATCCGCTCCAGTGGCTGGGCCTGCAAATACACTTGCTGCAACTTGTGTATCAAGTGACAGTGATAGATCAGTTGTAAAGGCAGTTGGGTTGCTAACAACAACAGCAAATGGAGTTGACTCCGTAACTGTTATTGACTGAATACCAGCCTCTTGTGACCAAGAGGTTCCGCTCCAGCGATAGGCAAGGCTTGTGCTGGTGTTATACCAGGCTTGGCCCGTGTAATCACCTGTCCCAGAAGGAGTAGCACTGCTAACAATGCAGGTCGCTTGATCCCCAATTTTTACGGCAGTAACTGAATCAGCGTGAAGCTTGCCAGTCGTTACTGAGCTAGCGCCAAGGTTTGCTTCAAGAACAATCCCATTCTCTAACGTTGTTGCAAAAGATCCAGTACCACTGCCTGTTACAGCTCCGGTTAAAGTGATCGTTTGGTCGCCAGTATTTGTTCCGCTACTGGTTCCGCTAAACACTGAACCATCTGTCCAGGTTCCGTCAGCAACAGCTAAATCTCCAAGGCCTAACGTGGTGCGCTGATCAGCAGCCGTCCCATCATTAAGTAAATCCCGAGCAGCGGCAGTACAAGCTATTTCTTCAATTAAACCGCCCCCTGCGCTACTCCGACCAAGGATTAAGTCAGTGTTAGTTGTATTTTGAATTTTCTCATAAGTAACTGCATCCGATGCAATATTGACGTTCTGAACGATTCCTGCCGCAAGACTTGTCGCAAAAGATCCAGTGCCGGTTCCTGTTACCGCACCAGTCAGAGTAATTGTCTGATCACCCGTATTGGTGCCAGAGCTTGTGCCGCTATGCGTGCCAGTAAATGTCCCGCTTTGCGTCGCTAGCGTCCCAAGGCCGAGTGTTGTTCTTTGATCTCCGGTACTAGCATCGTCAAGTATTGCGCGACCAACAGCAGTACAACTAATCTGCTCGATTGTTCCTGCACCAGAAGATGCTCGACCTAAAAGTACATCAGTGGCAGTCGCATCTTGCAACTTGTCGTAAGTGACAGAATCAGGGGCAAGGTTTGTTTCTGCAACAATTCCTGCAGTAAGTGTTGTCGCAAACGTGCCAGTGCCGGTTCCAGTAACAGCTCCTGTCAGCGTGATCGTCTGATCACCAGTGTTAGTACCGGAGCTTGTTCCCGAATGCGTTCCAGCAAATGTTCCGCTCTGCGTTGCTAACGTCCCAAGGCCAAGTGTGGTGCGTTGGGCTGCAGCGTCTGCATCATCAAGTAGTGCTCGACCCGCCGCTGTTAGAGAAAAGACTGCATACGTGTCAGACGCCGTCGCGTAAATACCTTGGTTTGCAGCAGTCGTTAATCCTGAAATTGACTGCAGGCCAGCGTCATAAGCCTGGACATTTGTCCCGATTACTACGCCAAGGTTTACCCGTGCATTAGTGGCGTCACTAGCTCCCGTTCCACCATCCGCAACGGTGATGTCCGTAATGCCAGTGATCGTGCCACCGGTAATCGTCAGGTTTGTAAGAGTTGAGCCATCAGCGTTAAGCGTGGCAATCGTGCCAAGGCCTAATGTTGTTCGCTGCGCTGCAGCACTTAAGTCATCTAGTAGTGCACGGCCTGCAGCCGTACAGACAATTTCTTCAATGACGCCCGCGCTTGCGGTGCTACGTCCCAGCAAACGATCAGTTGCTGTAACATTCTGGACCTTGGCATAAGTGATTGCATCATCAGCAATCGAAGCAGTGCCTAGCTTTGTCGTACTGCTTTGATCAAGCTTGTCTAAATCAATGGCGCTGACATCGATCAGGTCAAGACCGGCGTCAACAAGGTTTTTTACAGTAACCTTTTTGGTCTCAGAGCCGCTAATGTCCGCGATAGGCAGAACGTCTATTGCTGCAACCCCAGCCTTGGACAGCTCATTAAGCTGCGTAATTCTTTGGTCAGCCAAGGCTCAGCTCCTTATGCCAGGGGTACGTGCGTTTAGTTTAATCCGTAACTTCCTTCAACAGGAAATCAAGCGACTGCTCTTGACGAATCCGATCGTCATCTTCTTTAAGCAGATACTCCGCTAGGGCGCCAACAACAAGTTTTGACTCACCAGTCGTTACAAAATCTAAAGTGCATCGAATAACGTCATCTACATCAATTGAAATACCAGAATTGGTTACAACAGCCGTAAGAGAGTAAAAAACGCTCTGCTCTTCTGGGTTTAAATCCTTATCGATTAAATAAAGAAAAAGATCAAAGGCACAGCCTAGGTCCAACCTTTGAATCAATTGCAGCATCAACAATGACGTTTCCCTCCCCCCATCAGTCTTATTATTAAAGAGGCACTCGATACGCCCACTGCCGCTAATCAAGCCAGCGTTGTATTGATTTCTAAATTTGTCAGAAAGAGCTGTCGTGTCAATTTGTTCACGACTGGTATTAAATTCGTAGCTTGTGACATCGCCAAGTATATTAGAGCCAGAGTCTCTAACGCTAATAGTTATTGCAATGGGGTCACCTGTGAAAGATTGAAGAGCAATTTCGTTTGATCTAATATTGTTAACCGCATCTGCAAATGTCGAGAATAAACGCAATCCGCCAGCAGCGTTTACATTTATAAAAGCACTGAAGGTGTCTTCTACTTCCCCGGAAGACCAGTTGGATGCTGGAATAAACAAAAGATTACGCGTGTCAGTTGTTTCAATATCAACCTTGTCTCCTGTAAAAAGATTATCTACGCCGTCTTCCGTTCCAACACGATTAAGGGCCGTGCTTATATCGTCAAGACCAATAATTTCTGGCAAAACGCCAAGAGCTGAATCTGATCCACGGCGCAAGCGAACATTGCCTTGAGCACCAAGAAAAAATGTCACTATGAATTTTTTATAGTTTCTATGAATGCACCGTCCATTGTAAACTCAATCGGGACGAGAACTAATTCACCGGTTGTAACAGAAATACTTGCAGAAGTAATATAAGCGTTTAGGAGAAGATCGTCTTTGCCTTTTGCGTCCACATTTAACTCAAGTTCCACTCTATCGTTTTCCTTAACTCTGTCATCTGTTTTTTTCATAATTCTACTTAGCAGCTTGGCAAATCCTGCCTCCCCAGTCTCAGGCCTGTAATAGATCAAAGTGGCGCTACCAGTCGCTCCTGCAACGCCGGGCGTAAATGTATTATGACTGCTCTCAATGTCATTGGTGCTTAACATTTCAAGGGTGGTCTGGATGGACCAATCACGAATTTTGACAGCTTTTTCTGCGGTCTGGCCCGAAAGCTTGAACGTCAAAGACCCTTTGCGCCCGGTATAAAAGCCCATGTCTTTGCTGGATCGAGAACATTGCCTTCATACTAGCTTACCTTAAACAGGGTGGGCCTAAAGTCCGCAACTTTTGCACGCTGCTCGTCATCGCACGGATATTCAATAGCTCTTACCGTCACTTCCCCGTCTTGGTCCATCTCCACCTCCGTAATCCTAAAAACACGCTTCTTCCCTGAGTCAATTCCCATTACATAGAGATCTTTCGCCCTGCCGCGAAGTGATGACGCAACTCCTCCTGAAACACTTATAGAACTTCTAGCGTCCACCTTCTTGTCATTTTGGTTGTAAAGCAAGAAGCTGTAAGTTCCATCTTTGATTTTATCCTGCAATGGTGAATTTAAAACGCCGCCCTCAGCAATGACTCCAGAAGAGCTTCTGTCCCAGCTGTTAAGACCAATGTCAACGTAAATAAACGCACCAGGCTCAATCGGGTTGCTTGTTGGGAACGTTTTAAACTCAATGCCACGTCTAATAAAATTGCGTTGATTGACCAGCATCTTGCCAAACATGATTGCTTGCTGCCTTCCTGTAATAAACCCACTTGCGTCAAACGTTTCTCTAATTGCTTTTGTTGAATTAGTGCGGGTTCTTTCGACCTGAACTGTCCTTTTGCGCTGAAACACTGCCTTTGAAGACTCTTCCCTGTAGACAATGCTTGCTATAAGGTCTTGCGTACTTGCGCCATAGTCTAAAAACTCTTCCTTGTAAGAATCCTCAAGGATGTTCCCTGTCGTGAATAATGCGGAGATAGTCAAAGAGATAGGTTGTCCATCGTCTTCTGCTGCTTTGCCGCTTGCGTTTGTAGGGAACACAGGCACTAGAGTTTCTTTGCCGTTCTTTCGCGCAAATTCAAGCAAGCTAAAAGGAGCATTGCTCACCCAAAACTCGCGCCAGGATGAATTATCAGCAATTACACAATCCATAAACATGTGAATACGTTTTGGTGTATCGCTGCCTTCTTCGGGGTGAACAGGCAGATTATTATTAATGCAAAATCTTTTTGCAAGCTTAAGACTATCTTGATCTAAAACCGCTGGTGGTGCGTACTTGCCGATTCCGTTCTCTTTATCAAGAACAGTATCTACAAAAATATCAGGTGCGTAACTGGTGCTAGAGCTAGACAGACTATCAAAATTATCTACTTTGTAGCTTTGTTTTCCTTCTTCTGCAAATACGGTCACATTGCGTAAGTCTTGGACGTTTTGGCCGGCAAACATGCTTAACCCAAGCACAGAAAGATTGTTGTAAGTATTTCCTGTCCCTTGCGTTTGCTGCTCGGTCACGGCAGTCAATGCCAACTCAGGCCCATTCTCAAGGCTAAATTGAATTTGCGTGTCAGTGTTGACTGAGAATACGTCCCACTCATTTATAAGCTTAGGCCCCCTCTCATTAAGGACAATTGGACTTACTTCTTCGCCTTTGTACCAAACAAGCCCAGAGTCGGTACCATTTCCTGTAGATCTTGGAGTTTCATTGCTGTTTAAAACTACAAGCGTGCTCTGGCCGTTTAGCTTAATTTCAGAAGCTACGTCATAGACAGGTTCGAGCCTGAAAGCATACCTGTCACGATTTGGCGCAAGAAAATTAAAATCATTGTACGAATCACTTTCTGAAGCTTGGCGCAACGAAAAAAGCACTGGATGTACTTTATAACTGTTGTCTGACTCTTTCTTGTAAGAAAACCTAAAAAAAGCTTGGCGTCCGTGTATGCCGTTATCGCCTCTTGAATATTTCTTTGATGCTTTAACATCGCCATACTTTTTTTGGCGTCCAGATATCCGCCTAAACAATTTAGATTTAATCGAAAATTTAACTTGATCGACTTCGCTTAGCGTTTCATAAGCAGCGGATTCTGCTTTTACTAAAGCTTTGACAAAGAAGTTATTGTCAGCTGCCGCCAAGCAGTCTTCCCAATTTCTCAAAAAGTCTTGGAGATCGTCAATTGCATTTGCTTTTTCCGCTTTTATTAGGTCAAATTCATCTTCTATAGCAGCTATGCCAACAAGGTCTTCAATTTTGCTGCCGCTTGGAAAATTATTTAGCAAGGCGGTCATTTGCTTGATACCGCCAGAACCATATGTATTAAGTTTGTTCCCGTTCGTGTCAAGCGGAGAAAGACTATCAAACGACGTAGACCCCCCTGCAACGCCTTTTAGCTGTCGAATTACGGGGCGTCTAGCTTTACTTGCAATTACGTTGCGCCTGGCCTGAATAGCGTCTTTAAGATCAGAAATAATCTGCTCCAAATCTGCCTTTTCTTTCTTCAAAGACACGCCTCCTGTTTTGTCGTTTGACAATTGGTCATGGTCGCTAAATGCTCTTCCAGTTCCTGTAGACCCCTCAACAAAAGCAGAGTTTTTTAATTTTTTTGATTTTCTAAGATTTTTTCTAATTCGTGTTCTAAGTCTATCTTCCTTGTTCTGTTCTTTTTCTAGCTCAGCAATTAGACCACCTAATCTTCTTTTGCTCTTCTGTTTTTTTTCCTTTTTTGTAGCATCAGAAATTACTTTTTCTATAGACTGGCCGCTAAGTATGGGCAGCTTTACCTCCGAGTCGTCATGATCTCCGTTTTGAAGTTCGTCAAGAACTTCTCTTGCTTTTTCAAGATCGCTCGTTAGCTCTTTTCTAAGCTCTTTGCTATTTATAGTTGGAGGATTTGCTAAAGCCTTTGCTTCTCGGGCCTTTGTAAGCTCCAATGATCCTCCAGGATCAACAAATCTAACCTCACTTTTGTCAAGCAGATTTGTCCACCTAACCTCTCGTTTTGCTCTAAAATTGTAGACAGCGCGGCAGCCTCCCAACTCATAATCGTTTACAATTCCATCCTTAACATATTGATTTTCTATTGAGTCTGTGTTGCCTTTTTTAGGTTTTTCTGGAGCCGTTTCGCCTTCTTCGCGTATATTTTTTAATATTTTTAGATGTCGCTCTAGCAGCTGCTTTTGGCCCGTAGCCTGCCTCACAGGAAGCCGCTCTTTATAATTGGCGGAAGGGCATATTCCTGATTTTATGCATCTAAATGTTGCATTGACGTCACCGTCCTCAATTTCTTTTCTGTCCCCAATACTAATTAGACGAAATTTTGCAGATCCCAACAAATAAGTACTCCCAAAGTCTAAAGCATTTACTGCTTGACGACGAAAATTGACAGCCAGAACGCGTGCCTCTTTGTCGCCGTCACCATAGTCACTAGATTCAAACCTAACTATAATTTCCTTGCCTTCTTCATACTTAAAGCTCTTATCTGTCCAATCAAGTTTTTCTAAGCTGACTCCATTAGGAGCGTATTTTTCCTCGCCATCGGTGTCTCTTGTTATCATCTCTACGTTGACCGGAATAGGGTCATAAATGCCGAAAGACGAAGAAGTTGTAGGAGAATAAGCCTGACTAAACCCTTCTGTTCCTTCTTTCGCCCTAATAGTTACAACCTGACAAACCTCCTTGCTATCAATAGTTTTACGGCCTGAGTCATCTGGATAGAAAGCAATATCTCCTCGTCCTTTACCAGTGACAAGATCACCAAATATTGGGCCTCTGCCTTCTTCTTTGCCTTTATAAAACAAAAAAGTTGTAGCTGGATCTAGCTGGTCAATGCCTAGAGAGCCAAAAGCAGTTCTTTTATGGCTAAGATTGAGAACGCGTGCCGCACCAATAACAAATAACAGTTGCATAAACTGCGATGAGCCGTAGTTATCAATTGACGACCACACTAAAGAGCCGCTAACACGCACTCCTCCTTCTGAATTATCGTCTTTGCTGGTGTAAACAAGGTTTACTGGATCACCATAAGAGGCAAGCTCTGGGGCGCTATTAAAGCCAGAGGAAGGTGAGAAACGTTGCTGCCTTGTTCTCCTTTCATTGTCAGAGCCAAGGTCTGGGATCTTTGGCTTGGGCGCTAATAGTGCCGCACCAACCTGGAACAGAATCCCAACAACCGTTAAAACAATTGCAACCGTTCCAGTTGCGTTTTGGACGTCAAGCGCAGTGCCAGCCTTTGGATCCTTATATTCCTGCTGTAGCGCAACAAACTCCAGATACTCTTCCTTGCTTACCCCCAGCGCCTCCATCAGCTGGTACTCATAAGGCAGCAGTCTCCGATCCATCAGTTCAACCAGAAATAATGTGCATTGACGCGCTCTACTGGAACGCAAACAACTTGACCACCAGGAGCAAGACAGATCAGACCCTGATCCGTTACCGTTCCAAGTGCAGCGTTGTTTGGCTCAACAAGCAAAGCAGCAGCACCAACTTTTGGTATCTTAAGCCGCTTCCCGCTCTGAAGTAACCAGCGAGCCATCTGACTTGGCTTAAGCGTTTCAGCTGAGTACAGCCAGTAAACCCAACAAAACTGCTCTTTATAGTCCGACAACCCAAGTCGTGAACGGATTTCACAAAGCAGCTGAAAGCAATCAGTCTTGTTTCGTCCGTCTGCCGGGTGTGCGCCCCAGCAATACTCCAACCCAATTAAGTCATTCATCGCAACGACAAGTTTGATTCAAGTGGCAAAATGCCAACGTTTTTCTCCGTCAACGTGCTGGCCGGAAAGCCTCCTGCAACACCGTCTAATGCAGAACGAAAACGAAGCTCAATAGTGTCGTCACTAAAGGACGCTCCAATCCCCACGTAATACTCCTCTGGTCCAGTGCTGGGGATAGCTCCACCAGCCGTGATGAATCTGGTACACAAAAGCATTTTACTTAGCCTATTGCCGTCGCCTTCCTCTACAAGACGAATTGCATACTCACTGGCTGGCAAACGAATAGTAACCTGCTGATTGTCTGCATTCAAACTGGATACGCCTCCTTCTGCTTCAAAAGGAGCAAAGCTATAGTTATTACTCTTAAAGCTCTTCGTTTCTTTTATAAAATAATTTTGATAATAGTGATTACTGCCCCTGCTGGGTTCAATTTTAATAAATTGACAAATTCGGATTTCGCTACTCATTACGCGCCAATCTCCCCGATAAGCTCGACAGAAACATTGCTAAGTCCCTTTTTTACACTTTGCACTTCAGGGGGTTTGGCATAGCGCCAACTGACGCTTGGGCTTTGTACTGCACTGCCTCTAAAATAATTGGCAGTTTCAGAGCCCATTCCCTGAGTCAATCCCGAGCCTAAATTAAAACTATCAAAGGTTCCGTTAACTTCGCAATAATGATCTAAAATTTCTTTGACTGTTCTTTGGGTTCCGCCACGAACTGAAACATCATCCCCAAGATTTTTAAATTGTAATTTCATTACATACCCAGTTTTTTTGTTGCCAAAAGCACGACGTACTGTCGCACCAGACATTGCTCTGTAAACCTTGCTAGGCAAGTCGCCCATCGTCAGGCTTCTCGACGACGGAGTTATGTTTGGGAACTTTAGTGCCATCAGCGAAGACCAATCCGGGTTCTAGTTCTAGGACTATTCTGCATCTTATCTAAGGTCATGTTCATACCCCGTTTTGCTCCGTCATTAGAGGCTTGCTTACGGGTTACGGCCATTGCAGATTCAAGCTGCTCACGGCTAACGTATTCCGTTCCACCAATACTGGTTGTCTCGAAGCTGAAGTTCATGGATGCTGCACCGCCTGAAGCAGGTGAACGACCCATAAGGGAACGCATATCCTCATTACGCATTACACCGCCTGATTGCCCTGGAACGAATAGCTCTGGGCCACGCTCTCCAACCATGTAAGGCTGACCGCCTCTGGCAGGGCCACCATTTGCTAGGCCAAAGTTAGGGCCTGCAACACCTAAGCCCGTTTGAGGGTTGAAATACTGAGTGCTACTCATTTTTGCACCTGCATCACCCCCTCCACCACTCATCCCAGCAAATGCCTTCGCAATGCCGATCGCAATGTAAGTAGCAATCATCTTCGTACCCTCTTGAACCAGCGTCTGGCCAATACTCTTAAGCATGTCGGCAAATACTTCTTTGACAGTTGCGCTGCCTTCAATAAGACCGGAAATGCCATTGGCTAAAGAATTACCCACTGCGTCCCCTATGCCTTTAGATACACGCACGGCTAAAGCTTGAAAATTATTTAACTCATTAGTTGATTGTTGTATAAATTGGTCTATTTCGCCTTTTGCTCCCTTCTTAAGCTCCGCAGAAGTAGTTGTAACAATACCCTTTAATTTGTTTATTTCTCTTAAAAGTTTTTCGATGTGCTCTAGTTGAGCTATTTCGGTTTCATTGGCAGTGCCCTCAGCTATTTTTGCTTCTAGAACACTTTGCTGTGCGGCAAAATTCGCTTCAATTAGCCCAATTTTCTTTTCTTGCAGGCTTGTGGCAAACTCTATATTTGTTATTTCCTGAGCTAAAGCTTGGCTGCCCAGCTCAGCAGTTAATTCAGATAAGCGAGCAGATTTATCAAGTTCAATGTTTCTTGCCGCTAAAGCATCTACAGCTTGGTTTTGAATTTGAATCAAAATATCTGCTGAAGCTTTTAGCTTGTCCAGTCCTGCCGCCTCTAGATCGCCGCTTATAGCGTCTAGACGAGACTGCTTCAGCTTATCCTGCAAACCAATAGATACACCTACCAGCTTGTTGTACTCAGCCAAGTCAACACCAACCTGAGCAAGACCTTGGACTTCGGTCAATGATGCTGGGGGTTTTACTTTTTTAAGAGTTTCTATATTGGCCTCTATAGCCGTTTGAAGTCTGTTTAAATCTCCAATTTGACTGTCAAGCCTATTGAACTCATCACCAACAGCTGTTGCTCGTTGATCGTTAAGCTTTTGAGCTTGAAAATTTATTTCTGCGCTTAGTACTGCATATCTCAACGAAGCAAGTTTTACTTCGTTTTGGAATTTTTCAAGATTAAATTTTGAGTTACGCTCAACAATGGTTTTGTTAATGCGGTCTATTTGCTTTTGAGCGTTCAAGCCAAGTTCGGCTGCTTGACGCGCCACGTCGAGCTTAAATTTGTCTGCCCTAAACTGGATCTCTTGGGAAGTTAAGGCAGCATCTCTTTCGAGCTTGGCTCGTTTTTGCTCGGCTTCAACTACTTTAAGTTCGTAAGCGTTTGCAGCATTTTTAAGGCTTTCTGCATCACCTCT